>Ga0209396_1002463_pt1 | contig 19450 bp, 14 predicted proteins | sample GOMGulsemesocosm_6_FD_184638 | JGI IMG/M metagenome (GOLD analysis project Ga0209396, IMG submission 184638) | Methane-oxidizing microbial communities from mesocosms in the Gulf of Mexico - GOM8C Gulf of Mexico (SPAdes) (version 2) | ecosystem: Environmental > Aquatic > Marine > Cold seeps...
TGCGCCCTAATTTTGATGGTGAGGGTTGGCTACATACGCCCTCGCTGAAATGTATTATGAATATGGAAGGTAGACCCATGAGCCAAGATATGACTGATGCCTGCATGCAGGACTGGACAGACCGCGAATCAACCGCTGAAGCGATGATTCCTATGGTTGGTGCTTTGTACCGTAAGAAGAACATTGTTACTTCTGTATACGGTCGCCCAATCATTAACCGTTCTGTTATTGACCTATTGAAAGCACACCGCTTTGTTCGTCACATGGAAGATCAAGAGCTTTCTGTGCTGGATACCTTCCCGGTCGTTAAAGCGATGATGGCGATGGATTTAGATCGCGCTCACGTTGACGTGGGTAAGCTTGCGGTTAAATTCCGTAACGAAGCGAACGGTCGTGATCTAGAGACGTTCTTGAATGAAGAGCTTACCGATGTACTGGGTCAAAACAGCTCTGCTACCAAAGAAAACCGCGATGTGGTTCTTTATGGTTTCGGTCGTATCGGTCGTTTATTAGCCCGCATCATGATTGAGAAATCGGGTGGTGGTAACGGTTTACGTTTACGCGCTATCGTTGTGCGTAAAGGTAAGGGTAAAGATCTTGAGAAACGTGCAAGTTTATTACGTCGTGACTCTATCCACGGTTCTTTCCGTGGAACTATTTCGATCGATGAAGAAAAGAATGCAATCGTTGCTAACGGTAACTACATCCAGATCATCTATTCAGATGCGCCTGAGAATGTTGATTACACTCAGTACGGTATTGATAACGCACTAGTGATTGATAATACCGGTATTTGGCGTGATCAGGCCGGCCTTGAACGTCACTTACAAGCTAAAGGTGCTGCACGCGTATTGCTAACAGCTCCTGGTAAAGGCGATATTAAGAATATTGTTTACGGTATTAATGACCGTGATATCGAAGAGACTGATAACATTTTATCAGCAGCGTCTTGTACTACTAACGCTATTACGCCTGTGTTGAAAGTGATCAATGATGAATATGGCATTATTAATGGCCATGTTGAAACGATTCACTCGTACACCAACGATCAGAACTTGATTGATAACTATCATGCAGGTGATCGTCGTGGTCGTGCTGCAGCATTGAACATGGTTATTACTGAAACAGGGGCTGCTTCAGCTGTTGCAAAAGCGCTTCCTATTATGGAAGGTTTGCTAACAGGTAATGCGATTCGTGTTCCAACACCAAACGTTTCTATGGCGATCTTATCGTTGAACTTGAAGAAAGATATTACGACTGAAGGGGTTAATGCTTACCTTCGTGAAATGTCTTTGCACTCTGAAGTTCAAAAGCAGATCGACTGGGTTAATTCTCCGGAAGTTGTATCAACCGATTTCGTCGGTAATTCTCATGCCGGTATCGTCGATGCGCAAGCAACGATTACTGCTGATAAACGCGTTAACTTATACGTTTGGTATGATAACGAGTTTGGTTATAGCCGTCAGGTAGTGCGTATTGCACAGCAGATGTGTGGTGTATTTTACCCTACGTATCCTGCCGCTAAATAATACTTAAGCCGAAAGGCTTTCATTATTACAGCTAAAAAAAGCCGTTGTTTTACCGCAACGGCTTTTTTTTGTCTAAGCTTTGTACAGTATGGGGCTTATAACGGCTAAAAATTGATTTAACAAGGGAATTGACTGCTTTTCAGTGGATAAATGGAATTGTCATCTTTATACTTAGCGCGATTTTTTAACTAAATATAATAGGCCAAGTGTTTGTTTCTTAATAAAAAATTATTTTTAGCTGTTTTGTACGGATTATAAACAGCTGAGAATAGGTTTTTATCAGAACGATAGGCGGCATATAACTGTGGTTAGGCAAGACGTATGATCAATATTAAACAAGGTCTCGACTTACCCATCACTGGTACTCCCGAGCAATCAATCAGTCAGGCAAATGCAGTAACAGAAGTTGCTGTTGTAGGCCCAGACTATGTTGGCATGAAGCCGACAATGGTTGTGAAAGAAGGCGATCGAGTCAAGAAAGGTCAGGTTCTTTTTACTGACAAGAAAACGGCTGGTGTTCAATATACTGCTCCTGCGAGTGGTATAGTGAAGGCAATCAACCGTGGCGACCGACGTGTATTTCTTTCTGTGGTAGTAGCAGTCGAAGGTAATGAAGAAATTACTTTTCAAAGCTATGCAGCTGATAAATTGAATGAAGTGAGCCGTGAAGCGGTTCAGGCTAATTTGGTAGATTCTGGCTTGTGGACAGCGTTACGTACACGTCCATATTCAAAAGCGCCTGCACTCGATACAGTTCCAGCGTCTATATTCGTTACCGCAATGGATACTAATCCGTTGGCGGCAGATCCTCAGTTGGTGATTGCTGAGCAAGCTGATGCTTTTAAAGCCGGTGTGCAAGTACTAAAGCGTTTGACCGATGGTCAAGTGTTCGTATGTAAAGCTCCTGGTGCCAATATCCCAACCGCGGGTATTGAAACAACTGAAGAATTCTCTGGTCCGCACCCTGCAGGTTTGGCAGGAACGCACATCCATAAATTGGATGCGGCAAGTGTGACTAAAACGGTTTGGAGCATTGGCTACCAAGACGTGATTGCGATTGGCCAGTTATTCACCACAGGTTCTTTGAACTCTGAGCGTGTGATTTCTTTGGCAGGTCCGCAAGTTCTTAAACCTCGTTTAGTACGTACCCTAGTCGGTGCTAACTTAGCGGAGCTAACGGCTGGCGAATTAGCAGAAGGCGAGAACCGCATGGTTTCCGGTTCTGTATTCGGTGGTCGTACGGCTGTTGGCGATTTGGCTTTCTTGGGTCGCTTCCATAATCAGATATCAGTATTAGAAGAAGGGCGTGATCGCCCAATGTTGCATTATCTTCGTCCTGGTTTTGAGCGTTTCTCGGTTATGCCGATTTACATCTCTCGTTTCTTAAACAAAACGTTTAACTTCACCACTTCTACCAATGGTAGCGAGCGCGCAATGGTTCCAATCGGAACGTATGAGCGTGTTATGCCACTTGATATTCTACCAACGCAATTGCTTCGTGCATTGATTGTTGAAGATATGGAAGTAGCCGTGAACTTAGGCGCTTTAGAGTTGGACGAAGAAGATTTGGCACTATGTAGCTATACCTGCCCAGGCAAGTATGAGTTTGGTCCGATCTTGCGTACTAACTTAACTCGCATCGAACAGGAGGGCTGATAAATGGGTCTACGTTCACTATTAGATAGCGCAGCTCCTCACTTCGAGAAGGGTGGTCGCTTTGAAAAAATGTATCCGCTTTACGAAGCGTTGGATACTGGCTTATATTCTCCGCCAAATGTAACCAATAATACTGCACACGTTCGTGACGGTATCGATTTGAAACGCATTATGATCACAGTATGGGTTTGTACTTTCCCTGCTATGTTCTTTGGTATGTACAATCTAGGCTTACAAGCCAATATGGCAATTGCCGGTGACGCGACCTTGATTGAAGGCTGGCGTGAATGCCTAGTTCAATTACTAGGTGGTGGTCATGATGTGGGCAGTATTTGGGACAATATAGTCTTTGGTGCCGCGTACTTCCTCCCTGTTTACGCCGTTGTGTTTGTGGTCGGTGGTTTCTGGGAAGTGCTTTTCGCTACGGTACGTGGCCATGAAGTTAACGAAGGTTTCTTCGTAACGTCTGTGCTATTTGCTTTGATTCTTCCTCCGTCTATTCCTTTATGGCAGGTCGCTTTAGGTATTACCTTTGGTGTTGTTGTTGGTAAAGAGATTTTTGGTGGTACGGGTAAAAACTTCTTAAACCCCGCACTAACAGGTCGTGCTTTCTTATTCTTCGCTTACCCAGCTCAAATGTCGGGTAACGCAGTTTGGACTGCAGCTGACGGCGTGTCGGGCGCAACACCTTTAGGTCTTGCTAACGAAGGCGGCATGCAGAGTATTCTTGATTCTGGTGTTACATGGATGGATGCGTTCATCGGTACGATTCAAGGTTCTGTTGGCGAAACGTCGACGCTCGCGATCTTTATTGGTGGTGCTGTTCTATTAGTGATGGGCATTGCTTCATGGCGCATCGTTGCTGGTGTAATGCTGGGCATGGTGGCAACGTCATTGATGTTTAATTCGATCGGTTCTGATACTAATCCTATGTTTGCACTGGATTGGACTTGGCATTTGGTATTGGGTGGTTTTGCCTTTGGTATGATCTTTATGGCAACCGACCCTGTATCGGCTTCTATGACAGACTTTGGTAAGTACTTCTTTGGTGCTTTGATTGGTTTCATGGTGGTGATGATTCGTGTAATCAACCCAGCTTTCCCAGAAGGCATGATGTTGGCGATCTTGTTTGCTAACTTATTCGCACCGCTAATCGATCATTTTGTCGTGCAAGCTAATATTAAACGGAGAATGTCTCGTGGCTAGTAATAACGATTCAATTCAAAAAACACTATTGGTTGCCATTTTATTGTGTTTGTTTTGCTCAATTATTGTTGCAGGCGCAGCGGTTTCTCTGAAACCACTGCAAATCGCTAACAAGCAATTGGATAAAAACAAGAACATCTTGGCAGCAGCGGGTCTTCTAGTAGAAGGTCCGTCTATTGAAGAACAGTTCAAGCAGATTACGACGCGTATTGTTAACTTGGAAACAAGTGCTTATGCAACAGAAGCTGAACTGGCTGAAATTACAGCTGCGGGTTTTAACCCAAATGCGTTTGATCAGAAAAAATCTTCTAAGAATCCTAAGCTTTCTGCAACACTTGATGCTAGTAAAGATATCGCCAGCATTAAGCGATTAGAGAAGTTTGCCGCTATTTATACTGTTGAAAAAGACGGTGTGGTAGAGATAATGATTCTTCCTGTTCATGGTTATGGCTTATGGTCTACCTTGTATGGTTTCGTTGCGCTGCAAGGCGATTTAGAAACCATCATCGGTCTTGGCTTTTATTCTCACGCTGAAACACCGGGTTTAGGTGGCGAGGTGGATAATCCATCTTGGAAAGCTCAGTGGGTTGGTAAAAAATTATACAATGCAGAAGGTGAGTTAGCGATTCAGGTAGTTAAAGGCAAAGCAGCGCCTGGCGACTTGAACAGCGTTGATGGCTTATCCGGTGCAACCTTGACCAGTCGTGGTGTTTCTAACCTAGTGAAATTTTGGTTAGGTGCTGATGCGTTTGGTACGTTCTTGTCTACTGCTAAAGCGGGAGGTGCTTAATGTCTCTTAAATCTGTCATTACTGAACCGGTTTTTTCTCAAAACCCGATTGCAGTACAAATCTTAGGTGTCTGTTCCGCGTTAGCGGTAACGACCAGTCTGCAAGTGACTATGGTGATGTGTATTGCATTAACCGCAGTGACGGCCTGTTCTAACTTTGGTATTGCGTTAATTCGTAATCATATTCCAAACAGTATTCGTATCATCGTACAGATGATCATTATTGCTTCTTTAGTGATCGTGGTTGATCAGATTTTGAAAGCGTATGCTTATGAAATCAGTAAATCATTATCGGTTTTCGTTGGTTTGATTATCACTAACTGTATCGTTATGGGGCGCGCAGAAGCGTATGCCATGAAGAACGGTCCAGTGATGAGCTTCTTCGATGGTATCGGTAACGGTCTTGGCTATTCAGTGGTATTGATCGTTGTTGCAACGGTTCGTGAATTGTTTGGTGCGGGCAACTTGTTTGGTTTTGAAATATTACCATTGATCACCAATGGTGGCTGGTACCAGTCAAATGGCATGATGCTATTACCTCCTAGTGCCTTCTTCATTATTGGTTTATTCATCTGGGCATTGCGTAGCTGGAAAACTGATCAAGTAGAACAGCCAGATTTCAAAATCTTGCCTAATACTGTTAACTCGGAGCAGCACTAATGGAACATTATATTAGTTTGTTCATCAAGGCCGTATTCGTAGAGAATATGGCATTAGCGTTTTTCTTAGGCATGTGTACCTTTTTGGCCATCTCTAAGAAAGTCCAAACCGCTATTGGCCTTGGTATTGCCGTGATTGTTGTATTGGCGATTACTGTGCCGATCAATAACTTGATTTATACCTACGTTTTAAAAGAAGGTGCTTGGGCTTGGATGGGTGCAGAGTACGCATCGGTTGACCTTAGCTTCTTAGGATTATTAACCTACATTGGTGTTATTGCAGCCATCGTTCAGATCTTGGAAATGTTCCTAGATAAGTACGTACCTGCACTTTATAGCGCTTTGGGTGTTTTCCTACCTTTGATTACTGTGAACTGCGCCATTATGGGTGCGTCTTTGTTCATGGTAGAGCGCGATTACGATTTTGTAGAAAGTACCGTATACGGTATTGGTGCGGGTGTTGGTTGGGCGTTAGCTATTACAGCGCTTGCCGGTATTCGTGAAAAAATGAAATACAGCGATGTTCCAGCAGGACTTCAAGGCTTAGGCATTACCTTCTTTACCGTTGGTTTGATGTCTCTTGGCTTTATGTCGTTCTCTGGCGTCACACTATAAGGAGTAGATACAGTGGATAAAGAAATCATCCTCGGCGTTGTGATGTTTACTGTCATCGTACTTTCTTTGGTGGCAATAATCCTCAGCGCTCGAGCTAAATTAGTTAGCTCTGGTAATGTAAAAATCGTAATCAATGGTGAAAAGACTGTTGAAACCGAAGCGGGCGGCAAGTTGTTGCAAACACTTGCAGCCAACGAAGTATTCCTATCATCGGCATGTGGTGGTGGTGGAACTTGCGCTCAGTGTAAATGTAAAGTGACGGATGGCGGTGGCTCTATGCTACCAACAGAAGAAGCGCATTTCACTAAAGGCGAGGCCCGCGAAGGCTGGCGTTTGTCTTGCCAGGTTCCTGTTAAGCAGGACATGGTAGTAGAAGTACCAGAAGAAGTATTTGGCGTTAAGAAGTGGGAAACGATTGTTGAATCGAATCCTAACATGGCAACCTTCATTAAAGAGCTGACCTTGCGTTTGCCTGAAGGTGAGATTGTTGACTTCCGTGCGGGTGGTTATGTTCAGCTTGAGTGCCCTCCGTTTGAGATTAATTTCTCTGACTTCGATATTGAGGAAGAATATCGCGGTGACTGGGAACACTTTAAGTTCTTCGAACATAAGTGCATCAATACTGAAGATACGATTCGTGCTTACTCTATGGCTAACTATCCAGAAGAGCAGGGTGTAGTGAAGTTCAATATTCGTATTGCAACTCCACCTCCAGGCACGACCGGTATTAACCCAGGTATCATGTCTTCTTACGTCTTCAACTTGAAGCCAGGCGACAAGGTGACTGTATACGGTCCATTTGGTGAGTTCTTTGCTAAAGAAACCGATGCAGAGATGGTTTTCGTTGGTGGTGGTGCTGGTATGGCCCCAATGCGTTCGCACATCTTCGATCAGCTTAAGCGCTTGAAATCAGATCGTAAAATCAGTTTCTGGTACGGTGCTCGTTCTTTGAAAGAGTTATTCTACAAAGAAGATTACGACGGCCTAGCCGCTGAGTTCCCGAACTTTGAATGGCATGTTGCCATGTCTGATCCACAGCCAGAAGATAACTGGGAAGGTTTAACAGGTTTCATTCACAACGTATTGTTGGAGAATTACCTGAAAGATCACCCAGCGCCAGAAGATTGTGAGTTCTACATGTGTGGACCACCTATCATGAACCAATCAGTGATCACCATGCTTGAAGCAATGGGTGTTGAGCCTGAGAACATCATGTTAGATGACTTTGGTTGATTCTCTAAAGTAGAGAATTACCAACAGCTCTGCTAAAACGGAGCCAAAAAAGCCGCAGTAGAAGAAATTCTAATGCGGCTTTTTTGTTTCTTCTATTTTTTATATTTTTCTTTTATTTTTATTGGAATAACTTAGTAAACTCGCCATAACCTTCTGCTTCTAAATCGGCCTTGGCAATAAAACGCAATGATGCAGAATTAATGCAATAACGTAAGCCGGTAGAAGCCGGACCGTCCGTAAATAGGTGGCCTAGGTGTGAATCACCAATATGGCTGCGTACTTCGGTTCGAGGATAAATTAATTTATAATCGGTTTCTTCTTTTACATTTGTCTTAACTAAAGGTCGAGAAAAGCTAGGCCATCCCGTTTTTGATTCATACTTATCAAGCGATGAAAACAAAGGCTCTTGACTGACAATGTCCACGTAAATGCCAGCTTCTTTATTATTCCAGTACGCATTCTTAAAAGGACGTTCGGTTGCATCACGTTGAGTTACATCGTATTGCAATGGCGTTAGCATTTCCTTGATGACTGAAGCGCTGGGCTTTACATACTGTGTGGACCTTTTATTGTTGTCTTTCATACTGATCTCCATTAAATACGGCTTATGCAGTTCATTACCCCAAGTTTTTTCTAAATACTGATCTCGTCCGGAGTTGTAACGATAAAATTTATAACGAATAGGATTTTTTTTGTAATAATCTTGATGATAATCTTCAGCTGCATAAAACGTACTATAGGCCGTTATGTCAGTTTTTAATGAATCATTAAAGCGTCCTGTCGAGGCTAAGTTCTGGCTAGAATGTTGGGCCAATAATCTTTGTTGTTCATCATGAAAGAAAATAGCCGGTTTATATTGATGGCCACGGTCGACAAATTGTCCACCATCGTCAGTGGGATTTACTTGGCGCCAAAACGAGTGCAAAAGTGCCTGGTAAGAAATGATATCTTCATCGTAAAAAACTTGTACCGCTTCTATGTGGCGAGTAGCTCCTGATGCTACTTGGCGGTAAGTCGGGTTTTTAATAATACCGCCACTGTAGCCAGAGATTACTTCAGATACACCGTCTAATTTTTCAAAGCCTGCTTCCACACACCAAAAACAGCCGCCGGCGAATGTCGCGACTTGTAGCCCTTTATTTTGGGCTGCGCTTATAGGATTGTTGAGGTCAGAATAATCTGCTTGAGATATAAAAATCGTCAGAGACATAGCTGCTGCAATGATGGCGGGTTTTAATAATATCTTTATGCCTGCTAAATTTTTAGAGACTAATTTCATTGGGTTTTCCTTTTTTTAGTAGTGGCTTTTAAATATTGAGTTTTAAATAGAGCCTTCTATTTTGAATGTGTAATCGTGTATTATGCAGAACATATATTGAGTGTGACCTTATGAAATACATTTTGTTAGAGAGCAATATGCGCTTTTATTAAATTATGATATCTCGTGATACTTTTGTTAGAACTCCGTGAAACCCCTGTTAAATGTAGCGTTTAGTCTTTTAAAGGTTCCAACCAGAATCTAATAAAGGACAGATCATGAAAACCAAATTCTTACTTTCAATACTGCCATTAAGCCTTGCTAGCGCCATGGCATTCTCCCAGTCAATCGATGTGCAAGTGACCAACCTAACTCACGGTATGCACTTTACGCCTGTGTTAGTTAGCGCGCATGATAGCAATACGCACTTATTTATCTCAGGCCAAGCAGCGACGGCAGCACTACAGACGATGGCAGAGGGTGGTAATACAGCACCTTTAATTGCAGCCAGCGCGGCAACCGTAGTGAATACAGATAATATTGCTGCTGGGCTATTGGCACCTTCAGCCAGTTCACCGGTAACGGCAATTGAAACAGGTGTTAATACTCACCTATCCATTGTGGCCATGATGCTGCCAACCAATGATGGTTTTATTGGTCTTGATGGTTGGAAGATTCCAACGGCAGCAGGCACTTATACTATTTTATTGAACAGTTATGATGCCGGCACCGAAGTGAATGACGAGATTGTCGATACTATTAATGGCGGTGCAGAAGATGGTATTCCATTGGCTCCTGGTATGGATGCAGGCACAGGCGCAAGCGGTGTAACCGATATGGAAACCAATCAAACAGTCCATATTCATCGTGGCAATACGGGCGATACCAGCTTAACAGCGGGTATTAGTGATGTGGATAGCCGCATACACCGTTGGTTGAACCCTGTAGCCAAAGTAGTTGTGACCGTTAAATAGGAGTTTTGAATATGAAATATTTAAATCGAAAAGCGGGCACCTTGGCTATTGCCATTTTAAGTGCCAGCTTGCTTAGCGCGTGTGGCGGTAGTAGCAGTAATAACGATGATGGAAATAAAACTGATACTGATACGATGTCGTACGATATTACCGTGACTAATCTAACCAATAACCAGCCATTATCGCCTCTAGCCGCTCAGCTTCACAGTAGTGAATACAGTGCTTGGAAAGTAGGCACCGCAGCATCCGAAAATCTGGAGATGTTAGCGGAAGAGGGTGATAACAGCGCCTTACTCAATGCACAATCGCCTTACGTCTATAGCGCTGTATCTGGAGTAGGAGCCATAGGACCGGGGGTAGGCGGTATGCTTAGTATAAAAGCTGATATCAACTCTGAAATGAGCTCTGATATCAAGCTAACCCTAATCAGCATGCTGGTGAATACCAATGATGCATTCATCGGTAAGACGGGGGTAGATTTGTCGAATTTAGCCGTGGGTGAAACGGTAAAATTCACGCTACCGACATACGATTCGGGTACAGAAGCCAATAGCGAACTAGCGGGCACTATTCCAGGCCCTGCAGATGGCGGTGAAGGGTTTAATATGGCGCGAGACGATGTGGATTATGTCGCAAGACATCCAGGTGTCGTTGGGGTTGATCGGGGTTACAGTGAGTCAGTACTGAACAGTACTCATGGCTTTGATTCACCTACCGCTGTGCTAACGATTACCCGTACTGAGTAATAACGTAGGCTATAAATCCATGATCTGTTTTATTAATTAATGAAGCAGATCATGGAACTTTCATTCTTTTATTCCATCAAAGCTAGTTGAACGCTAAGTAATATTTAGCGCATTACGTCATTAATTCATCCTAATAATTAGTGATTCATACTAAATAATCATTGTTGGCAAAAAATGAATAAACGAATTTTAGTTATTGAAGACGATCAGGATATTAATAAATTGATTGCCATGAATCTTGAAGATATGAACCACAATGTTGATACTTGCGGTAATGGTCGACGAGGTTTTGAAATGGCGAGCAGTGGCCAATACGATTTAATGGTATTGGATTTAATGTTGCCAGAAATGGATGGTTTAGAAATTTGTCGAGCTTTACGGGCCGCCAATGTCATAACCCCTATCTTGATGTTAACCGCGCGTGATAGTGAAGCTGATAGAGTTGTGGGTCTAGAAATGGGCGCTGATGATTATTTGACTAAGCCCTTTAGTGTGCGCGAATTACAGGCTCGTGTTAAAGCCATGCTCAGGCGCATGGATATGCTGAATAAACCTGCGCCGCAATCAGATGAGTTGGTGATTGATAATCTCGTGATTAACGTGGGGCAGCGTAAAGTGGTATTGAGCGATCAAGAAATAGAACTCACCAGTACCGAATTTGATCTGCTTATTTATATGGCTCGACAGCCCGGAATGGTTTTTAGTCGTGCTCAGTTATTGGATAGCGTATGGGGTTATCAGCACAGTGGTTATGAACATACTGTAAATTCTCATATCAACCGTTTGCGTAATAAGTTAGAAAAAATCCCGTCAAAGCCAGACTATATTATAACGGTTTGGGGAGTGGGCTATAAGTTTGGGGGCTGTAACCATTGATGTTGTTTTTTCGCACTTTTCAAGAAAAAGTTTAAAGGTTTCCTTATATGCGTAGTTTTGTATTTTCATTTTACAGTAAGTTATCACTAGGCTTAGTCTTTAGCTTTATCTTCATGGGTATTGTTTTGTTGGTATTGGCTCAGTATCTAACGCGTAGCTACCAAAACGAAGTAGAACAAAAACTGCACCAGCAATTGGCTGCACACGTAGTACACGATAATAAACTGCTAAAAAATGGTGAAATCGATCACACCGCATTAAAGCATGCGTTTCATTCCATGATGATTCTTGGGCCCAGTTTTGAATTTTATATATTAGGGCCAGAAGGTCAGGTGAAAACGTACTCAGCAGATCCTCTGCGTATTAAGAAACACGTTATTGATATTCAACCTATTCAAGACTTCCTAAATAACCAATCCAATTTGCCTATTCTTGGAGATGATCCAAGAAGTGAGAATAAGCATAAAATATTTTCGGCAGCGCCTATTTTTGAAACCATTCAAGGTAAAGAAGTCTTACAAGGATATTTGTACATCATTATCGGTGGCGAGATTTATGATGGCATTGTCGACTTGTTGCAGCAAAGCCATATTCTATCGTTAGCGGCCTGGAGCTTAGGCTTGGCAATGTTCTTTGGTTTGTTGGTGATTCTTATTTTATTTGCTTTGTTAACCCGACCGTTACGCCGCTTAACCCAAGACATGCAACAGTTTAGGCAAGAAGGCTTTGAGCATGGCCAATTGCCAGCTTCGCAATGGCAACAAAATTCAGCCGACGAAATAGAACGTCTAGGCAGTACCTTTAATGAGATGGCCAGTACACTCAATATTCAATATCAAAAAGTAAAAAATACAGATGAGTTACGTCGCGAATTGATTTCGTACGTTTCTCACGATTTACGTACACCACTGTCATCTTTACAAGGGTATTTGGAAACATGGCATTTAAAAAATAAACAACTAACGCCACAAGAGGGCGAAGAGCTTATTAATGTTGCTATGAAGAATGCGCAGCATATGAGCCGGTTGATTGAACAACTTTTTGAATTAGCATATTTAGACAGTGAAACTATTTCGTTAACCACTGAGCCATTAGGCATCGCAGAATTTGTGCAAGATGTATTGCAAAAAATGGCGCTAGAGGCCAGTAATAAACAGGTGAGCCTAAATATAGAGCCAAAAGACCCGTCCATAATTGTAATGGCCAATATAGAAAAGTTGGAAAATGTTTTTACGAACTTGATTGATAATGCACTCCGTCACTGCGAGGCAGGGGATAGCATTAATATTGAAATATTACCTTCAGCCATCGCGGGTCGGTTGACTGTGAGCGTAAAAGATACAGGCTGCGGTATCGAACAAAAAGATATCCCACTGATTTTTGATGCTCATTTTAAAGCCAGTAATAGTGTGCAGGGCAAGGGACGAAATAGCGGGTTAGGCTTGGCGATTAGTAAGCGTATCATTGAATTACATGGCTCTGAGCTTAAGGTCAGCAGTACGCTTGGTAAAGGAACAAATTTTTCATTCGATTTAAAATCGGCTAATTAGTAGAGGACTGATAATCTTTTGGCGTTAAGCCCGTCCAGCGTTTGAACGCTTTATGAAAGGCGCTGTTATCATTAAACCCCATTTGAAACGCGACTTCACAGATTGTTAATTGTTTATTTCTCAGCAGTTGTTTTGCTTGCTGGGTACGGAAGAACTTAAGCTCATCTTGAAAACTCGTGCCTTCTTGTTGAAGTCGGCGCTGTAATGTTCTAGGTGTGATATTAAATTGCTGTGCAATACTTTCAATATCCGCCGTAAAACTTGCATCCTGTATTTGGAAATAACGCCACAACCTTAAGGTTAATGCATCTTGGTTTTCGACTTCGTGTAAAAGTTGGAGTAGTTCAACCTTTAAGATGTCAGCGACTCTCGGGTTCGGGTTGTAAATGGGCGATTCTAATATGGCCAGCGGAAAAATAGCCTGATTATGCTCTTGTTCGAAAAGTACTTTGGTTTTTAAAATACGCTCGTATTCCGCAATATCGGCAGCGGGCTTATGTCGGAAATGGATTTCAATAGGACTGTTGTGCTCGCCATATTCTTTGTTCATAACAAAGAGCCCAATATTAATCAAAGCAGAAATATCTTGTTCGATAATATGTCTGATATTTTCAGCGTCGTATTGCTGGCAATGAATACGATTAACCGCATAATTATTCTCAATAATAACTTCGGAAACAAAAAGATTATTGATGATGAATTCAACAGAAAGAATACTCTCTAAAGCTTCGGCTAGGTTGTTACAATTCATCATGATCTGGCCTAAAAGCCCATAGTCATTGGGGTGTATCTTCTCTCCAACGTGTAGGCCAATAATTGAATCTTGAGTGATTTGCTCTGCACTCTGCCAAGCTTCATTCAATGTCGTTAGAGGGAAACGATTAAAATAATACTCTTGCTCACTGTATTGCTCTGTAAGCGACTTAATTTCAGGTGACTGAAAGCCCATTCGTTCTAACGCATTATTAATAATGTTTAGATAGTGAATACTGACTGAAGGGTGTTTATGGGCATTGGGCATAGTTTGATTTTTTTTTTTTAGATCAGGCATTATAAGACCAAATGAAACGATAGTACCTGTATCTGTGAATATTGGCTTCCTTTGACCTAAATTGAATTTATCAGACTTTAGTACTGGTGTAATCCCCTACTTTAGGAAAAATGTAGTGAATTGTTAACAATACAGCTCAAGAAAGTGTCGCAATAGTCCAGAAAGCTGTCGTCTTTGGACGATGTCTTGAGTAAGTTTTTTAATTATTTTATGTGAATAATATAATAAAAAAACGGTGTGCAGATGATCTCAATAAAAAACAAAGCGGTGCTAGGCCTATTTACGGGTCTGTTGGGGCTATCTCAGATGACCATGGCGCATAATAATGGCGCCTATAATCACGACTACAACGCAGTCGCCAATAATCCAGAATGGATGTCTCGGGTTGATGGCAGTAAAAGAGTCAGTGAGCTGTCGCTACCTGGCACCCACGATTCCATGTCGATCAAGTCCGGTGATATTTGGCAGAACCAGACAATGACCCTGATGCAACAGTTGGATTCCGGTGTGCGAGTATTTGATATGCGTACTCGTCACATCAACGACGGCTTCCGCATGCACCACGGCATTATTGCTCAGGATACTTATTTTGATGATGTCTTAAGTGACATCAATAACTTCCTAGAAGCGAACCCTTCAGAGACTGTATTATTCCGTTTACGTTCCGAGCATAGCTCAGAGAACAATACCCGCAGCTATGAAGAAACGCTGAAAGAGTATCTGGCCAGCACGACACGTCGTTATACCGGATCTAGCGATAATCCATCCCTAGATGAAGTTCGTGGTCAGTTTGTGATTCTGCAGGAATTTTCGGGTGCTGATTATGGCATTCCCTATGGTAATCTAGACAAGCAAGATGACTATTCCTTCTCGACTAATTGGGACCTGCACGACAAGTGGACCTCGGTTAAAAACCATCTTAACAAGTCTAAAAACGGCAGCCGCGATACCCTCTATATGAACTACCTCAGTGGCGCTGGCGGTTCCATGCCGTACTTTGTATCCAGTGGTCATTCTAGTCCGGGTACTTCTGCGCCTCGTTTGGCTACGGGTTTAACCACACCAGGCTGGAACAGTTCCTATCCTGATTTTCCTCGCACTACCTGTTTTATTGGTATCTGTACTATTTCATTTGAAGGTACCAATGTACTGACTGCAGACTACATCGCTAATGGCGGTTTTGCTGGCATGGTCATGGCTGATTTTCCAGGCAAGCGCTTAATCGATAACATCATTAATTTAAATGACCTAGCCAGCCTGGGTGATAACAGCTACTACAACTATGGCAATGCAGCTGCTCCCGTTGCCGGCAATTGGAACCAAATGCAGGTATCTCCAGACGCCTTGGTGAACTGGGACAATGGTAAAACCTATGCCTTTGTTGGCGATAATTACTATCGTATCGACAATAGCAATGGCACGGTGGATTCAGGCTATCCGTATGCCATCAGCGGTAACTGGGGTGGCCATCTGGGCAGCTCATGGACCAGTGGTATTGATGCGGCTGTACAGTGGAAGGGGTCCTCTGCTTATTTCTTTAAAGGTTCTCAGTACATAGGTATGAACATGGATACTGAAAAGACCTGGGGACCAAAATCCATCAGCGCGGGATGGCCGGGCCTGACGGGTGAATTCGCTCAGGATATAGACGCCGCCATTAACTGGGGCAACGGCAAGATCTATTTCTTTAAAGGCGATCAGTATATGCGTTATGACATTTCCAGCGACAGTACGGACTCTGGTTATCCAGCGCCTATTGCGGGTAACTGGAGCACGGTTACCGGTGAAGTGATGTCTGCTTCAAAAGGCATTTCATCTAACGCTTATTTCTTTAAATAAGACGTTAGCAGTGGCCGTTTACCTGCAATGTAAGCGGCCTGGTTGATCAAGGTCCTGCCGCCGTCAGTGGTAACTGGGGTGTGGTAACAGGCCCAATCAAGCCCGGTTCAAAAGGCCGGTGTTTTCACTTCACTGTGGTCATTGATTAAAATCATTGGCCTCTTAATTCACTTTCTATCTATTTGGGTCAATGGTATGGCGTGATAGGTCAGTGAACTGTCACCTTTGGATGATGTATTCAACCTCGAAAACTCTTATTTTGTATGGGATTATAAAAATAAGAGATAAACATGAAAAAGAGAATAGTACAGTCTGCTTTCATCGGCGTTCTCGCTGGGTTCGCAAATTTATCAGTTGCTTTTAGTGGTGCCCCCGCCGTCATTGCCACGGATAATACCGCTATTGCTAACCACCAACAGAGTTGGGAATTCAAGGCATTGGCCCACCAGAACATGTTAGATAATGCGACTCCCATGTCTCAAGGCTTTAATGTTATGGGACACAACGCCTATAACAGTTCTGCTTACAGTTCTTTGGTTCATATCGACCCGAACCATAAATTAACAATTACCGAATTACTGGACCTAGGTGTACGTACCATTGAAATGGACTATCACTGGGTTTGGCAAACAAAAGATCTACCGGGTGGTAGCGCACTATTAATGTGCCACGCTGGGGATGATGACTTCGGTTGCAGCGGTCTTGAGCGTTACTTAAAAGACGGCGTAAATGAAGTTAATAACTGGATTCGTAAAAATCCAAAAGAAGTTGTTGTTCTGTATTTCCAAGATGATGCCGAAGGTCATGATGCTGAGCTAGTCAGTGCAGTATCGAGTATTAATGATTTAATTTACAAGCAGCCTGCTGGTGAGTGCAATAACTTCTCTAGCATGGTGCAAACCACAACGGAAGAAGACGTATTAAAGGCTGATAAGCAAATTGTGATCATGGGCAGCAGCTGTGCTGGCCGTGGCCCGTGGACGGGTTATTCTTGGAATAGCATTCACAACTGGGTATCCGGTGGTGGTCAGTCTATTTTGGACAAGTCTGAAGCTGATTGCTTAGCCGATACTGCTAAACAAGATGGTGCTCACCGCATCTGGGAAGATATGACTAACCTAGGTCGTGCCTTTGGTGACCCAGGTCCTAAAATTGATGCTGCTTTGGCTGCTAAAGCCGGACGTTGTGGTATTACCGCTTTGTCTTTAGACATGATTACTATTGGTGATTCGCGCATGAAGGCTTCAATCTGGAGCTGGGCAGAAACCTTCCCAACAGGTTCTGATGCCGCTTATGATTGTGCTTATCATGCTCCTGATGGTCTTTTTCGTGATTCCAACTGTTCTGACGATGGTCGCTACGCCTGTAAAACAACTGACGGTAAGCAATGGACTGTATCTAATAACATAGGTACTGAAAACAGCGCCGCAGCCGGTGAAGCCGCTTGTCAGGCAACAGGTTCTCAATGGCACTTTGGTGTTCCCACCAATAGCCAGCAAAACGAATTCTTAAAAGCGGCTAAAACAGTCAGTGGTCAAGGCTATGTTTGGTTGGATTATAGTGATGCCGTAGAAGAGGGCGTATGGAAAACGTCTAAGCATGAAGTAGATTACGGCGATGGCACTGTTTCTTTAAAGTCTCTGAAATCGGGTCTGACTTATGAGTTCTTCATGAAAGCGACGCGTAATAATTGTGAGCTGCAGTGGCAGGGTGGTAATGCAGGAACGGGCGAGCGTAATGCCAAGTTTGATTGCATGGCAAAAGGCGACCCTATGTTCTTCTCGGCCGATAATGCACCAACAACCAACAGTGATGGCAGTGTAAGTATTCACGGTGTGATTAAAACGCGCGCTGGTGGTCATACTTGTGGTTTAGAGTGGGACGGTTCCGAGTCTGGCGGTGAGCGTAATGCTAAATTTGATTGCTCTGGCAGTGCTGATCCTCTGACGATTACCAGTTATGCGGGTGGTTCTACCGAACGCGTTCGTATTACCTCCGATAACAACTGTGGTTTACAGTGGGCCGGTGGTGATGCAGACAGTGACGGCGAACGTAATGCTAAGTTTGATTGTGGTCCTGCTTGGGATGACATGACGCTTTATGGTGTTAAGTTGCCATCTGAATACCGTGAACTAAAAGTGTTGGGCAAATGTATTGATGTTGCCCCAAGCTCTTTCCAAAATGGTGGTAATGCTTACTTGTGGGATTGCCATGGCGCTGATTGGCAGAAATGGTTCCATGAGCCAGGTACGGGTTTAATTCGCAGCAAGCACAACCCTAATTTCTGTTTAGACAGCACTAACGGTAATGAAGATTTCACTAACGTAGGTATCTGGGCTTGTGAAAACCATCCTAACCTACAGTGGGATGTGGTTGGCGATACGATTCGTCCGCGTAAAAATCATGCGCTAGCGCTGGATATTTTATGGGGCAGCACCGATAACGGCGCTAACCTGCAACTATACAAGGCAGACGGTAATGCCGCTCAGCAATTTAGCTTCGGCAGTAATTAAATCCTCATGTTTTAAGTAAAAAATAAGCCGCGCATTGCGCGGCTTTTCTTTGTTTCGTTTTTAAAATTAGTTAAAACAAAAAACTCTTTATTAAACCTCTCTAATAACAAAATTAAAAATCGAGAATAATAATGAAAAAATATGCGAAAAAAATATTACCCGCATCCTTGCTGCTAGCCGCGAGTATAAGTGCTCAAGCCACCCCCGCAGGAAACTACGATACCGCCGATTGGGTGAAGCAGGTCTATCAAAACCGGGGCGATACTACCTTACGCCAAATGGTGATTCCTGGTACACACGATTCTGCCACCTACAATTTCAGTTCATCTTCTGATTTATCTCCGGACGCCAATTCAATTTTTGGTGCTGCTAAAGGCATTGTTTCAGATTGGGGCAAAACCCAAAGTTACAATATTTATGACATGCTACAAAAAGGTATTCGTCATTTTGATTTACGCATTCTTAAGCATGACGGTGAGTTTGTTAACGTTCACTCCCTTGTTGGAATGAAAGTAGTGGACGTATTGGCTCAGGTGAAACAGTTTGCTGATGAACATCCACAAGAACCCATTATATTAGAAGTGGCTAAAACACCTAGCAGCAGTGATATACCTGCTCTGCTAGACATGTTTGATCAATACATCGGTGATCGTAAACCGGATGCCTCTATTCCTGCAGCGCAGCAAACGCTCAATAATTTATGGGCTGCTGATAGCGACGGTAAAAACAATAACGTGATCGTGATCTGGGCCTCCAGCAGTTCTGAGGGTGAAGCTCGCGGATATTATGGCAGCTCTCAATTGGAAGGCACTTGGGCGGATACGGAAAGTTCCGGCAATCTGCACGATCGCTTGCTAAACGGTTGGGACAGAAAAGGTCGAATCTATAAAGGCCTCAAAAACGCTCCACAAGATAAATTATTCTACAGTGCTTTCACTTTTACACCGCAAGAATCG
>Ga0209396_1002471_pt1 | contig 19414 bp, 15 predicted proteins | sample GOMGulsemesocosm_6_FD_184638 | JGI IMG/M metagenome (GOLD analysis project Ga0209396, IMG submission 184638) | Methane-oxidizing microbial communities from mesocosms in the Gulf of Mexico - GOM8C Gulf of Mexico (SPAdes) (version 2) | ecosystem: Environmental > Aquatic > Marine > Cold seeps...
TATTCAATAATCTGAAATTACACCATTTTGCGTCGGATAGTAATTTTTCAGCCTGAAAAAAAACAACCCCTGCACAGAGACTGTACAGGGGTTGTTGGACTAGCCTGCTGGTGAAACCCTATTACTTAACAGTTTCGATACGCAGCATGTTAGTTGTGCCAGGAACACCAAAAGGTACACCCGCAGTAATCACAGCTTTGTCACCAGATTTTGAGAACCCAGCTTCAACCGCTTTGGCCAAAGCAAAGTTCACCATTTCGGCCTGCAATTCAAATTTTTCGCTGTACAGTGGGTAAACACCCCAAACCAAGGACAGGCGACGCGCAGTTTCTGGGCTGTGAGACAGAGACAGAATTGGCGCTTCAGGACGCTCGCGAGAAGCTTGCAAGGTTGAGAAACCTGAAGACGTGTAGTTAATGATCGCAGAGATATCCAGCAGTTGAGTTGTGCTTTTCAGCGCCAGGCTGATCGCGCTTTCAATGGTTGGCTCGTAAGCTGGCTCAGTCGTATCCAGGCTATCGTGGTACAAAGGATCAGATTCAACTTCACGAATGATATCAGTCATCATAGTAACCGCTTCAACCGGGAAATCACCGGAAGCAGTTTCAGCTGACAACATAACCGCATCGGCACCTTCGTAAACGGCGTTTGCAACGTCACTTACTTCAGCACGCGTTGGACGTGGCTTGTCACGCATGGACTCTAGCATCTGAGTTGCAACGATTACTGGCTTGGCGTATTGACGACACATTTTGATCATCATTTTTTGCAGGCCAGGTACTTCGTGAGCAGGCATTTCAACACCTAAATCACCACGAGCAACCATTACCGCGTCAGTTACTTTAACGATGTCTTCAAACTGTTCAACAGCTGAAGGTTTTTCAATTTTAGCAACCAACAAGGCGCGACCGGCGATTTTTTCTTTCGCAGCGATAACGTCTGCAGCAGTCTGTACAAACGACAATGCTACCCAATCAACATTTTGGCTCAGACCGAATTCCATGTCGATCATGTCTTTTTCTGTCAGCGGGTTAACTTTGCCCAGGTTACCTGGCATGTTAACGCCTTTACGTTCACCCAGTTCACCACCAACAACAACTTCAGTTACAACATAGTCGTCAGCTGCTTCAGTGATTACCAAAGTTAAGTTGCCGTCATCCAGGAATACTTGTGAACCTACGCCCAAAGAACCGATGGCTTCAGGGTGAGGGAAGCATACGCGAGTTTCATCACCCGGCGTTGGATCCATATCCAGCGTGAATTTTGCGCCGTTTACCAGGTTAACAGGGCCGTTAACGAATGTGCCAACGCGGAATTTTGGACCTTGCAGATCCATCAAAACACCAACGGGCATACTTAGTTTTTCGCCAGCTTCACGAACCCATTTGATACGCTGTGCGTGCTCATCATGGCTACCGTGGCTAAAGTTAATACGGAATACGTTTGCACCCGCTTCAATCAGAGAGCAAACCTTTTCCAGGCTTGATGTTGCTGGGCCTAGCGTAGCAAGGATTTTAGTATGGTTAATTGACATAAATTGGGACTCAAGAAGTAATTAAAATAGCTCGGAAATCGTTTACATTGGTACGTGTAGGACCAGTGATGATCAGATCGCCCAACTGTTTGAATACGTTGTAACCATCGTTGTTATCGAGCATGGCGTGTAAATCAATGCCGGCGTCGATTGCACGCTGGAAACTCTCAGGTGTCAGAATCGCACCTGCATTATCTTCGGTGCCATCGATGCCATCAGTATCAACAGCAATCGCATAAACACGTTCTTTGCCTTTAAGGCTGCATAGCAGGCTCAGCATGAATTCAGCGTTACGACCGCCCTGCCCGTTACCTTTAACAGTTACGGTAGTTTCACCGCCAGACAGAATCACGCAGGGTGACGGCAGTGGCTGACCGTAATTGATGACTTGTTCAGCCATAGCAGCGTGGAATTTAGCAATCTCGCGAGACTCGCCTTCAACACAGTCACTCAGGATGATGCTTGGCAGGCCTAGTTCTTTACAGGCTGCCGCAGCGGCTTCCAAACTCTTCTGAGGTGTTGCAATCATATGAAACTCAGAACCGGCTAAACGTGCATCGCCCGGCTTAACCGTTTCTGATTCGTCGGAAGCTAACCAGTCACGTACGTTTTGTGGTACTTCGAAACCATAACGGTCGATAATCGCTAGTGCGTCAGCTGATGACGTTGGATCGCCAATAGTTGGGCCAGAAGCGATAACATCAGGATCATCACCCGGCACATCGGAAATACCCAGTGTCACAACCCTGGCAGGAGCGCAATGTGCGCCCAAACGGCCGCCTTTGATGGCAGACAGATGCTTACGAACGCAGTTCATTTCAGAAATGGTTGCGCCAGATTTCAGTAAGGATTTGTTGATTTGCTGCTTATCAGCCAATGTCAGGCCGGGCGCAGGCAACGCCAGTAATGAAGAGCCGCCACCAGAGATCAGGCAAATAACTAGATCATCTTCGGTCAGGCCTTCAACAGACTCGAGAATACGTTTAGCAACGGCTTCACCTGCTCCATCGGGAACGGGGTGAGCGGCTTCAACCACTTCGATAAAATCACAGTCCAGACCGTGATCGTAGCGTGTTACAACCAGGCCAGACAATTCGCCAGTCCAGTGGGTTTCTAGCGCTTTAGCCATAGAGGCAGCGGCTTTACCTGCACCGATAACAACGGTGCGGCCTTTTGGCTGCTCTGGCAGGTAATCCTGCAGGACTTGCAGCGGGTCAGCTGCGCCAACGGCAGCCTTAAATAAATGATTTAGCGTATCACGTGGATCCATGACCTTCCTTATTTTTATACCGTCGGAAAAAGTGGCACAGAATACACTGAATTTCAGCTGATTTCAAAGTCAGACATCGTTTCAAGCGCTCTAATTAGGGCTGAATGGTCCCAATCTTTACCGCCTTTGGCCGCACAGACATTGAACAGCTCTTGAGTGTTTGCCGTGTTGGGTAAGGCAACGCCCATTTCCCGAGCACCATCAAGCGCCAGGTTAAGATCTTTTTGATGTAGGCAAATACGGAAGCCGGGATCAAACGTGCGCTTAAGCATTCGCTCGCCGTGCACTTCCAGGACTTTGGAAGATGCGAAGCCACCCATTAAAGCTTCGCGGACTTTGGCCGGGTCTGCACCTGTTTTAGCAGCAAAAACAAGCGCTTCACTGACCGCTTCAATGTTAAGTGCAACAATAATATTGTTAGCTACTTTGCAGGTTTGGCCATCGCCGTTATCACCAATAAGAGTGATATTCCCCCCCATTGCTTCAAATAATGGCGAGGCACGCTCAAAAGCTTGTGCAGGCCCGCCAACCATAATGGTTAGGCTGGCGTTTTGGGCGCCGACTTCACCACCAGAAACCGGTGCATCAAGGTAATCGCAGCCTAATACGTTAATTTTTTTGGCGAAGCTTTTTGTTTCCAGGGGGCTGATCGTGCTCATATCGATAACTAGTTTCCCGGCTGACAAGCCGGCGGCAAGCCCTTCATCGTCAAATAAAACGGCCTCAACATCCGGTGTGTCGGGCACCATACAAATAATAATGTCTGCAGCCTCGGCAACGGCTTTAATGGATGGCAAAGCTGTTGCGCCTGCTTCAACAAGTTCAGCACGAGCAGGACTTCGGTGTTCAGAAACAAACAGCTCATGCCCAGCATTTTGCAGATGCTGCGCCATAGGAAAACCCATAATGCCTGTACCAATAAAACCAACTTTACTCATTATTTCCAACCTTAATAATTAATCACTTAAACGAATTCCGGCGCCAAAAGGCGCCGGAAAACTTACACTAAAATAAGATTCATATCAAAGTGTTATGCCGCACTCTTTAATCCAACCCAAACCATCTTTGGTGTAGGCTTCTGGCGTATATTCGCAGCCAACCCAACCATCGTAGCCAATTTCATCAAGATGGTTTAGCAGAAATTTGTAATCAATATCACCAGTGCCTGGCTCATGACGTCCCGGATTATCGGCAATCTGAATATGTTTAATTTTATCCAAATTTCTTTCAATGGTTGTGGCTAAGTTTCCTTCCATAATATCCATATGGAAACAATCGTACTGGAAACTAAAGTTAGGGCTGTTCACCTCATCGACCAACGCAAAACCCTGCGCACTGGTATTAAGGAAAAAGCCTGGCATGCTTGTGGTATTAATCGCCTCAGCCACTAATCTGACACCAGCGCTTTGCATTTTATCAGCGGCATATTTCAGGTTTGCGACAAGTGTTTCGTGGGCTTGCTCTTCACTCACGCCTTCAGGCAGCAGTCCGGCCAGCACATTACACTGCTCGCAGTTAAGTGCTTTGGCGTAGTCAATCGCCAAATCCACGCCTTCACGGAATTCGTCGATACGGTTGGGGTCACAGGCGATGCCACGATCGCCTCCACGCCAGTCACCGGCAGGCAAGTTAAACAGTACCTGCTTTAAATTGTGCTTTTCAAGCAAGTCGGCAATTTCATTGGCATCACGATTGTAAGGGAATAAGTATTCAACACCTTTAAAACCAGCCTTAGCTGCTGCTTCAAAACGGTCTAGAAAATAATATTCAACAAACAACATGCTTAAATTCGCGGCCAGTTTTGGCATGGTCATCCCCTTAATCGCTGATGAGTTAATGATAATAAGTAAATTGATTAATCAATTGGTTAATTCGTACCGGTCGTATGTTAACGCGGACAAAATGCTTTTAGACTTGTCCTGGATCAAACAATCAACATTTCCTGAGCGGATGCAATAGATGACAGAAAAACACTTTATCAATGCGGATAGCTTACAGCAGGATTCTTTTGAACTTGCTGCCCGGATTATGCAAAGCGATTTTCGCCCCACCTTTATTGTGGCCATCTGGCGTGGCGGTGCCGCTATCGGCGCTACAGTTCAGGAGTTGTTGGCCTGTTGTGGCTGCCCGACCGATCATATCGCAATCCGCACCTCATCTTATCAAGGCATTGAAAAGCGCAGCTCTGAAATTCATGTGCATGGCCTGCATTACCTCACCAACAAACTAACCAAAGAAGACCGAGTGCTACTTGTCGATGATGTGCATGATACCGGCCTTAGCCTGGCCGAAGTCATTAAGGAAATTCGCCAACAGTCCTCACAAAGCCCGCAGGAAATTCGTACAGCAACCTTGTATTACAAACCGGGCAACAGTCTGGTGGATTTCAAGCCCGATTATTTTCTTCATGAAACCGACCAGTGGTTGGTTTTCCCTCATGAGCTGGACGGCTTAAGTCAGCAAGAACTGATTGAGCATAAACCTGGCATTACTGCGATTAAGGACTGGCTGGTAGATCACCAGCAACAAAGTTAACTCGGTTAAGAGTAAAAGCGCATTTTTTGCAGGCGATCCCACCAGGTTAGCAATAGTCGATCAACCGTACTGTGCATGCCCATTGAAAAACGCTCCTGAAGCGTCTTTTTAAATTCATAGCTAACCAGATAAACGTCAGCCTCCTGACAGCTGTCCACTAGGTACTCATCACTGGTTTTCAGCTCATCCACCAATTGCTTTTCCAGAGCGCGCTGACCAAACCAGACTTCACCGGTGGCGATGGTTTCCATATCCAGTTGAGGGCGGTTTTCTTTAACAAACTCCTTGAATAACTCATGCGTGTCTTCAAGCTCTTCAGTAAATTTTTCGCGTCCTTTATCGGTGTTTTCACCAAACATGGTCAGAGTGCGTTTGTATTCACCCGCCGTCAGTGTTTCGTAGTCAATATCGTGTTTTTTCAGTAAACGATGGAAGTTGGGTAATTGCGCTACAACACCAATGGAACCCATTACGGCAAAAGGCGCAGCAAGTATTTTATCTGCCACGCAAGCCATCATATATCCGCCACTGGCTGCAACTTTATCAACACAGACGGTTAAGGGAACGCCCTTATCTTTGATACGTTTCACTTGCGACGAAGCCAATCCATAGGCATGTACCATGCCGCCACCACTGCTCAGAGTTAATACAACCTCGTCACGCTCAGGGTTGATCACAGACAGTACGGTGGTGATTTCCTCACGCAGATTATCCACCTCACTTGCTTTTATATCGCCATCAAAATCAAGTACATAAACGCGTTTTCTAGAATCTTCCTGCTCTTTGTTTTTGGCCTTTTTCTTCTCTTCTTTGGCTTTTTCTTTGAGCTGTTTTTTCTTTTCTTTATGTTGCTGCTTGCTCATTGCCTTGCCTTCAGTCGCATCCTTCAAGGCATCGGCCATGCGTTCAATTTCATCGTTAAGATGGGTGATTTCAAGGTGCCCATGCGGCTGCTTTTTCTGTTTCATGCCCATGGCAATCAAGCTGCCAACAACCACTAAAATAGCAATTACCAAGGTAACCACTTTTGCTAAAAATACACCGTATTCACCAAAAAATTCCAAGACTGCTTCTCCTGTTTCGCAGAGCCTATCGTATCGAGCGCATTATCATAATTGAGTTATCCGACTACAGGTACCCTAAAGAACTGAATATCTGTATTTTGGAGACACTTTTTTCAGGTTATGATTACGCACTTACAGCGCTATTGAACTATAAATAAAGCACTTTAGAGCACATTTTTATTAACGCACTTATTTGCAAGGGAGATTCCTGCATGCGCTTCATCAAGCCCATGGTTTTTGCAACCTGTTTGCTGCAGTCACTGCAGGTTTTCGCCAGTACTGATAGCTTTCAGGGGGGGCAACGCCAATGCAGTGTTGTAAACGGTGTGATTGAATGTGTCAGTCAAGTCGATATTTCGCCAGAAGAGCGGGGGCAATCCCTCTACAACCAGACTGGAAACCAGCATGGACCATTAATGGGTTATGGAAGCCCCGGCTATAAGGATAGCCAGTCTCGTTTTATAGCGATTATTACGGATGCAAAAGGTCGTGAGAATCGACGCGAAGTTCGTATTAAGTACCTTGAAACGGCCGCCGAAGGAAACAAGCGCCTGTTAGTGTTCGACAAGCCCTTGGATTTAAAACGCCATGCTCTGCTGACCGTCTCCTCCCCTCAGAAGCAAGACGAACATTGGGCTTATAACCCGGATAATCAGCAGGTAAAGCGTTTATTATCCAATAATTCGGCCACGCCTTTTTCTGGCAGCGAATTTAACTTTGAGGATTTAAGTTCTCACGATCTGGCTAAATACGACTACCGCTTTGAACGTAAAGATGAGCTCAATGATATTCCAATCACCGTTGTCAGCCGTCTCCCAAAGGATAAAAATTCGGCATACGGGCGTCTTGAGACCTGGATTGACGCCCAGACATTCCTGATCCTAAAAATTGATTATTATGATCGCAGTGATAAATTGCTTAAAACCCTGACAGCCTCTGATTATCAGTTATATGCGGATAAACATTGGCGCGCTAAACAGATCAACATCAAAAACCATCAATCGGGAAAATCCACGCAGCTGTTATGGTCTAACTATCAGTTTAATACGGGGTTATCGGAAAAAGATTTTTCGCTGTCAAGTTTACGTAACGTAAATTGACCCCCGCTTTATTCACAGATCCCTTTGGATATAAAACGGGATGACAGACGGCCAAACGCCCCGCTATAGCATTATCTTTGATGGCGAGTTAGTTAAAGGTATTTCTCGTGAAACGGCGCTTGTTAAACTCGCCCACCTAACAAACCTTTCAGAAGAAGAACTGCTGGACTGTCTTTTTTCTGTAAGGCCTGTCATCGCCGCGCAAGCTGGTAATTACCAGCTTGCTGATCAATTCCGTGAACAGTTTCGTCAGGCTGGCCTTGAAGTTTCTACGCAGGCCTATGACCCTAGCCATGACGACATTATTAATGCTGAGCTAAGTTTTGGGCACTATGCCCCGCTAGAAACTCAGTATTCTGACGCTAATTTTGTTGTCGACACACCTGTTTCAGCCTCTCTCCAGAAAAGTGATATACACCAGCAAGACGGTAAATATCTGGTAACCTTTAACGGTTCTCTACTCAGCGGTTTCGAGCGCAAGCAGGTGATGGCAAACCTGTGCTCTTTAACGAATAGCTCAGAACTGGGTGTTCTTGAAAACATCTTTTCAGCCATCCCGGTTATCATCTGCCAAACTGACGATCGTGATTTGACTCAAGCGTATCAGCAGGCCTTTGAACAAACGGGGCTTGAGGTGCAGGTGTTGAGCAATGAGCGCTTATCTACCCCGGAGATAGCTGCGCGCAGTTATCTTTTGATTCGTGATGACAAACCCTCATCCTTGCCGGAAAAGAAGGTACAGCGCTTCACCTATACCCTTTACGGACTCGCTGTACTGGCTTGTTTAGGCTGGGTTTTGATTTATATGATTATCGATAGCTATTTAAAAAATGATGTCGAGCAGCCAATCCAGGTTCAGCTTGTTCAATATAAAGCAGTAGAAAAAATCGCAAAGCTGTCCCCTCCTCCGATTAAGAAAAATAAGACGGCCAAAAAACCTCAACCTACAAAAAAGAAAGCGCCTGAACCTGTTAAAGAACAAAAAAAGGAAGTTAAACCCTCTACTCCACCTGAAGAGAAAACGATCCCCGTCAAAGAGCAGAAAAAAGTAGTCGAGAAGAAAGAGGACAAACAGCAACAAAAACTAAAAGGGGAATATAACCTGCAGCTACTCAACTGGTTTGCCCAGTTTCAACAGCTGAATCAACTAGAAAGCAAATACGCTGAAGGAGAGATAACCCTGCGGCTAACCATCTCCCGAACCGGCGAGATAAAAAAAATTGAGGTGCTGAAAAGCACCTCGGAAGAACTGCAGCGCATCGTAGTGATGCAGCTGCGTAAAGCCAAAACTATTCCGGGTATTCCGATAAAAATCACCGGTTCGAAATACGCCTTCGAGCTGCCTTTGCGTTACCGGTTTAACTAATATCAGGCATCACCGGAAAAGGCAGTGAAAGCAAAAATCGTAAGGCGCCCCTTATTTAATTGTTATCCAAACGGGGCTCAGATACTGCAACAAAGCCACCTTGCTCCGTTAAAGCAATAAATTGCGTCGCGCCACGGTGCCGACCTTGCTTAAGACGATGGCCGCGCTTTTCTAATTCAACTTGCGTTTCAATAGGCACTTCCGATTCAACAAAAAGTTTATCCGGGAGCCATTGATGGTGAATGCGTGGCGCGGCCACCGCGCCCTGCGGGGACATATCCAAATCAATCACATTAATCAGTGCCTGCACAACTTGGGTAATAATTGTCGGGCCTCCGGCTGCGCCCAGCGTCATCACTGGCATGCCGTCTTTCAAGACAATGGTTGGACTCATGCTGGACAACGGGCGTTTACCGGGCGCGATGCTATTAGCTTCGGCACCCACCAATCCGAAGGCGTTCTGAACGCCGGGCTGGGCGGAAAAGTCATCCATTTGATTGTTCATGATGACGCCTGTGCCGGGGATAATAACCTTGGAACCAAAGGACGTATTGACGGTGGTGGTGATGGCAACCCAGTTACCTTGTTTATCCGCGGTGGCAATGTGGGTGGTGTGCTTGCCAAACAAGTCGTAATCCGCAGCGGGGGGCTTGCCCGGACCAGGCACAGTTATGACGCGGTTCAAATCAATTTTTTCTGCCAGCTCAGAAGCGTACTCCTTATTGATCAACCCGCGAGGCACATCGACAAAATCTGAATCGCCTAACCAATAGGCACGATCAGCAAAGGCCAGCTTCATAGCTTCAGCGATAACATGGTAACGGTCTGCGTCGCTCAAATCGGCAAGATCAAAGCCTTCCAAAATATTTAATATCTGCGCGACGTGTACACCACCGGAGCTGGGTGGTGGAAAACCAGCTAGTTGATAGCCCCGATATTTCGTAAGCAGTGGATGACGTTTCTTAAGCTGATAGTTAGCAAAATCATCGGCAGTAACCAAACCATCGTTTGCCTGCATCCATTGTTCAAGCGTCAGGGCAAATGCACCTTTATAGAAATAATCGATGCCCTGCTCTGCAATATTTCGATAGGTGTTTGCCAGATCTGGCTGTTTTAATAGAAAACCTGCTTTGTGGGGCTCACCACTTTTATTCAATAAAAGTGGTGCAGATTCGGGGAATTGCCGAATGGCAGGCGCTGTTGCTGCCAGGCGACTGGCGTAGCTATCACTAATATTAAAACCCTGTTCGGCAACTTCCGCGGCAGGTAGTAACAGGTTTGTCAGATCAAAATTACCACCTTCTTTGAGCAAGTAGTCGTAGGCTGCCAGTGAGCCGGGCACACCAATCGCCAAGGCCCCTGTTTTGCTCAGTGCAGGGACTGCTGCACCCTCTCGCAAATACATGTCGCGATTAGCTAAAGCCGGTGCCATTTCGCGGCCATCGATTGCTTCAATGCGCCCGTCGGCCCAATGAATCAGCACAAAACAGCCGCCGCCAATCCCCGAGTTATGGCCATCCACAACACCTAAGGTCAGTGCTGCTGCAACGGCGGCATCAACGGCATTTCCGCCTTGTAAAAAAACCGCTTCAGCAGCTTGGGTGGCTATCGGGTGAACGGTAGCGACAGCGCCTTGAATTGGCGCCTTGGTGTGATAACTACAAGCGGTTGCTGCCAACAGGCAGGCACAGAAAAAAAACAGAACTCGTAGTGATATAAATAAAGACTTCATGAACTCCATATCCAGAAAAGTCTAATAGGTGGGAATCTCAAAACTACTGAAAAACTCTTCAAGCTCAGCCTTGTTTTGCTGTTTCAGGCATCGGTCCAGCACTTCCCGGGTAAGATGAGGTGCAAACAACTCAACAAAATCGTACATGTAGCCTCGCAGGAAGGCACCCCGACGAATACCAATGCGTGTGGTGCTGGCTTCAAATAAATGGCTGGCGTCCAGTTTAATCAGGTCAGAATCAAGCTGCTCATCGTAGGCCATAGTGGCAACAATACCAACGCCCAGTCCTAAACGAACATAGGTTTTGATAACATCCGCATCGGTTGCGGTGAAAACGACACGCGGCGTGAGCTCTAATTTATTAAAGGCATCATCGAGTTTGGAGCGACCTGTAAAACCAAAGACATAAGTTACCAATGGATATTTAGCGACTTCCTCCAGGGTCAGGTTCGAGCATTGTGCTAATGGATGCCCCTTGGGAACAACAATACTGCGGTTCCACCGATAGCAAGGCATCATGACGAGATTGCCAAACAGTTCTAGCGCTTCCGTTGCAATAGCAAAATCCACCTCGCCATCAGCCGCCATCTCTGATATTTGAATCGGCGTACCCTGGTTCATATGAAGAGAAACCTCAGGGTATTTCTCCATAAATTGTTTGATAACTGAAGGCAGCACATAGCGTGCCTGGGTATGCGTAGTGGCAATTGAAACACTGCCTTTACTTGGGTCGCTGTGTTCCTGGGCGATACTTTTGATGGTGGCGACCTGACGTAGCACTTCACCTGCCAGCTTAAGAATATCTTCACCGGCCGGGGTGACATTTGTCAGGTGTTTACCACTACGAGAGAAAACTTCGACGCCTAACTCATCTTCAAGCAGGCGGATTTGTTTGCTGATACCAGGCTGCGAGGTGTAAAGGCTTTGCGCTGTCGCAGAAACGTTAAGATCATGGTGGGCTACTTCCCAAATGTACCGCAACTGCTGTAGCTTCATTACAGTCTCCAAAGATTTTACTTTTTATACGTTTATCGAATAAAAATATAATTAAATATTACTTTGTAGAATAAAACTAAACCGCTATCGTTACCATCTCGCGCGAAACAATAAATTAGAGCCTAATAATAAAAGCACATGGACATTATTCTATACATCCTGGCCGGCGCCAGCGTTGGCCTTGCCGTAGGCATTACTGGCGTAGGTGGCGGATCACTTATGACCCCCCTGCTACTTCTGTTTGGCTTCCCGGCGCATATTGCCATTGGCACAGACCTTGTCTATGCCTCTGTCACAAAAGCTAGCGGTGTAGTTCTACATAAAAGAAACAACACCATTCGTTTGCGCATTGTTGCGTTACTGGCTGCGGGCAGTATCCCCGCCTCATTAATAACTATCTATATACTAAAAAATCATTTCACCAGTCCAGAATACTATACTCGCATTCTAACGAACAGTTTAGGTGTAATGCTGATAATCACCGGGCTGGTGGTCATGTTGAAGAAAAAAATACAAGACCATGCCGAGAAACAGCCAGGACGTTTACAGCTCTGGGCAACTCGGAATGCCGCCTTTTTGACCATTTCGATGGGTTTTGTTCTAGGATGTTTTGTGACCCTGTCTTCCGTCGGCGCAGGTGCTTTTGGAGCTGCGATACTGCTGCTGCTCTACCCTCTTCTGCCTTCAATTCATGTAATCGGTACAGATTTAGCGCATGCAGTACCGCTAACCTTGATTGCTGGTCTCGGGCATATTTATTTGGGGAATGTGGATTTTGGTCTGCTGGGATGTTTGCTGATTGGCTCTTTACCCGCAATTTACGTGGGGACCAAGCTGGGGGCCAAGTTGCCAGAAAAGGTTATCCGACCACTGCTGGCGAGTGTGTTGTTGATTCTTGGTGTCAAGTACGCCTTTTTCTAGCGTACTTAAGGCGTTAAAAACTAGCGGTACAAATCAAAATTTCTAGGATTTTGAAGCTTTACCATAGGCACTAGAAACACTGGCACAGAGGACTCATTTAATACACGGGATGCTACAGAGCCTAATTGCGGTTTATCTGTCGGCTGCGAACAACTGCCCAGTACAATCAGGTCCGCATTACACTGCTGGGCCGTTTCGAGAATGACTTCAGCGGGTTTACCACCCACCACCTGAATACCATTGATTAACTGCACATCGCAGTTACTTTCGAGAAATTCGTCCTCAAAGGCATTTTCCACCTGCTGACGAATGCGGTCCATGACCTGACTAAAGCCATTGCGGCGTAAACTTTTAACTTCTGCTTCAGGCATGTAGGTCGAAAGAATAGATTCGGCAAACACGCCAACCGGCTCAATAGCGTGCACTGTATGAACGTTTGCGTTGTGTTTGCTGGCGAGGGACATTACGTGCTGCAAAAGATAAGGGCCATAGAGGCCCAAATCTGTCGCATAAAGAATGTTGTTGATCATAACCACCTGCTTGCTATTTTTTATTTCTTTTAATCAAGAATAGCAGCAGATTCAAAAAGCGTTAGTTCCTGTGAAAGTTTTTAATCATTATTCTTTATACCGTTTGGCACATGGCCAGTAGCGACGTGTTCACGAGCTGAATCACAGTGCCCTTCCTGATCATCAAAGAACACATCCGCATCAAAGGCCTTAAGAAACTCACCTTTATCAAGCCCGCCCAGAAAGATAGATTCATCAAGGCGAATGTTCCAATCACGTAACGTACGAATCACTCGCTCATGGGCTGGTGCCGAGCGCGCGGTTATCAGTGCAGTGCGTATGGGACAATCGCCTTCGGAAAACTCAGACTGAATGCTTTGCAGGGCACCAAGAAACTCTTTGAAAGGCCCGCCCTTGAGAGGCTGGTTGGCTGACATTCGTTCATTTTCAGTAAATGCCTCCAACCCTTCACTCTGGTAGATCCGCTCAGCTTCATCGGAGAACAGCACCGCATCGCCATCAAAAGCGATACGTAGTTGTGCACCCTCCTTCTGCTGCGCCTTGCTGGGTAAGATAGTTGCTGCAGCAAAACCACTATCCAGTGCTTGGCGAACATCTTCAGGATGAGTGGAGAGAAATAGGTGACAACCGAAGGACGACACATAGCGATATGGGCTTTCACCACCACAAAAAGCGGCACGTGTTATCTTTAAATCGTAATGCTGAATGGAATTAAAAATCCGTAGCCCTGTATCAGCGCTATTACGTGACAGTAAAATCACTTCCACCCGTGGAGACTCGGATAGCATGTCGTTAATCTTCAGGAGCTTTTCCACTAAGGCAAAGGCATCACCACGTGCCAACGGTTCGTTTTCATGCTCAATTTGGTATTCAGCGTAGGCTTTGAGGCCCTGGTTTTCATACACCTCATGACTGTCCGATAGGTCAAACAAGGCTCTGGAAGAAATGGCAATTACAAGTTTATTGCTTAATGTCCCTGACATACTGATTCCTGACCGATCAAAATGTTGCTGGTAGATTTGTTGTGCAGTTGGCTCTGTCAATCACGACTCAGATTCTGTACAGTTAGCGGCATTTTTTGCCGGGCACCTTATAGATCGTTTTTCGCTGTCTAGAGGCGCCTTGTTTTTTGCAACAGCATACTTGTATTTAAGGAAATTAACTATGAAAGGTGTTTTTCTAGACTCTGATTCCATCGCACAGGAACGTCTTGATCTTGGCAAACTGAATGAACTGCCCATCGAGTGGACATTCTACCCACAAACTACGCCTGAACAACGTCAGGAACGTATTGGTGATGCTGAAATCGTTTTGACCAACAAAGTTCCTATGGATGCAGAAATCATGGAAGCTTGCCCTAACCTGAAACTGATTGCGGTTGTGGCAACTGGCACCAATGTTATCGATCTTGAAGCGGCTAAAAAACACAACGTTGGCGTTGCTAACGTCGGTGGTTACGGTTCTTACGCAGTAGCTCAGCATACCATGGCTCTTTTGTTAGCTCTGGCTGCAAACGTACAGCGTTACAGCGATGATGTACGCGCGGGCAAATGGGCTGAGCAGGATCAATTCTGCTTACTTGATTACCCAATGTACGAACTGAAAGGTAAAAAACTGGTTATCGTTGGTTACGGCGAAATTGGTCAGTCTGTTGCCCACATGGCTGAAGCCTTTGGCATGGAAATTCTGGTAGCATCCAGCCGTCCAAACCAGGATAGCTTTGGTATTGTTGACCGTCGTCCACTTGAAGAATTGCTGCCTATTGCTGATGCAATTACTTTCCACTGCCCACTGACGCCTGCCACACAAAACCTGATCGACACACCTCAGTTGAAAGCAATGAAAAACAGCGCGCTGATCATCAACACCGCTCGTGGTGGTTTGGTGAACGAAGCTGCATTGGCTCAAGCACTTAAAGATGGCGAAATTGGTGGTGCTGGTATTGATGTAATCACTGTTGAGCCACCAAAAGCGGGTAACCCATTAATTGACAGCGAAATCAAAAACTTGATTCTGACGCCTCACTGCGCCTGGGGCCCAGACGAAACGCGTCAACGTCTGCTTAACGAAGTAGTATTGAACGTTGAAGCTTTCCTTAACGGTGAGTCTCGCAACCGCCTCGATTAAAGGCACCTTGAAAAAATGCGCTATTTTCACGACTAACGGCGTCAGCACCGTGCTCAAATCCTCATGTATTCACATATACACTCCGGTTTTGCGCGCGTTGCTTCCTTGTCCTCGTAAAAATATCACTTTTTTAAAGGCACCTTTCTGCTTTTTGGTTTACTGCTAAATGGTGTCAGCCCTGTTTGATATCGACCCGCTATTTGAGTCGATCAAAAAGAATACCCTGCTGCTGACACCTAACCGGCGCCTTGCTGCACACATGCAAACGGCTTATGCCGAAGCGTGTAGCCGGCACGGTTTTCTGGTTTGGGAACAGCCTGCAATATTCCCTATTGATGACTGGATTCAGCATTGCTGGAAAAAGTTGATCGATACCAATTCGTCGCTCACACACAACAAAACACGTTTGCAGCCCCTGCAGGAAACCCTGTTGTGGGAAGGCATCATCCGTAACGATGAAAAAAGCCTGCTGTTAAAACCCTTTGCCACCGCCAAACAAGCACAGTCCGCATGGCGCACGCTGCAGCTTTGGCAGAGTGAGTTGAGTAATGAATTTTATTTTCACCCCGATTGCGCTCGCTTCGCCTTCTGGGCCAAACAGTTTCAACAGCGTTGTGAAAAACAACAGTTATTGACCAATGCTGATCAAACTCAAGCCATCGTTACCGCCTTTGAGCTAGCACAGTTAACAGCTGAACCCGAGGTATTGCTGGTGGGTTTTCAGCACCTGCCACCGCTCTATGAGCATCTTATGGAAAAGGCTGCTGTAAATTGCGAGCATTACCAACCACCAACGGAATCAGCCTATTGTCAGAAACTAGCCTGCAATGACGCGGCTGAGGAATTACAGCTTGCAGCCCGGTGGGCCAAACAGCAGCTGGAAAGTAATCCAAAACAACGCCTTGCGATTATCGTGCCGGATCTAGCCCAGCAGCGTCAACAAATCGAAGCAACGCTGGCGGCAGTATTTGAACCGCAGTATTTACTACCTGAGACACCCCGCTATCAGCTGCCTTTTAATATCAGCGCGGGCATACCGCTAAGCCAGGCACCTCTAATTATCTCCGCACTGAACCTGCTGGAATTACTGCGTAACGAGTTTAGTTACCAGACACTCTACGCGCTGTTAAAGTCGCCCTTCATCTCTCTGGACGACACAACTGCATTTGGCTCGTCTAAGTTTGACAGTGGCGTTGAATTAGAGCTATTTCTGCGTGAGGGCGGTTGGCCACAGTTTACTCTTAACGGTTTATTAAATTTATTGACCCACAAGCCCGCGCTGAATACTCGTTATGCTAGTTTTATTCAGTCCTTACAGGCGGCAAAAACCCTTCAGGAACAGTACGCCAACAGCAAAGCTGACCTGTCACACTGGAGTTCGGTTTTCTCAACGCTGCTGCGCAGTTTTAACTGGCTGACCAGTGCACGTCGGCTTGATAGCATTGAATATCAGCACCACACACGCTGGCAGCAAGCATTGCACGATTTTTCCAGTCTAAGTGCTGCCGGCAACCAATCCGGACAGAGTATTTGCGGGAATGTCGGACTTGGCGAGGCATTAAATTTGCTCAATCGCGTACTTGCCGCCACGGATTTTCAAGCACAAACACCGCAGACGCCAATTCAAGTGCTAGGCATGCTTGAAGGCAGTGGTCTTCATTTTGATGCAGTATGGATGCTGGGGCTAAATGATCACCTGTGGCCTGCTGCCGCTAACCCGACTCCCTTTATTCCGGTGAGCCTGCAACAGCAATTGAATATGCCCCACGCCAGCCCCGAACGTGAACTGCTGTTTTCCCGTGAGTTGCTTAAAGGCTATCTGCAAAGCAGTCCGCAGGTTATTGCCAGCTTCGCGCTTAACAGCGGCGACGAACCTTTGCGGGCCAGCACATTGATCGATGAGTTTGAGTCGGTAAATGTTGAACATCTTGGTCTGCCAGATATGACGGACTCTCACCCTTATTACGAAGCGTTTACTGATTCACTGCAGCTTGAAAACCTGCCAGACAGCCATGGCCCACAGGTAAATATTGATGCCGAACGTGTCGCTGGCGGATCAGCGTTATTAAAGGATCAGGCCGCCTGTCCATTCCGCGCTTTTGCCAACCATCGTTTGTCTGCACGCGCCCTGCCGGAACCCAGTTATCACCTCAATGCAGCGCAACGCGGGACAGTGCTGCACAGCGCGCTTGAGCATCTTTGGGATTCGCTTAACAGCTCAGCAACGCTGTTAGAACGTGACAATCTCACGTTACAAAACGATATTTCCGATGCTGTTCGCAACGCGTTAAAACCCTTGGAGACCCAGCGCCGGGACCTGTTTGGTGACGTTTACACAGCCACCGAAACACGGCGCTTGAAGCGTTTGCTTGAATTATGGATAAAAATTGAAAAAGCACGCGCACCCTTTGAGGTGGTCGCCACGGAAAAAGCATTGGTGGTGAACATTGCCGGTTTGCCGCTGCGCGTGCGAATCGACCGCATTGACCGCCTCAATGACGATAGTTTAATGCTGATTGATTACAAAACGGGGTTTTGCAGCACCGCTAAATGGCAGGGTGAACGCCTGGAAGAACCTCAATTGCCGCTGTATAGCATTACCATGGCTGGGGTTGAGAACATGGTTGAAGAAAGCTCTCAGGGCAATATTCAAACCCTGGCCTTTGCCCGCATCAATATCGACCAGCAGGGTTTTGTTGGTATTTCCGCCGAGGAAGGTGTTGCGCCGGGCATTTATAGCATCGAAAAAAGCCGCGGCTGGGACGCCAGCCTGTCCTGGTCGGACATCAACAATCAATGGCAGCAGGCGCTTGAATCACTCGCAACCGAGTTTAGTGAGGGTTTGGCTGTGGTTGAGCCAGCGCAGAACAATACCTGCCAGTTCTGCCACTTGCATTCCCTATGCCGAATTCATGAAATTAAAGCACAAGCTGCGGAGCCAAATGATGACTGAAATCATTGATGCCGCAGAGCGCGCTCGAGCACTGGATTACCGCACCTCCTTTGCCGTCACAGCCCCAGCTGGCTCCGGTAAAACCGAGCTATTGATCCAGCGTTGTCTAACCTTACTGGCGCGAGTTGAAAAGCCAGAGGAAATTCTGGCGATCACCTTTACTCGCAAGGCTGCCAATGAAATGCGTAGCCGTATTCTTGCGGCACTCAGGGATGGTCAATGCGATCAGCCGCCCAGCGAGGCTCATAAACTCAACACCTGGACACTAGCCCGTGCTGTTTTATCTCAGGATCAACAACATGCCTGGGAGTTGCTGGATAACCCGAACCGCCTGCGCATTCAGACCATCGATAGCTTTTGTATGCGCTTGGTGCAACGTATGCCCCTGCTCTCTCGTTTGGGCTCAGAGGCGCGGATCAGCGATGATTCTCAGGCGCAATACCAACAGGCCTCACGTCGCCTACTGGCCAGGCTTGAGGAAAGCAGTGCCATCAGTGGCGATTTACAATGCTTGCTGACGCACTTAGACAACAATACCGCCCGCATCGAAGCGCTGCTGTGCTCGATTTTGAGCAAACGTGAACAGTGGTTACGGCATTTTGTATCGGCGAAACAGGCTGATTTTGATTTTCGTGATTATCTTGAAAACTGCCTGACAGAGCTAGTTGAGGAGACCCTGCAAGATTGCACCGAGTCACTGCTGATATTCGAGTCGCCGCTCATGCAATCGGTAGATTTTGCTTGCACTCAACTGCAGGAATTAGCACCCGATGCGGCATTATTGCAATGTTTTGGTTTAACGGAGCTACCTGAGTGCTGCCCCGAGGCACTGCCTCAATGGCGTGCCCTGACAGATTTATTGCTGACCAAAGATGGTCGTTTTCGCGCTACCCTAACAAAAAATCAGGGTTTTCCTGCTAGCAGTAAAAAAGACGAAAAGGAATTTTTTAAAGCCGCTAAGACTGACTGTCTGGAGCTGATTGCTGACCTAAAACAAACACCGGGTTTACTGACACAGTTACAGGAAGTTAGCAACCTACCGCAGCCCATTTATGACGACCAGCAATGGCTGTTGCTCGATACTCTCACCCGCCTGCTACCAACACTGGTTGCTGAGTTAACACTGGTGTTTATGGAGCAGGGGCAGCTGGATTATGCGCAGGTTTCCAGTGCTGCATCGTTGGCGCTGGGCGATGACGAGCAGCCTTCCGATATTGCCCTGTTGTTGGATTACCAGCTTAAACATATTCTGGTGGATGAGTTTCAGGACACGGCTACCCCGCAGT
>Ga0209396_1002474_pt1 | contig 19405 bp, 20 predicted proteins | sample GOMGulsemesocosm_6_FD_184638 | JGI IMG/M metagenome (GOLD analysis project Ga0209396, IMG submission 184638) | Methane-oxidizing microbial communities from mesocosms in the Gulf of Mexico - GOM8C Gulf of Mexico (SPAdes) (version 2) | ecosystem: Environmental > Aquatic > Marine > Cold seeps...
TTTGTTTATCAACCTGCAGGTGTTGGACCGCATCCTACTGTGTTGTTATTACATGGTTATCCAGGGAATGAAAAAAATCTTGATGCTGCTCAAACATTACGAAGCAATGGCTGGAATGTTGCATTTTTTCATTATCGAGGCGCTTGGGGTAGTGAAGGGGAGTTTTCTTTTAGAAATGCAGAACAAGATGTACAGGTGGTATTAGAATATTTAGCTCAACCTGACAATGCTGAAAAATTACGTATTGACAGAAATTTGATCTCTACGGTAGGGCACAGCATGGGAGGGCACATGGCCATTGCGGGTTTGCTTGATAATCAATCAGTAAAATGTTCAGTTGCTTGGGATGGAGCAAATTTAGGCGCCAAAGGTGTTGGTTTTATTAATGATCCAAATACCATCATTCCTTGGAAAGAATATGGTGATACCTTATTTATGCTAAATGGTTGGTCGGGTGATAAGGCGTTGCAAGAAACTCAAAAGTACGCCAATGAACTAGATCTTATTCAACGAGCAAAGCAAGTTAATGGTCGACCGGTATTACTTGTTGGTGCAGATACAAAAGTGATACCGATGGACTTGCATATTAAGCCATTAGAAAAAGCATTACAGGCAACTGAAAATAGCCAAGTGTTTTATGAATTGATTGACGATGACCATAGTTTTAACTCATCGAGAAAAGAACTAATCACTACGACAATGAAGTTTTTGAATGGTCATTGTAAAGGTAATAAGTAGCTACTCACCTGAGTAGCTAACTTCTAAGTCTTTTAATATGCCATCGTGTAAATTATAAACAAAGCCATGGATAGTGATATCTTGGCTTTTGTTCCACGCATTTCTTAATATTGTGGTATTACACACGTTGGCAACTTGCTCTATTACGTTTAGTTCACACAAGGTATTCACTTTCTGACGCTCATCAGTAATGGCATCTAATTTTTCCTGATGAAACCGATAAACATCTTCGAGATGACGTAACCAATTATCAATTAAGCCATAACTCTGGGTATCTAATGATGCTTGCACACCACCACAGCCATAGTGTCCACAGACTATAATATGTTTTACTTTGAGAATTTCGACCGCATATTGGATCACTGAAAGGCAATTTAAGTCGGTATGGATCACTTGATTTGCAATATTACGATGAACAAAAACTTCTCCAGGTTGCATGCCTAATAATTCATTGGCAGGAACACGGGAGTCTGAACAACCTATCCAAAGGTATTCAGGTTTTTGTTGTTCCGACAATGATTTAAAAAAATTAGGATCTTCTTTTTTGATCTTTTCAGCCCAAATAAGATTGTTTTCAAATAAATGTTCAATTGCTGCCATGGCTCACCTGCTCAGGAGTAAAGTCTGTCGACATTTTATGTCGAAAAGTACTCTTTTGTAAATCAATACCCATTAAGCAACGTATCATTTAATCATGATATTGAATTAAATTTCATTTAAAATGGTTTATATAATCCTTACAATTTATAAGTAGAGTTTGATATGGCAACAGCATGTGCAAGGCATATTTTAGTAAAAACTGAAAAACAAGCGCAGGATATTAAAGCAAAAATTGCTAAAGGCAGCGATTTTGGTCAAATGGCAAAAAAATTCTCAACATGCCCTTCAAGTAAAAAAGGCGGCGATTTAGGTGAGTTTAAAAAAGGACAAATGGTAAAAGCGTTTGATGACGTTGTTTTTAAAAAAGAACTGTTAAAAGTTCATGGACCGATTAAAACTCGTTTTGGTTTTCATATAATACAAACGATTTACCGTAATTAATTTATTTTTCTTGTTGATCCTTTAATTGTTGCTCATTAGCTCTCTCTTTTACCTTTTTAAGCTGTTCATCGGTTAATTTAAACTTTTTGGCGCTTTGCCTAATCGTCATAATTGCACCAATAATGATGGCGAGACAACAGAAAATAAGCAATATACTTGTAATGTCCATGGTTATTTACTCCCTGATATTTTAGATTTTTTTGTGAAAAACAGTCGCAACTTCTTAAGTTTACCTGTAAATTTGTTTAACAGAAAATTATAAATCAATCATTTCAATAATAATAACTTTAAACTTAAGTGGATGAACTATGCTTAATCGCCTACATATTAAACTTTTATTGCCTACGCTTATTATCGGAATTATCACACTCTTATTTATCAGTTTGTTTATGGATGAAATGAGTAAAAGTGGAGCAATTACTACATTAATTGTCATGGTTGTTTTGCAAGTTGCCGCAGGCTTCGCATTGTCTAATCAATTATTAAATAAACGCATTGAAAATTTAAAGCATTATTTAGACCTAGTGATTAGTGTTGATCAAGCGCCTTCTGCACCATTAAAAGATGACAATAATGATGATTTTGCCGATGCGATAAACCAGCTTAGTCATTTTATTCTTAATTTAGGTGAAGTAATAAAAGAAATTCGCGGCGAATCTGAAATGCTGCGTCAAGGCTCTGGTTCATTAACCAGCCAAATAAGTGACTCCGTTATTGCGGTTGACCAATCGTCAGAACAAATATCTCAAATGGCCTCATCTATTGATGAAGTTGCCGCGACTTCGGCGATATTGTCTCAAAGTGCTTCACAAGTTAGCGAAACCTCTAATGAAGTATTGACCCTTTTAGAGCAAGGCACTTCTTCTTCGAATACCAGTCAAAGTACTATTTCTGAATTTGCCAATGAAGTTACCGTTATGGCGAATGATTTAGCCTTATTACAAGAAGAGTGTTCGAGAATAGGCTCTGTTTTAGACGTTATTCGTGGCATTGCTGACCAAACTAATTTATTAGCTTTAAATGCTGCGATTGAGGCGGCTCGGGCAGGTGAACAAGGCCGAGGTTTTGCGGTAGTTGCCGACGAAGTTAGGGCATTAGCGCATCGAACTCAAGAATCAACGGTAGAAATTCAATCGATGGTTGAAGGATTGCAAGAAAAATCAAACAATGCAGTAAATGGCATTGCCAAGGGACAAGCATTAACTCAAGATAGTTTAACTCAATCTGCTGAAGTGGTAGATGCATTAGAGAAAATCGCGCAAGTTTTTACCCAGGTGAATAACTTAACTTCACAAATGGCTAACGGCACGAATGAACAGCAACAATCTACGGCTTCTATCAGTGATAATATGGCAGCTGTTGTATCTTTAAGCCAAGACATTCATGACGGTTTAAATGTAGTTGCTGAGCATGCCGAACAGCAAAAATCGACCACGGAAGAAGTTGATAGCACGCTGAATCGAATATGTGTTTAATGTTTTGTTGAGCTATTAAAAAAGAGCTATTTATAGCTCTTTTTTTATGTACAGGATGTACGGGTTTCGTGGTGCCATGGATGGCAAAGAACGACGATGTAGGGATTCAAAGTTTACAGCAGTATAATTTTGTTATTTAATTGTTATTTAAGAATCTTCGGATTGTTTTCTTTGTTGAGCTAATTGCTGCAATTGTTTCGATTGTTTATGTAGGCTGGCTCGAACTAATATTTCTCTGTCATCATCACGGATAAAATGAAAAATAACTTTATGGACAAATTGACCTTCTTGTTCACTTAATTCAATAATTTCGCCGTAACAATAGACTGCACATTGCTCCGTTTGGATAAAAATTTTTAATTCAACAATGTCAGCTAGTGCAAAAGCCTCGTCGCTGATAAAAGTAATGCCGCCACCGCCAAAACTTGTGCCTTGAAAACGAATAGTCTGCTCATCTTGTTGGCTTAAAATATAGCCCATTAACAAATCTATTTTTTGTGCCTGATGATTTAAATAATCAACTAATTGACCAGCAATACCACTTAACGCTTGTAATGGTCGCAATGCTGCTTGATCAAGCGCACTCATATCACCAGCCATTTTAAAAGGAATAGGCATATTGTCGATAAAATTTTGATAACCACCCAATTGATTGTTTTCTAGACGAGCAATATTGACATTGAATTGATGTTCAATAGTAAAAAACTCATTAAATTGCTCGAGTTTTTCTTGGTTATCTCCTGCAGACATCGTTCTTCCTATCTATTGGCAATTATATTTTGATAATTATGGGGCAATTATTAAAAGATGACAAACAGTTAGTTTCAACTTTAGCAAGAAACTTAATCCGAATTTACCGATAAAAATAAATTCACTGCACACTCACACATTTCATCAACACTGGCGTTGTCAGTATAAATGCCATCGATCATTAATTTTGCAATACCGTGTAAAGTTCCCCATATGACTTGCGCTAACCTTAATGTTGACTCTTTTTTTGCAAACATGAAGCTCTTTTGCCAATGCTCAATCATCTTTACTTGGTAATCAAATGTAGGATAAGCCGCTTGTCTCAACGTTTCATTACTACCATGGTCCTTCCATATGGTTCGACCAAACATTAAGTCATATAAGTTAGGGTTGTTGGTGGCAAAATGAATATAAGTGTAAACAAAATTTCGGTATTGTTGTTGATGAGTTAACGAGGTATCCGTTAGAATTTTTTCAGCTTGTTGCTGCCATTGATTAAAACCATTGGCGGCTATTGCACAAAGTAAATCATTTTTATCTTTAAAATGATGATAAGCAGCCGTACGTGAAACCCCGACATTTTCAGCGATTTTTCTCAGTGACAAACTATCAATGCCGTCATTATTTAACATCGTGGTTGCGGTTGAGAGTAGTGAGCTGCGTAAGTCACCATGATGGTAAGGTGACTTATCTTTAGATGGCTTATTAGTCTTTTTGGGTATTGCTAACATATTTATTACTACCACTTATAATGTTTTTCGCGAAGGAAAAATAACATTGGCAAAGATAAGTCCCGCAACCAATGACATAAAAATTAAAAAGGCTTGTGAACCAATATCGGTACTCGTACCAACGATAGCTTGACCTGAAACAGCAGTATTTAAGCCAATGTATACTTTACTACCCGGTACAAGTACTACAATACCAAGTAGTTTTACAACACTTGATGGCAGCTTCATAATACGTGAAAAGATATTACTATAAATACCTAACGCAAAAGCACCAACAAAAGCACCTAATGCGACACCTAAATGCATGCCGCCCCAAATACTGGCACCAAAAGCAATATAACCTGAAATAATTCCCCAAGGAGCATCTTTTTTTCGCGCTCTAAATAATATAACTAGGCTGATAGAAAGGGCGGTTACCGCAGCCCACGCAGTCCAATTTGGCATCGACTCAGGGGGAATATAGGCAACTTCTCCCCATATTTTTTTACCTAAAGCCATACCTAAGACCGCACCAAAATAGATTTTGAACAAAACCATCACCGCATCCATAATTCTAGCTGTGCCAGCGGTTAAATTACGTGCCGCAAGTTCGGACAGACCTAAGGTTAATGCTAAACCAGGGATAAAGGCGATGATACTCGATAAGATCACCAAAGGGGCATTAATACTGGGGTCAATCACTGTAATAGCAGATACCAACAGTGCGCTTGTTAAGGCGGAAATAGGTTCTAACATTTCAGTGACACGTTTGGAACGTTCAGCCCAAAAGACAAATACACATACCATCATGCCTAATAGGGTTGACCAAAAAACATCATTCCAACCGGTGTTCATCAACATAGCAAAAGCACCACTAGAGGCACCAAAGGCCATGAAAGTGAGAAATTTACCATAAGGATTGGGTTTGTTTGCTATATCATCTAAACGTTCAATGGCTTCGGTTAAGCTGCGTTGGCCAGAGCTTAATTCGTCAACTAACTCATCGGTTCTTGCTAATGAACCTAAATCAATTTCTCCCGGGTTTACCCGTAACAGGTGGTTATATCCTTGGTTATCATCGTCATCATTTAAAATAAACGTTAAGGTTGTAGGGGTAATAATGAAACTGGCTTTTAAGCCTAAAAAGGAAGAAACATTTTGCAGGTGAGCTTCCATTCGATACGCAGGTGTACCAAATTTATGTAACGCTTTGCCTAAGCGAATGATAAAGCGGCGCTTGTCGATGAAATTATCTACTTCAGTCATGTTAAAGGAGTATCCTGCGTTAGTGAGATAGCAATTGTTTCACTTGGTCTTAATATTTTGGTATTTTATGTTAACTTTTACTTTTATTATATAAGGTTATACCATTTTGGTTAAGTTATTGCCCACTCAGCGAGAATTAAAAGGCTTAGAGGCGAGGCATTGGTTACAGAGAATGGTTCTTCCCTTGTCAAAATCAATAACGATGTATATAAGCCTTTTAAACTCGCCCTTGGGAGCTTGTCAGGAAAGTGATAACCTCACAAATTTGTTTGATGGACGACTGCAAGGACGTAGGAGGTAGAGCGACGCAGGAAGCCAAAGCCGAGAATGACTACAACAGCACAAATTTTATTTGTTCTAACTTCCCTAACAGAGCTCTGAGCTGGGAATAAATTTAATCAAACTGGTATTATTTTATTATGACGTTATTAATTATTTTAGGGCTAGTATTTGTTGGTGTCGCTTTAATGGTTGTTTTTGGTGAAAAACATGGCAAACCCATGGAACCGGAAGAACAAGCCAAGTATGCTAAATGGACACGTATTTTAGTGTTTTCTTTACTTTTCATTGCGCTAATTAAAGGACTCATAGGTTGACCCTTTTGTTATTATATTGCTTTCCTTTTTCAAAGTAGATGATTTAGAGTTTTTAAGGACTCCCATGTTTGAAATTCCTCCATTAGATTTAAAAAATAAAGTGTCTGCCCAAGAGTGGCAAACACGTATTGATCTTGCTGCATGTTACCGTTTGGTCGCAATGCACGGCTGGGACGATTTAATTTATACCCATATCTCGGCAAGAATACCTGATACCGACCATCTTTTGATCAATGCCTTTGGTTTGGCGTTTGATGAAATAACCGCCTCAAATTTAGTTAAAATTGATATTGATGGCAATATTATTGACCCAGATTGCCCATTCGAAATAAACCCAGCAGGTTTTACCATTCATAGTGCTGTGCATCAGGCACGACATGAAGATCAATGTGTTTTACATCTGCATACCAATGAAACCATTGCGGTCGCAAGTTTAGAAGATGGCTTGTTACCTTTGAGTCAATATGCAATGTTTGCCCTCGCTTCACTGAGTTATCACGACTACGAAGGTTTGGCGGTAAATGCCGATGAGAAAAAACGTTTACAAGCCAATTTAGGCAACGCCAACTTTATGCTGCTAAGAAATCATGGCGCATTAACGTTGGGGAAAACCATTGGTGATGCCTTTATGCATATGTACGATTTAACGCGCGCTTGCCAAGTACAATTACAAATTATGGCAACCGGTATGAAACCGATATACACACCTCAAAGTATTGTTGATGGCATTAAAGCACAAGCTGATATTGTTCATACAGGACTAACGGGTGGACAAAAATCTTGGCCGGCGATGTTACGCCGTGTTTACCGTCATGATCCCTCCTTTGCTCATTAATCCACTTGCTATTACACCAATTTAGAGAATAAAAATGAAAGTTACTCACGTAGAAATATTTGATATTGAATGTCCGGACCGCCCACCTTGGAATCCGGTGTTTATTCGCATACATACCGATGAAGGTATAACCGGTGTTGGTGAAGCGGGTCTTGCTTATGATTGGGGACACAGCGCCGCAGCCGCGATGATTAAAGAAATCACCGAAGCCGTTTTAATTGGTTTCGACCCTTTTAATACCGAATTATTATGGTCTAAAATGCTTAGGGAAAGTTTTTGGGGTTTAGGCGGAGGACCGGTTTTATATTCTGCAATGAGTGCCATTGATACAGCACTTTGGGATATTAAAGGCAAGGCATTAGGTGTACCGGTATATCAACTGCTGGGCGGCAAGGTTAACGGTAAGTTACGTACATATGCTAGCCAATTACAATTTGACTGGGATGTTGAAATTAAAAAGCTTTTCCGTCCTGAAGAATATGCCGAAGCAGCATTGAAAGCGGTTGCTGAAGGATATGACGCGGTAAAAGTAGACCCGATTGTTTATAACCTCGACGGTACCTCTTCTTTTGATCGAACCAAACTTTTCACCAAGCCACAAATGCGTTTATTTGGTGATCGTTTACGGGCAATTCGTGATGCGGTGGGTGAAGATGTTGATATTATTTTTGAATCGCATTCATTAATGGGAGCCGCTTCAGCTATTCAAATGGGCTCGATTGTCGAAGAAGTAGGCTGCATGATGTATGAAGAACCGGTCAATTACTTAAATTCAAAAGTGCATAAAAAAGTCTCTGATAACGTGAATGTGCCTATTGCCGGTGGTGAACGTTTATATCATCGCTGGGATGTACGTCCTTATTTTGAAGATCAAAGCATCGATGTCTTACAACCTGATGTAGGTTTATGTGGTGGTTTTACCGAAGCAAAAAAAGTATGTGACTATGCTGATGTTTATGACATTCGCATTCAAGCCCACGTTTGTGGTGGCCCGGTAGCAACGGCGGCGTCATTACACTTAGAAACGGCGATACCTAACTTTTTAATACATGAACATCATACCTATGCAACTAAAGCATGGAATAGAGAATTATGTCTTCAAGATCCACAACCGGTAAACGGCTTTTTTGAGGTCAGCGAAGTGCCGGGCTTAGGTATTGAGCTTAACGATGAAATAGTGAAACGTTCACCGAATGTCACGGTGAAGTCATTAAAGTAGTCTAAATATAATAGAAAATTATAGGGTAGCTTATTGCTACCCTTTTTTAGCTCTGTTGTTCAATAAAAGCTAAAGAGTGCTGATTAAAGAGTTCTGGCTGTTCTACATTACAAACATGACCACATTGATGAATGGTATTTAAAAAACTATTTTTGTGCTTTTTGACCATTTCTTTTACTGGACCTAAAAACATATGGTCTTCTTGTCCCATAATATAAAGAATCGGAATATTGATTTCTTTTTCTTTGAAATAGCGCATTAAAGGGTTAACGTCCATGGCTAATTTAAACCAGCGGAGAAATTCCTTTTGGCATAATCGTTTAGCTTCTCTAACAAATAAATGTCGAGATTCTTGATGACGCTTTTTTGGCATCATAATAAAGGCAAATAAACGATACAACCACATATAAGGTAAACAATATTTAAAGGTATTGCCTAAATGGACTAAAGTATTACTGCGGGCATTAAAGCGGGTAATAGCGCCGCCCAAAATCATGCTTGATACTCGCTGTGGTGCAAGTTCAGCTATGTTTCGAATAATAATAGTGCCGAGAGAAATGCCAACAAAATGTGCACAAGCTATATCGTTGTGATCTAGAACATCGATAATGTCTTCAGATATTTTATTAAATGAATAATTGTTTTTAACAAAGTGACCGACTAAATGGCTAGATTTACCATGGCCACGCAAGTCCAGTAATAAAATATTATGTTGTTTTTGGTAAGCCCTAATTTGACGAAACCAAATAGCAGAACTGCCACCTGCACCATGAACAAAAACAACCCATGTTTTACTGGATTTGTGCGGGTATATGGTATGAAAAAGCATAGATTTTTTCATTGTTAAAAACAACCTAAGATCACTAATTATGTCACGTGAAGATGAAGTCATTATAAACGAGGTTGCCAACAATTACTGAAATAACTTTGATGATAATTTTTAATGGGGAAATTTAACGGGTATTAAGGGGGAGAGATATTGTTAAATCGGTTACTTATTATAAAGTTGTCAGAGGTATTTTATCGAATATAGCTTTGTGATTGTCGTTTATCATCTTGGTTAGCTAGCCGCTTAGTGGGAAGCACTTGCTAAAAGCCCTGTGTAGGCGGTAGAATTGTCCCCTGAAATTTAGCGCTTATAGCTCTCCTTCCTAACATAAACTCTGGTTATAAAATGACAACATCTGCACCTGAACATCAACTCGATTCCGATTCTTTATTAAAAAATGAATCTATCAATGAGTTGTCGGATAAAGGTTCGAGTCCTTATATCAGATTTCCTAGCGGCAGTGACTGTACCGAACAAGCACTACAAAAGCGCTGGCAACATTTGGCTAAAGTAAATAAGAGCAGCAATAGCCATGATCGACACTTATATTCAGGTGAAGACTTAAGCCTTTACGCTGCTAATATTGAAAATTGTATTGGTACAGTAAAGCTCCCCGTAGGTATTGCTGGACCTATTAGAGTTAACGGCAGCTATGCGAAAGGGGATTTTTTGTTACCGATGGCAACAACGGAAGCTGCGCTAGTTGCCAGTTACCATCGTGGTTCAGTGTTAATTTCTAAAGTCGGTGGTTGCACAGCATTATTATTATCGGAAGGGGTAACACGTTCACCGGGTTTTTCTTTTAAAAACATCGTTGATTTAGCTAACTTTTCCCAGTGGCTATTAGTTAATAAAGATAAATTTAGTAACCTTGTTAAACAAACAAGCCGATATTGCCAATTGATAGATATTCGCATCGCTGTTGAGGGCAATCATCTTTATTTGTTTTGCGACTTTACTACCGGTGATGCAGCTGGACAAAATATGGTGACTATCGCGTCTCAGGCTATTTGTGAATATATCATCGCCAATACTCCAATACAGCCAGAGTATTGGTTTGTCGAAGCTAATTGTTCCGGTGATAAAAAGGCAACCGCGCAATCTTTTAGTAACGTCAGGGGTAAAAAAGTAACAGTCGAAGTGCAGATACCGGAAAAATTTGTTAAACGTTTTTTGCATACCACACCTCAGCGTATGGTCGATTGTTGGCGTATGTCAGCACTTGGTGGTGTGATCAGTGGCTCGATGGGAGTACAGGGGCATTATGCGAATAGTCTAGCAGCGATGTTCATTGCTTGTGGTCAAGACGCCGCTTGTGTGGCTGAAGCGGCTGTTGGCATAACTCGATTCGAAATTAACTCAGATGGTGGTTTATATTGTTCGGTAACCTTGCCTAATTTAATTGTTGGCACCGTTGGTGGCGGTACAAAACTACCAAGCCAGCAAGCGTGTTTGACAATGATGAATTTACCAGAGGATAACCAAGCTCGGGCTTTTGCTGAAGTGTGTGCCTCAGCAGCTCTGGCGGGCGAGATTTCTATTATTGGTTCTATGGCAGCAGGTGATTTTACTCATGCCCATAAAAATTTAGCCAGAGAAAGGTAAGAGTAAGTTTTTAAACATACTCTACCGGTAACGCAGTGGTATATTTGATTTCTTCCATGGCAAAACTTGAACTTATATCAGCAAAGCTGGCTTGTGTGATCAGCTTTTTATAAAATGCGTCATAAGCTTTCATGTCTGAAACGACTACGCGTAATAAATAATCTACTTCACCACTCATTCGGTAAAACTCGCTAATTTCAGGAAAGTCTTTAGATATTTTACTAAAATCACCCAGCCATTCAGGGTTGTGTTGATTGGTTTTGATCATGACAAACACCGTTAATCCTACATTTAACTTTTCAGGATCAGCCAAAGCAACTCGGCCTTTAATAATGCCATTTTTTTCCATCGCTTGAATGCGTCGCCAACAAGGAGTGGTAGATAGACCTACTTGACTGGCAACGTCACTTACTGATTGAGTACAGTCGCTTTGCAATATTTTAAGGATTTTTTTATCAAAATTATCCATGTTCACTCTTACTCTTAAATAAACGCATTCTGTGATTCTACCTAATAATGGAAATTATTTTCTAATAATTTGAGCTTATTAAGATGAGTTTTCTAATGGATAGCTAAATGGGTGAATAATTCAACAGGTAAAGCAGTTAAAAGTTATAGATTCGATAGGCATTTAAATAACATAGCTTGTTGATTTCAGCGGTGGTGAATATTGAATTCTGCTGATACTTTTGCCAATTCTGCGCGTAACTTGAATTAAATAAACACAAGGGAAAATTACTGGCTAACATGACACGGTTAATGCCAAAGTCGTTAATACAGGAGGTGATAATATCTTCATGCCATTTAACCGAATAACGTCGGTCAGCCATTTCAAAACCCGAACACTTAATTTCACATTGCTGATGGTTACTGAGCAAAGCTAAACCTTGTTGCCAATTTTTAAAAAGTTGAGCATCCGAGTGTTGAAGTTGAGATCCTGATTGAGTTGATGGATGCGGAGGCCAACCGGCATGGTTAATGATTATTTTAAGCTCAGGTAATTCAGATAAAATATTTGTCAGCAAATCAACAGCAGCTAAGTTACTTAGCGGCATTTGCAGTTCGAAAATGAGTTGATGTTTGGCTAATTGAGCGAGGTTTTGATGAACGTTTGGCTTAGATAAATAATCAACGGCTTGTTCGTCTAAAATTTCTCGGACACCCACCACAGAAGGGTATTGTTTAAGCTGGGTGATTGCCGATATAAACGCTTCGCTGGCTAATAATAAATTAATTCCGGCAATAGACCTAAAAGGAAGTTTGCAGGTTTTTTCTAACCAGCGGATCTCTTGCCAAGGTTGTTGATTGTTAAAACCTGCTTCAATATGTACAAAACCTGCAAGAGTTAATGGTGCATCAAGTTGTAAGTCTGGTTCACTAAAATCACGATGAATAAGCGCTTTATCGGGCCAAAACGGTGCATTTTCTGGTTGTAGCCAAGCATAATTTCCTTGGCTCAGTTCAAAAAGGTGCAGATGAGGGTCAATTATTTTCATAGCTGTTGTTGTGATATATCGGCTTATTGAGCGGTATATCCACCATCAATGACTTGCAAGCTGCCGGTGATAAATTTGGCTTTATCTGAAGCAAGGAAGTAAACCAATTCAGCAACTTCTTCAGGTTGGCCTAAACGATTTAATGGCTGTAAAGCCGCTTCTTCTGCATGAATGAGATCTTTATCTGCACCTGATTTATTACAGTAATTATCAATGGCTTGATGATATAATGGTGTTTCTATCGTTCCAGGACAAACGGCATTTGCGCGAATATTAAATTGCGCATAATCAACGGCGGTGGTTTTAGCCATGGAGGCAAGGGCGGCTTTACTCATGTTATAAGCAAAAGAGTTCTGTTTGGCGACCAAAGCTTGTTCAGATGCCATTAAAATAATCGCACCACTTTTGTTGGCCTTCATATTGGGCAATACCGCTTTTATTGCGCTAAAAGCCCCTTTAACATTAATGTTTAATACTTTATCAAGTTCAGCTTCTGTCGTGTTTTCAATGGAGGCAGAAAAATGAATACCTGCATTTGAAACTAAAACATCAATAGGGCCGTTACTGCTTATCTCATTGATGATAGTACTAACTTGTTCGTTATTGGTGACATCACAATGTTTAAATTCACCGTGTTCACTTTCAGTTAAATCCAAATTGAAAACGTGGTAATTATTTTCTAAAAACAATTTTACAATACTCAAGCCTATGCCTGAGCTGCCGCCGGTAACTATGCATGTTTTTTTCATTGAATTGATCAAATAAGGTGTTTGATAACATCATAACGCCTTGATATTTATATAGCTAAGATTAGTTAATGCTTTAATGAAATAAATTGATGACTGTTGATTAAGTTTTCTATTCAGAAATAGGAATAATGCAAGTAAATGAGGCTCCGCCTAAGGGAGATTGTTCGATTAAACATTGCCCATGATGCCAATCTATGGATTTTTTAACTATTGCTAAACCCAAGCCATAACCCCCTTGCTGTTTATTTCTACTTTTATCAATACGAGTAAAAGGATTAAATAATTGAGCTCTTTGTTCTGATGGGATACCGCAACCATCATCTTCAATAATGATTAATAAATTATTCTCACTCAGCTTTATACTAATAAGCACTTGTTGTTTGGCATAGCGGATTGCATTAGTGATTAAATTTTGGCTAGCGCGCTCCAGTAATTCACCATAACAGATTAAGTAAACAGCGGGTTCAATACGTAAATTAAGTTTTATTAGGTTATTGCCCCGTTGAAGTTTCTCGACTTGATTGGTCAGTAATTCACTGATGTTTACGGGTGATTTTTTTTGTTCTTGCGCAATATGTTCAATACGTGAGTAACTTAACATTTCATCCACTAAATATTCAATTTCACTAATATCTTGGTTAATGGCACGGGTTTTCTGTTCATCAAGATCGTTAACGAGGGCAATAGAAAAACGTAGTCGAGAAAGTGGTGTTCTTAGTTCATGAGAAACTGCATCAATGAGTTGTTTTTGCTCATTAATAAGCCGTTGAATATGGATTGCCATATGATTAATTGTTTTGGCGATTGGGGAAATAGGGGAGCGTGAGACAATGGGTTTATGACCACTAAACTGATTGTTATTAATCTGTTCCGCCATGGTTGAAAGTTGCATTAAATCACGCCATACGGGGCGAGTCCATATAGCGATAACAACGGCCAATAATAAATAAGACAGGGTCAATATAAGATATTTTCCGATAAGGTACATTGGTTGGTTTATTGGTGACTCAATCATTGGCATTATTTGATAAACGCTATTATTAACAAGGGATTTCACATACATAAGCATTTGATCTGTTTGAGAATAAATTACCACCGTTTGTCCAATATCTAGTTGTTTTTTTTGCTCAGGTAACCAAGCAATGTCATCTAATGGAATTTCCTTAATAGCAATGTTTGTCGTTTGCTGAATTTTAATCAATTGCTCTTTTGTTGGGCTTAGGCTTGGAATAATACTGACAAGCTGCTCAGCCAAGAAGGAGTCACTAGGTGATTTTTGTTGATTAAAGTGTTGCCATAAAGTTTCAGACCCCCAGTTAATAATGAAAATCCCTAATATAATCAACAAATACAAACTGGCAAACAGTCGGGTCATGTTAGGTGCTAGCCTTGTTGTTTCTGTCAGGAATTGTCGGGATTTCTTTAGACATTTGTAGTGAGGCACTTTGTTTTAGGTTATCGTCATCTTTGTCCCACGCTGTGGTACTAAATAAATATCCTTTGCCCCAAACAGTAATGATTTTATAAGGTGTGTGACTATCATCATGCAGCTTTTTACGTAATCTTGAAATGCGAACATCAACACTCCTGTCTAATCCATCATATTCTCGACCGATTATTTGTTGATGGATCGTGTCTCTACTTTGTGGTTCGCCAGCATTTTTAGCTAATAACCACAATAGTTCAAATTCATGACTGGTTAACTCTACTACTCGATTAAAATAACGAACTTTCCGTGCCTTTTTATGGATACTTAATTGCCCAATGTTGATTTCTTCAGATTGTGAGGATGAGTTTTTCTGGGATCTACGTAGTACTACATTGATATGAGCGAGAAGAACATGAGGGACAACAGGCTTAATAATATAGTCATCAGCTCCAATTTCTAAACCAAGCACATGATCAAAATCACTATCTTTTGCGGTTAAAAATATAATTGGTTTATCAAAGCTTTTTGTTGTGCCTTTTCTCAGTTCTCGACAAATGGTAAAACCATCCATTTTAGGCAACATAATATCAAGTAAAACTAAATCAGCTTGCAAAGAATGAATAATATCAGGCGCATTTTCACCAGTATTAAGCACGGTTACTTGAAAACTATTTTGCTTAAGAAACTGTTCAATAAGCTTAGCAAGCCTAAGATCATCTTCAACTAAGACAATATGGGTCATTAAAATAAACTCCATTCTGCGCGTAGTCTTCGGCGATATTTTTTGGGAGAAATTGAATTGATATTAATATTCTTATGAGCGTAAACAATTCCTTGTGAGTTCTTAAGCGAAAATTGCATATCTTGGTGCATAGACACATTAAATTTTTGAACAACATTTTGTTGTTGTTGCCAGCAAGATAAACTTTTTTCTCCTTGGTATAAGCAGGCATCAATGGCATGTATTGCCTGCCATTTTGCTGTAATTATCATTTGGCATTGCTCCCCTTGTTGCTTGACAATACAAGTCAAAGGTTTGATTGATAAGTCAACTTTTGGTACGACTAAATTGTCTTTGCCAGTCGCTGTTAGAGATATCATTAATAAACTGGCGAGCAAGGAATGACCGATAAAAAACTTAAAACGCATACACTACTCCGATAAATGCAGAAGTAATGTTGTTCTCATCAAAAAGAGGACTATCGGTCAGGTTAGAATCAAGAAACTCTTTTTTTACCGTGAGCTTAGCTTGCCAACTATGGTTGATTTTGTGTTGGATATTAAAGGATACATAAGGGTTGAGGGCCGAATTTGCTTGATAAAAACTTTTTGGATCGACGTTATCACTTTCATCGAGGCCATAATAATAATCTGTTAAAGCCTTGCTTTGCCATTTAGCACCTGCGCTTAGTTTAAAACGAGTATGGGCTAAGCGCTTAAATGTTAATAGCTTATGTAAGCCCAAATGAGCATTAAGTCCCTGATAAACGTTATTAATATCATGTAAAACTTGCGCTTCAATATCAAAATTGTTTGCTAAGAACCAATTGAGTTGGATGCCGCCATCAACTGCCCACTTTCTTTTGTTTATCTGGTTTTTATTTATCGGTTCATCCTGGGGGGTAAAGCCAGGGCGGGCGATGGTAGATTCTGACATGTTAGGGATAAACAACTGGCTAACTTTTCGGTCAATAAAAAAAGATTTTTCACGGTTTAATTGCCCAATTGCGCTGAGAATAACATTTTCCGTTTGGTAAAAACTGTAACCAATAACGTTGTTTTCGATAAAAAATTGTTCGCCATAATAGTGAATGTATGGAACAACAACCAGAGGAATATTCTCACCTCCTTCTAGTGGGTTGGTGATAACACCAGCCCCAAGGGCAACAGAAAGATGCCATTGTCCAATAGCTGAGCATTCACTACTTTCATTCGTGCAATCGGCAAAACTTTGCTGACTGTAAGTGAATAGAATGATTAGTAAAAATAATTTTTGTAGAAAGACTACGTATTTAAGGTGCATGAACTTAAGGTTTATGGAAATAATGTTAGTTTATGGTGTTTAAGGTACCACTATTATGAATTTAATCTACTCTCGGTTACATAAAATTACATTTGATAGCATTTAACTACAGTAAAATTAATTCATAAGATTAAGCTGATGATTCAATTTATTAAAAGGAGACAAAATTATGCTTAACAAGCAGTTATCAACCATTGTTATGGTTGTTTCTTTATCGGCTTGCGGTGATGGAAGCGATACGGTCGTTGAAGAAATCATTGAACCGGTATCATCGGTGCCGGAACTCAATCAAATGGCAATGACGGTAGGCTCATTAGTTTTGCAAAATGGTATTGGTTTTGAACTTCATTTAAAAAATGGGATTTATTTACGGAATCGAAGTGATTTGAAAATAACATTAGCTGATGCACCAGAATCATCATCTACAGCGAATAGTACAAATTATTCATTAACGACAGTGCAAGAGCAAAATGTTGACGAAGGTGATCGCATAAAATATGACGGTCAATATCTATTTATTGCTAATCAAGACGAAAACTTTCATATCCTTGAAGGAGAAAAGTCCGCACCGCAAACGTCAGTACGTATCATGAAACGGGAGGATAGTGGCACAATAAATGAAATAAGTAGCTTAACCGTGAGTGAAGAAGCATCACAAATCAATAGTTTGTATCTAAAGGATGATATGTTAGCTGTGTTGTCGGATATTTATGACTATGGCAGAGTATCCTCTACTTTTTATGAAGATTTTTTCCCTACTGAACAATCATTTAACTTATCATTTGTCTCAGTTGATGACCCTCAAACGCCTGATGTTGAACATTCATTTGTTGTTGAAGGTTCTATTATTGATAGTCGCCGAGTCGATAACACGTTATACGTAATCAGTAGTTACAGTGCAAGGTTAGAAGGGATCAACTACGCATCAACAGAAGAAGATAATTTAGCTAATTATAATACGATCTTAGCAACCAATATTAGCGATTTATTACCTAAATACACTGATATTAACGGTCAAAAGCATGAGTTGGTTGCGGCTGAAAATTGTTACTTGCCGGAAGATACATCAAAACTAGATGGTTTTGATGGCATAGTAACGCTAACGGCGATTGATTTAACTCAACCAGAAAATTTAGAGTCTATCTGTGTAAATGCCCAAGTTGAAGGTTTATATGCCAGTGAAAAATCAGTTTATTTGTATGGTACAGATTATCAATATCAAGCCGGTAGCACCACTGAGACGTCTGTTATCCATAAGTTTTCAGTACAAGGACAACAAATACAGTACAAGGCATCAGGAACTTTAGACGGTAGGTTTAACTGGAATTTATCTAATTTACGTTTTAGTGAACAAGGCGATTATTTACGCGTAGTAACTACTAGCGGTAATCGCAGTGAAGGATATCATCATAAACTTAATGTATTGAGTGAAGAAGGGAATACCCTTAATGTTATTGCTCACTTGCCAAATGATCTTAATCAGAAATTGGTTGGTAAAGTGAGTGAAGATGGTAACGTTTATGAAGATATTAAATCAGTACGTTTTTATCAGCAGCAAGCTTATATTGTGACTTTTTTAAATACTGATCCTTTGTACATTATTGACTTAAAAGATAATTTGACCCCCAGTATTTCTGGCGAACTAGAAATCCCCGGTTATTCTGCGTATCTACAGCCTTTGTCAGACAGTTTATTATTAGGGATTGGACAAAATGTTGATCCCGGTCGAATACTGACATCAAATTCAGATGAGGAAGTATCTCCTATCATCGAAGGAGCTAAAGTGACTCTATTTGATATTAGTGATGTTACGGCACCCAAAGAAATTCATTCGATAGTTTATGAAGATGCCTATACCCCAGTTGAATATGATTATCATGCCTTAACTCAATTAAGTATGAGCGATGGTAGCAAACGTTTCGCGATGCCATTAGAAAGATGGCTAACAGAGACATATGTCGACGAAAACCAGCAAAAATACGATATATGGCGTTCAGAAAGTGACTTAGTTTTGTTTGAAATATCAGGTATAACCAAAGACGCTGCACTTAAAGGAAATGGAAAGATTAGAGCTGCGATGCAAGATGAAGATCCCAATAATCCGGTGAATTTCAATGCTTATGACGATCGGGGGCTCTTTCATGGTGATGACATTTACTACATCAGAGGAAGTAGGGTATGGCAGAGTAGATGGTTAAACCCTGAAAATGTTTTGGGCCCTTTTTAATTAACAACAAAGAGTATTGGTGACGAACAATACTCTTTTATTTCGGCTATTATATTGGTTAATTGCGAAAGTTATTTCGCTAATTCAATCATTACTGCTGTATACATTTTCAAGTTCAAAACAAACTGGTCCATGGTAATAAACTCATGCTCTGAATGTCCGGTATATTCAGCACCAGGCATTGCAGGACCAAAAGAAACCGCCTTTGGAAATAATCGTGAATTGGTTCCGCCTCCAATCGAAATTGGTTTAGGGTTTTCAATGCCCGTAAAGTGAGAAAATACCGAAAGTAAAGTTGGAATTTGTGGAGCGTCATCTTGGACAAATGGGTCACCAATAATATGGTCGAGCTCAGTCAGATCAGCCATGTATTTTAGCTTCCAGCTAGCGATAGCATAGTTAATTTCATCACGTAAT
>Ga0209396_1002476_pt1 | contig 19394 bp, 14 predicted proteins | sample GOMGulsemesocosm_6_FD_184638 | JGI IMG/M metagenome (GOLD analysis project Ga0209396, IMG submission 184638) | Methane-oxidizing microbial communities from mesocosms in the Gulf of Mexico - GOM8C Gulf of Mexico (SPAdes) (version 2) | ecosystem: Environmental > Aquatic > Marine > Cold seeps...
AAGTTAAAGCGCCATTTAGCCCACAACCCTCAGCACAAGAAGCTTATAAAGCATTTTCAGCACTGATTGACATTAGCCAAGACAAAACCAGCTCAATGGTCACCATTTCAGTCAAACATTTTTCACCGGCAGTGGCCAAGCAATGGGTCGATTGGTTGATTGATGCAATAAACCTAGAGATGAAAACACGTGACTTAACCGAAGCCCATAAAAGCATCAGTTACCTTGAGCAACAGTTAGGTAAAACCCGGTTAAGTGATTTACAAAATGTGCTCTATCAAATAATAGAAGAGCAAACTAAAACCATAATGTTTGCCGAAGTGCGCGAACAATACGCATTTAAAACCATCGATCCTGCGTTGGTGCCAGAGCTAAAAGACAGCCCCAAGCGTGCACTTATTTGCGTGTTAGGTGTGTTGCTTGGTGGCATGCTAGCTGTTATGTTCGTGTTGATTAGATACTTTTCCAAAAAGTAGATTAAAAAATAGATTTAAACAAAAGAGTTTATTATGGATTTTATAGTACCGTTAGTTTTTACTTTTTTGACCTCCTATGTTTGCATTCGTTGCTCTAAGCCAATCGCCATAAAATTAGGCTTAGTTGACAATCCTAATGCACGCAAGGTTCATACCGGCTCTATTCCATTAGTCGGCGGCATTGGCATTTTCCTTGGGGTATTAATGGCCTCAATGGTCTTTTTGCCGCAAAGCCAAGCACTTAATTTATATTTAATTGCTGCAGCCTTAATCGTGTTCATTGGCGTGCTTGACGACTATCAAGACTTACCAGTGAAACCGCGCATGGTGGCGCAAGTGTTAATCGCTAGCATGATGATATTTGGCGCAGAGCTTTACCTTGAAAACCTTGGCAACATATTTGGTTTTGGCGATGTCCATTTAGGCGTGTTTGGTACGTTATTAACTGTTATAGCCGTAGTCGGTGCCATTAATGCCTTTAATATGGTCGACGGCATCGACGGCCTTGCTGGCATGTTATCAATGATCACCTTTTGTGCATTAGCTTTTCTATTAAGCCAAACCCACAATGAATGGTTTTTATTACCCGTATTATTTATAGCGGCAACCTTGGCTTATTTAATGTTTAACCTCGAATGGCCAAGCTCAAAATTTAAAAAAATATTCATGGGTGATGCTGGCAGTATGTTAATTGGCCTAACGGTGGTTTGGTTACTAGTAGTGGGTACTCAATCAGCTCAACAAGCATTTAAACCAGTAACTGCATTGTGGTTAATTGCGGTGCCATTAATGGACATGGCTGCAATCATGGTGCGCCGAATACGCAAAGGGCAATCTCCATTTAAACCAGATCGTGACCATTTACACCATATCTTTTTAAGAGCAGGCTTCTCATCAAGACAAACACTCGCATTAATAAGCTGTATCTCTGTTGCATTGACTTTGGTTGGAATATCACTGGAAGCGTTACATGCTCCTGAGTGCTTTATTTTAGCGTTGTTTATTTGTGTGTTTGTTATTTATTCCTATGCAATAAATCATGTATGGCGTTTATTAACGTTATTTAGAAAGCACTCTAAAGCAAAGTAACTTTAATTTTACTGGCTGTGCATAATAAGGGAATGAGCCATGTTTAATGGATCTTAAGCAGAACAGCTAAACTCTAATGTTATTTTTTAATAAAGTATGAACAGATGTGCTGTAAGAGCCAATTCGATTCACTTAAAAACTTATCAAATAATAAATGGCAACGAGTTGCTTATAACTCGGTGTCTCAATATGAATATAATTATCTCAGTGCCACATAGCTTACTAAGGCATAAATCTGGGTATATTAAAATTTAAAACTATTTATACATCAGAATCAGGAAATAGAATGAGATCTTCACTTGAAAAAGTAAAAATTGGTATTATTGGACTTGGTTATGTTGGTCTCCCTTTAGCCGCCGAATTTGGAAAAAAGTTTAATACAGTTGGTTTTGATATTAACGTAAAACGGATTGGTGAGTTACAAACTGGGCATGACGCAACACTTGAATGCTCAAGAGAAGAACTGCTTGAATCTACATATCTATCATACACAGTAAATGTGGACGAATTGAAGGCCTGTAATGTTTACATAGTTACGGTTCCAACGCCTATTAGTGAACATAAACAGCCTGATTTAACTCCTTTAATTAAAGCATCGGAGATGTTGGGTAAAGTTATATGCAAAGATGATATAGTTATTTATGAATCAACAGTTTACCCTGGAGCTACAGAAGAGGAATGTATTCCTGTTTTAGAGCGTGTGTCAGGTATGGTATTTAATCAAGATTTTTACGCCGGTTATAGCCCTGAACGGATCAATCCTGGCGATAAAGAGCACCGTGTAACCACTATTAAAAAGGTGACTTCTGGTTCAACCCCAGAAATTGCTGAATTTGTAGATTCCATTTATCGCACAATTATTGTCGCTGGTACACATAAAGCTTCATCCATTAAAGTGGCTGAGGCTGCAAAAGTTATTGAAAATACACAACGCGATTTAAATATCGCATTGATCAATGAATTAGCTATTATTTTTAATAAACTTGATATCGACACTGAAGAAGTATTGAAAGCAGCTGGTACAAAATGGAACTTCTTGCCCTTTCGCCCAGGATTAGTTGGCGGGCATTGTATTGGTGTTGATCCATACTATCTAACACATAAAGCAGAAACTATTGGTTATCATCCTGAAGTTATCTTAGCAGGACGACGCATTAATGACGGCATGAGTCGTTATGTTGCCTCGCAATTAGTTAAGGCTATGCTGAAAAAACGAATTCATGTTGAAGGTTCAACTGTTCTTATTATGGGGTTAACGTTTAAAGAGAACTGTCCTGATCTGCGTAACACTAAAATCGTCGACATCATTACTGAACTAGCAGAGTATAACATCAAAGTTGATGTTTATGATCCATGGGTCAGTGCTGTAGGTGCTAAGCAAGAATATGGTATTGAAGTGTTAACACTGAAGCCTACAGAGCAATATGATGGCATTATAATGGCAGTTGCACACGATGAGTTTACATCAATGCCGACTGCTGAATTAAAAGCACTAGGTAAGCCTGAATCAATAATATATGACTTGAAATATATTATTGATACTGTTGTTTCAGACATTCGTCTTTAATATAAGAATCCGGCTTTCCAAGCGGTAATCTCTTAAAACTGCTTTTATGTAATTATTTAGGAATAACAATGACTAAGTACGAACAAGTTCAGCAAGAATTGCTTGCTACACAAAAGAATTGGTTAGTCACAGGCGTAGCCGGCTTTATAGGATCAAATCTACTTGAAAAACTATTGAAGCTGAATCAGAAAGTTGTTGGTTTGGATAATTTTGCTACCGGACATCAACATAACTTGGATGAGGTAAGTAGTTTAGTTACTGAAACTCAATGGAATAACTTTAGTTTCATAGAAGGTGATATTCGCAATTATGCAGATTGCGAGCAAGCTATGGAGAGTGTTGATTATGTATTACATCAGGCCGCATTAGGTTCTGTACCGCGTTCTATAGAAGATCCATTGACCACTAATGCAGCGAATATCACGGGTTTTATAAATATGTTACAAGCGGCAAAAGAGGCACAAGTATCAAGTTTTACTTATGCAGCAAGTAGCTCAACCTACGGTGATCATCCTGCCTTACCAAAAGTAGAAGAAAATATTGGTAATCCCTTGTCGCCTTACGCTGTAACTAAATATGTGAATGAATTATATGCGGGCGTTTACGCTCGTACCTATGGTTTTAAAACAATTGGTTTACGTTATTTTAATGTGTTTGGTCAACGACAGGATCCAGATGGGGCGTATGCAGCTGTTATTCCTAAATGGACATCTTCAATGATAACCAATAAAGATGTATTTATTAATGGTGATGGTGAAACAAGTCGTGATTTTTGTTTTATCGAGAATACTGTTCAAATGAATATACTCGCTGCAACGGCATCGGAGAACTCTAAAGATCAAGTGTACAATGTTGCTGTCGGAGGGAGAACAACATTGAATGACTTAGTATTTGCTATAAAGAAGTCTCTAAACCACTATGGCATTGAAGTCAATAATAAACCTATTTACCGGGAGTTTCGAGCTGGCGATGTTCGCCATTCGCAAGCAGATATTACAAAGGCAAAAGAGGTATTAGGTTATCGACCTGAATACCTAATTATTGAAGGTATCGATAAAGCTATGCCATGGTATATAGGCCAATTAAAATAAAGTCAATTTTTTAGTTGGGTAACTGAATGAAGATCAAAAAACTAGGTATTACACTTTCTCTTCTAGTACTATTATTTACTTTTTTAGTGTCTAGCAACGTAAATACCAACCTAAGTAATACGGATATATATTATATCGATATCATGGCTGTCAAGTTGAAAAACTACAAACAGTTATTAGTAGTTAATCCTAAATCCTTTGAGCTTGAGCTTGAAATAATTAATTATATTCAAGTCCAAACATTAGAAAATACTAGGAATTTTAATCCTATTGAGCACGGACTCTTTCGTGAGCCCAAAGACATCTATAATGAACAAAAAGGACAATGCTTTGATAGAAGTCGCTTGATTGAAAAAATGCTAACCTATGTAGGTCTTAAGAATAGGCATGTATTTATCTTTCAGTCAGCATCGTATTTTGATGTCTTTGTCAAATCAAGATTGTCTAAATCACATGCTGTCACAGAGGTGTTGACTTCTAAAGGCTGGTTACTTGTCGATTCAAATTCGACTCTTTTACCCGTAACTTCAAGAGAACCGATTTCTATATTTGAAGCTGCTAATGGATCGCTATCTGAATATTTGAAAAATAAAGAAGAGACTTATGAAGATATATTCTCCGGAAATTTTTTTTATGTATACGGACTTTATTCGCGGCATGGTATGTTCCATCCTCCATTTGTGAATTATGTACCAGATATCAATCTGTTACAGTTTTCAAGTAATTTCTTATGAATACTATTATTTCACTTTATTTTATGCCGATTAATTTATTTTTATTGTATATATATGTTAAAAAATTAAATGTACTAGGATTCGAAGGGCGATTTTCATTAGGGTTTATGGGGATTATTTGGTTTTTATATGAATATGTTCTTTTCCCAGTGTTAGCCCCCGTAGTATTTGACGATAAAATTGGAATATATAATTCGAGTATTTGGTTCTTATGTAATGTTGTGATAAGTGTATATTTATTAACACACGTGTATGCTATATGTAAGGTTAAGCAGTACCATACGGACAAAATCGTAGTATATCGAGGTGAACAATCATCAGATTTTTTGATGGGATTAATATACATATTATCTACAGCTACACTCCTCTATATCATTTCTGGTTTGTCTGGCGGGTTAAATATAATAACAATTTATAGTAATGAACTAACTGCTCAGGCTAAAAATGACTTTTCAAAATCAGCAATGTATAGCCTTTTAATCGTTAGATCCTTTTTCTACATATCAGCCGTATTTATTCAATGTAAATTGTTGTCAAAAGGATTCATAAAACTATCCATTGTATTTTTGTTCCTAAATTTATATGTTTTACTTCTTTTTAAAAGTAAAATGGCCTTGATGCAGATATTTATATATCTTGGTTGTTATCATTATTTTTATAAAAAAATAACTTTTAAATTAATAATTTCCCTACTTGTATTACTCGTGTCATTTATACCAATTATAAATGTAATCAGAAGAGGGGGCGCAATAGATTTGGGTGGAGGTTCTGATTATTTATACACATTATTTAAAATTATTTTATGGCGAGCTGATTTTTATCATGGTTTACACTACCTGTTAGATAAGGCTGTATCATTAGAGTTACCATTAACCATGGGCCTGAGTAGTTTGGGAGTTGTTACTCGATTTATACCACGTTCAATTTGGGAAGATAGGGTTGGGTCTTCCGAGATTTATTTGACTGAATTTGTGTTTGGTAAGTTTGAACATGTATCAGGGTGGAGTTTTAACTTCGGTGGATTAGGAGAGTTTATTTTAAACTTCTGGTTCTTTGGTGTTCCTATTATTGGTTTGTTAAGTGGGTATATTATTGCAAATCTACACGTTATTTTTGTTCGCTCTTTTCAGGAAAAAAACTTTCTTTTATTTTCAACAATTATAACGTCAGCATTATGGAGTACCCCTTGGAATATCGGCTTTAATACTACTGTCGCAACGAATGTAATCCCGATATTTTTTGCTTTTATTGTTATATACACAACCAATTATATAATTAAAGGGAAATGGCGCTACTGAATCTAAGTCCATATTCAAACCAGAGCATAAGATGGCGGTTTAATGAATATATCGAGCAATGGTGTAAAACTATGTGAGGTTAATTAATAAGTGACAAAAATCTTATTTATTAATTTTATAAGAGGATCATTTTTCTAAAAATTAGTAGTTGGTTCGTACTGGTTAATCATAATGTAGTATTTATTAATAGCTCTATCTTGTATTAATTTACTTGTAATATTCTATCATAGGGACTTTTTCCTCATGTTTTTTTCTATTCAATACCTGAGAGGGATATCAGCATTGGCTGTAGTCTTTTTCCATATTTACGGCACGACAGGGCAGCAAGGTGTAGCGATATTTTTTGTCATTAGTGGTTTTTTAATGATGGATATTATGGATAAAAAAGCGAAAAGTAATAGCATCAATACAGCATTTAATTTTTTTAAAGCTAGGTTCCTACGAATTGCACCTCTATATTATGTTTTAACAGCCCTTACATTAATGTTAGGCCTAGCTTATGATCCCACATATTTCCGTATTGCTCAAAGCTTATCATTTTTGGCCTTAGGTAGTGTTCTACCTGTAGGGTACACTTTAACATACGAGTTTTTGTTTTATTCGGTCTGTACGGTTTCAATTATATTGGTACGGTCGCACTTACACAGAGCGTTCGGTATTGTCTTGATCCTTATTTCTGCAGATTACGTGTTAAATGCTCTTCTTATTAATAAAGGGTATGAGTATGGAAATTATTTTTATCTTTTTATCGTAGGTGTTTTCACATATTTTATTTATGAAAGATTTAACGGTAATAATCAATATAGTTTGTCTATAGTGTTATTGAATGTTGTTATTATACTCATATCCTTTTTGTATCTTTTTTTTAGTGTCTATTTAGACGTTAATTGGGACACTGACGGTGTAAATCAATATGCTATTAATAATTCGATACCGAGTTTCTTTATCGTGTATTGTTGCTTGGTTTTAGAAAGAGAATACAAAAAATGTAATATAAGACCACGTAAGTTTCTGCCTGCATTACATCATTCTTTTTTATACTTAGGAGCGGCATCATATTCAATTTACCTAACTCATTATATAACGTTACATGGCATTGAGAAGTTTATTAATTATCCTTTAAGCAATGAATTGTTATTGCTTATATCAATATCGATAGGCTGCATTTCGTATCAATTTCTAGAAATCCCCCTTGCCAGGTTAATAAAAAGTTATACCCGTAGAGAAGATACATTCGCAAGACCTAACAAAATTTAGTGTTATAGGATTTATTATGTGTGGAATTATTGGTTTTATTTCTAAGAAGAATAAAATTAACAATGAAGAATTAACATTTGTAAGTAATGGATTAAAAGATATTAATCATCGCGGACCTGATTTTTCTTCAATTGAAAATTACGACCGTGTGAGTTTTGGGCATGTTCGTTTAGCTATTTTAGACTTGGACCCACGCTCAAATCAACCAATGCTTAGTCATGACAATCGTTATTCAATAATATTTAATGGTGAGATTTATAATTGGATTGAAATTAAAACTGAATTGGAAAAAAAAGGAATTTCATTTAAAACAAAGTCAGATACTGAAGTTATCCTCCAAGGATATATTTATTATGGAATTTCGATTTTAGAAAAGCTAAGAGGTATGTTTGCTTTTTCTATTTATGACAGGGTAAAGAACGAAACGTTAATAGCAAGAGACCCTGTTGGTAAAAAACCATTATATTATAGTGAAACAGTTAATGGGCTTGCTTTTTGTTCGGAAATTAAACCTATATTGTATTTGGCATCAGTTAATAAGTCGTATGATGTTGATGCTTTGACAACTTATATGATTAGAAATATTCGTCATATACCAGAACCAAATACTTTATACCAGGGGATAAAGAAATTAAGACCAGGGCATTATATGAAATTACAGAATGGATCCGTTCTTTCATATGAGCGGTATTGGTTTCCAAAATTTATTCAAACTGACCTTAACGAAAAAGATGTCTACGATAAATTGTATGAATGTGTAGATTTAAGAATGAGAGCAGATGTCCCTGTTGGCGCATTACTGTCTGGGGGTGTTGACAGTAGTGCAATAGTGTCAATGATGGCAAGTAGTAAGCCAGGTACGATTAAAACTTATGCCTTAGGAATGAACGCTCATGATGAGGATATTTTACGTGCGAGAAAAGTAGCTAAACATTTTGGATTAGAGCATAAAGAGTATTTCTTTGATCCTGATGAGCAACTGGAATTACTAAAAAATACAATTCATAGTTACGGCGAACCAATTGCATTATTACCAATCATTCACGCCCGAGTTCTTTGTAGGCATATAAAAAGTGATGGTATCAAAGTTGTGATGAATGGTAATGGAGCAGACGAATTATTTTATGGATATAATGGTCATCATCAAACTGCTAAAATCACAAAGCTAGCAAATTATCTCGATTGTCTTCAGCCTGGATTTAATTTCTTATCCAAATTTATTCAACATCCTGCGCTTTCCATTCTAGGGAGTGAACGGGGTTATAAAAAATCAGCTCTTCTTAATAACTATCGGGATCATTCATTAAAGAAGTTTTTTAATCAAAATGTTATAGATGGAACCGTAAATTACTTAGAGGCTGAATGGAACGATCTGGCTAAACTTGGCGGCTTTAGAGATTATATTGACGAATCAAATTTTTGTGCCTTGATCAGCGAAAATAGTCATTCACTTGCGACTATTGGAGACTTGCCTGCTATGTTAGAGTCAATTGAAATGAGATCTCCATTTTTAGATCAAGAGCTTATTGAGTTGGCATACAGTGTGAATTATAAAAGTAAGGTAACTAAAAAACCTATGAAATTAAAGAAAATTTTAAGGGATGCCGTTTCACCTATAATACCTCTGGAAATCATCAATGCTCCTAAAAGAGGCTTTGGTCATGGTATTCAGGAAAAAGATGTAATAAATAGCATGATTACCCCCCAAGATATTAATGATGTTAAAGATAAGTTTTCTTCAATATTTAAAGATGATTTTGATTTTAATAGTCTTAATCCGACCGAAAAACTTAAACTAGGTATACTGAATTTTTTATAATGGCGATTGGAATCGTTCGTCATATTTATTCAATTCGTTCTAATCTTTTTGATTGGGAATAAAATATATACCCTAATACTATTAGAGAATGTAATGTCTGATTTAGACTATTTAAATTCAGTTAAAAAAGAAATTTATTATCACAATAGCATTTTATTAAGGAAAAGACAGAAAGAAACTATCGAAAACACACCTCGTTCGATTAAATATGAATTCAATAAGAGTAATTTATCAAATAAGGTAAAAGACACTGAAATATTTAAAATTCATAAATTTAGTTTTAAATTCAAAATAATAAAAATGCTAAAACGATTAATTCCACTGTTAAATATACAAAGAACAGGAGGTTTATCGCTTGAAGGCAAACTTTCCTACACTTGGGGTAAGTTTATACTTAATCAGCGTTATAGTTATATTGTTGAACTAGATACTCCATATGTTTTAACCTATTACAATGTATATTTTTTTCGGCTATTGAAGCCAATAATTAGATTTATATTAAATCGAAATAATTGTAAACAAATTGTCTGTATTAGCGAAGCATCTAAAAACTGTTTGATAAATGAATTAGGCACCGAAATAGGCCATAAAGTTAGCGTTGTCTATCCATGGATTGCAAAGCAAACAAGTTATACTAATAACTCAGAGCCTACCACTACTAATAGTATTAAATTACTTTTTATATCTACTCAATTTACCTTAAAAGGTGGGCGTGAGTTATTAATTGCATTTTCAAAGCTTAAAAGGAAGTATTCTGACTTAACTCTCACGCTGATATCAAACTTGTCGATTGAAGCTATTGCGAAGTTACCTGAGGGAGTGAGCTATTTAGCTGCGAACATTGATAAAGATGAACTTAATCAGAAAATATATCCTACTCACGATGTATTTGTCTTGCCAAGTTATCAGGACTCATTTGGCTTAGTCTATCTTGAAGCTCTATCACACTCTCTTCCTATTGTTAGCACCGATCGCTTTGCTATGCCAGAAATGATTAAAAATGATGTTAATGGAGTAACTATTACTCCTCCTTTCAAATATTACTTAGATGATTGTCGAGCAAATGAAAAGTACTGGGGACTTGACTTAGCATTCTATACTGGCCAAATGGACATTGATTATGATTATGTTAATAAACTTGAATCAGCAATTGATTCTTGTATCTTGAATTCATCTCGTTACTCTAAATCATCGAATGACTTATTTGAAAAAGTTTTTTCTCCTAATGTTCGTGCTGGCAGTTTTAAAGAAATGTTAAGGAGATGTAGATTTGACTGATTACAAGAAAACAGTATTCCTAAATTACATTGCTACCTTTTCAAATATTATAACCGGCTTAATATTATTCCCCATTATCGCAACTAACTTAGGTTACGAACAATTAGGTGTTTTTAGTTTACTTTTCTCAATAAAAGCGATTGCGGATATTGGGGTCGGTTGGATGGGAGGAGCCTTTGTTAAGCATTATATAGCCAATAATGCACTAGTAACTAACATATCTAAATGTGTAGATGCTTTCATTTTTTCGAATGTCCTTTATGCCCTATATTCGCTTGTTGTTATTATTCTACTTTTTTTATATAAAATAGCATGGGAATCAGATATAGAATGGTTAACGTTATCAGGTTTTTGCTTATATATATTCTCATGTTTTATGATGCGGCCAATATTTGAAGTATTTACTGCCTGCTTATCGCAATATAAAGTAGCCAAATATCGATGTATTCAGCAAATTGTTTTTTTTATTACGTCAATACCCTCGATAGTTTTTCTTAAAAGTATCCCGTTAGTATTTGTGTTTGCTGGTATTAGTTCGTTTATCATTGTTTTATTTTTAAATTTTTCTAATAGAATTTTATTTGCTGAAATAAAGTTTCCAACCCAAAAATTAATTAAAAAACTGCTATTAACAGATGGAAAAAATTATGCATTGTTTGGAGTCGGTTTAATCATAATGCTGCAAATTGATTTAATTGTCTTTGATCTGGTTTACGGTAGCGTGGTCGTTGCTATTTTCGCTGTCGCTTGGCGTGTTCCAAATACTATTATCCAACTTGCTTGGCGACTATCTGAGCCAATGGCTGCAATTGCAGCAAGATCTTTGCGTGAGGGGGATGCTGAGTTAACTATTACGCTGAAAAATATTCAACTAAAAATGTTAGTAGCCGCTATCGTCGCATGTATTGGCTATTATTTTTTTATTGATATATTTTTGTCTTGGTGGATGCCTAGTTATGATTATTCGCATCTTACATATTTTAAAGAAATAACCACTCTCTCTATATTCGCTTTGATCATTATGAAACTATATGCAGATTTGCTCTTTTATCAAAAGGAGTGTTTATTCTCTGGCGCAACTTTTTTAGCTGTTGCTGTGATTAAAGTGGTCGGAATCGTCTTTATTTATCCCATTTTTGATGTTCTTTCTCCTTTGCTTCTGATGTCACTATTTATATTATTTATCTCCATTCCACTGCATATAAAATGGTTGCATCAGAGGTACTACAAAGTGAGTTTTTAAATAACTATAAGTGTAGTAGCGAAGTATAGTGGTAATTAAAACTAATAATAGTAAGGAAAACTTAGTGCTTATAATTAAATCGTGTAAAACGTTCATCTCCTGGGGGTTGAGACTTTTACCTTTTAATCTTGGTATGCGATTGAAATTTAAATATTATTTGGGATATTGGCCTGATTTGTCTAACCCGAAAACTTATAATGAGAAAATTCAATATAGAAAAATAAAACCTGAATCTAAAGACTTTGCTACTTTGTCTGACAAGTATAGTGTGAGGGAATATGTAGAGGATAAAGTAGGAAATAAGTACTTAATTGACGTTTTATTAAGTGGTGCTACACCCATGGTTAGTGATTTTAAAGTAATAGATTTACCTTATGTCATTAAAGCTAATCATAATTCAGGGCCTGTCCAAATTATTAGAAATGAGATTGAACTAGAAGGTAGTACAAAAGAAATCGTTAAGCAGCTTGGTATCGATTACGGTAAAGTTAGTAGTGAGCCTTGGTATTCTGATATTCAAAGACAGTTTCTAGTGGAACGATTGCTGTTGGATGATAATGGCGATGTACCTGTCGATTATAAATTTCACTGTTTTGGTCCTAAAGACAATAAGACTATTTTTGTACAAATTGATTATGGACGTTTTAATGGCCATTCAAGGAGTATTTATGATGAGCAACTTAATCTATTACCTGTAGGTATAGCATTTAGAAATGATAATATAGTAGCTACTATTCCCGATAACTTTTCAGAGATGATTAATGTTGCTAAGCAACTTTCTTGTGATTTTAATTATTGCAGGGTCGACTTATTTAATTTAAAGGGAAAGGTATATTTTGGAGAAATTACATTTGCTCATGGTTCTGGTTTCGAGAAATTCTCAGACTCTAAATATGACAACTTGTGGGGTGACTTATGGTTACTTTGAAAAAGTATAAATTTAAAGCACATTGTGATGGAAGTGGATTAATTAAATGTCAAAAACAATATATTTACACCCTAATATTAGAGTTTACAGAAAAGAAATTTTCGAAAAGCTAGCAAAATTCTGTAATGTCGATTTTGCTTTCACAGGAAAACCAAGATTTGAAAGCCATATAAGCGAAGAGATATCAAAGCTTCAATCTGATTTTGATGGTAATTACGTTCAATGTGATGAATACAATCTGCCAATTAGGAATTTATCTTCATTTGTTTTGTCGCTCCCTTTTCAACGAAAATATAAGAATGTAATCTTCTCTTGCTGTCTTTCTATTCCCTTTTTATTGCTCGCTATTCCACTCAAAATTTCTGGTAAGCGAGTTTTTATTTTCGATGAACTCTGGCGTTACCCACAAGAAGTTAGAAAGTTTGGAATTTTATCGTCTTTCGTCAGGTTTTTAGTACGAAACGTAACTGATGGGGTTGTTGTTGCTGGCACTCAAGCGAAAGAGTTCTATATCAATTATTTTAACTTTCCTGAGCAGAAGGTTTATGTAGCATTTAATACAACGATTAATAGCGTAGTGCATGAAGAAAATACGTATAACAAAATTAAATCTAAAATTGATGGACTTGGTAATAATGATGCGCCTAAACTTTTATATTTAGGGCGAGTTGTTGAATATAAAGGGCTTGATGTTTTACTTAACGCTATAAAAAATATTAATGTTGATTTTACTTTATATATTGTTGGTGATGGTGATTTTAAAAAAAGTGCCGAGGATTTAGTACGTAAACTCGATTTGTGTGAAAAGGTATTCTTTCTGGGTTCTTGTACGTCAGATGAATCAACATATTTCTACCAAGCAACGGATGGGTTCATTTTACCGACTAAGTTCCTATTGAATGAACCTGTACAAATCGAAAGTTGGGGTTTTACGATAAATGAAGCTATGGCAGTTGGAAAGCCAGTATTATCAACAACGGCAGTTGGTTCTGCCCGCGATCTTATTATAGAGGGGCACACTGGTTATATTGCGAAAGCCGGCTGTATTAATGATATTTCAATAAAGCTAAATATGTTTATTAACGCAATAAAAAATAAAAACTTTAAAGCAGAGAACATAATTAATCATTTACAGAGTACCTGTAATTATGACGACAACCTTAATGCATATAAGCGAATGTTAAGTAAAAAATGAAAATAGTACATGTTATTACCTGTTTGAATACGGGGGGAGCTGAAATGATGCTCCAGAAGCTAATAATTGAATCATCTCATACTGAAGATGAACATGTTGTCATATCTTTAATGGATGAGGGTACGCTTGGATCCGAAATAAAAAAACATGTGAAATTATACTCAATTGGAATGGATCCTGGGGCTATATCTTTATTTGCACTGTATAAGTTGTTTAGGATAATAAAACAGGAAAATCCAAATGTAATTCAAGGTTGGATGTATCACGCAAATATTGCTGCTCTGTTTGTTAATATTATTCTTAATAGAATATTGGTTTGGAATATTAGGCAATCACTGGTCGATATTAAGTATGAGAAAAAATTGACTCGATTATTAATTAACCTAAGTTCTTTTTGTTCTCGTTTTGTTAATAAGATTATCTTTAATTCTCATATTAGCTTATCTCAGCATACCGCTTTCGGGTTTAATCAAAGTAATACGCTCGTTATCCCTAATGGATTTGATTTGACCTCATTCCAACTGGCAAGTGATGAAAATTTATACGCCTTTAAAAAGGAGTGTAAGATTCCTATTGAAAGTAAAATAATAGGTCATGTTGCTCGTTATCACCCTATGAAAAACCATATTGGCTTTATAAAGGAAATAACGAAGCTCCTTTTGGGCAATAGAAACCTATTTTGCGTTATGGTCGGTAAAGGAGTAGATGGGAACAATAGGGAGTTAATCTCCTTGATTGAAGGAAGTAAATGTAAGGACCAATTTATTCTACTTGGTGAAAGGAGTGATTTATCAAAAATATATGGGTGTTTTGATTTTACTGTTAATTCATCTTTATGGGGAGAGGCATTTCCTAACGTGATCGGTGAGTCAATGGCTTGCGGTACCCCTTGTATCGTTTCTGATGTAGGTGATTCTGCTCGTATCGTAGCTGAATTTGGTTTTGTGTATCCGCCATCACAGAGCAATAATTTGATATTAAGGCTGCAGCAAGCGCTAGATGTTTCTTCTACTGATTATAATGAATTGGCATTCTCATGCAGACGTCATATAAGTAATAATTACTCTATAAATGCTGTCTATGGAAAATATGCTAACTTGTACAATAATTTGATTAGTAATAATGTTTAATTATCGTTTTAATAAAAATTGAGGTTAATAATCTGTGTGTGGTTTTGCTGGTTTTTATAATAAAGATGCACGTTTTTTCGATTCTATTAAAGAATTAAAATCAATGGGAGAGGCTATATTTACCCGGGGACCTGACAGTTCAGGGGAATGGATAGATGAAAGCGGAACAATTGGATTTTCGCATCGTCGCTTATCTATTGTTGATTTGAGCTCAGCTGGTCATCAACCAATGGTGTCTTATAGCCGAAGATTTACTATAGCTTTTAATGGCGAGATATATAATCATTTAGAACTCAGAACAAAGTTAGAGGAAGAATTTTCAGATATTATTTGGTTAGGAAATTCGGACACAGAAACTATTCTTATGTGTTTCGACTATTGGGGTATTCAGTCTACGATAGAGATGTCTGTTGGCATGTTTGCTTTTTCGGTATGGGATAATCAGGAAAACAAGCTCACTCTTTGTAGAGATCGTCTAGGTGAGAAACCGTTATATTACGGTTGGCAAGATGGTACATTCTTGTTTGGATCTGAATTAAAGGCAATAAAAGCCCACCATGCATTTCGTTCGGAAATAAACAGAGATTCAATAGCACTTCTTTTGCGACATAGCTGTATACCAGCACCATATTCGATATATAAAGGTATAAAGAAATTATTACCAGGATATTTACTCGAGATCGATTTTGACAAAAATATTACAATTGAGACACAGTATTGGTCCTTAAAAGATATTGTCTCTAAACAAAAAAATTTAGAAAATATCAAAAGTAAAGAAGAAGTGGTTGATGATTTAAACAAGCTATTGACGCAATCTATAAAAGAGCAAATGATAGCGGACGTTCCTTTAGGAGCATTTCTTTCTGGAGGAGTTGATTCGTCTACGGTTGTAGCTTTAATGCAATCTCAATCAGATAAGCCAATTAAGACTTTTTCTATTGGTTTCAATGAGGAAGGCTTTGATGAGGCTATTTATGCAAAATCTATTGCAACGCATTTAGGCACTGACCATACAGAATTATATGTTTCGCCTGAAGATGCAATGGATGTTATTCCACTTCTTGCCGATTTGTATGACGAGCCATTTTCAGACTCTTCACAAATACCAACTTTCCTTTTGGCAAAAATGACTAAAGAACATGTGACTGTATCGCTGTCTGGTGATGCAGGAGATGAATTGTTTTGTGGATATAATCGTTATTTGTTGACTCAACAAATGTGGGGGAAGCTGTCGATAACACCAATGTTTATACGAAGAATCTTATCGTCAATTTTACTTAGTGTTTCTGTTAGCTCTTGGAGTCGTATAAATAAGGTTTTGCCTGCAAAGTTCAAATTGTCTGACCTCGGAACCAAAATGCATAAAGCTGGTAAAGTTTTAACCGCTAATACAGTATCTGAATTATACAAAGGCTTAGTATCACATTGCGATACTCCTGAGGCGCTAGTTATTGGCGCTACAGAGCCGAGAACAGTTTTAAATGATCCAATAAGATCGCCAGAATTAACAAGCGATATAGAACAAATGATGGCACTAGATACGCTAAGTTATCTACCTGACGATATATTAACTAAAGTTGATCGTGCGTGTATGGGGGTTTCACTTGAAGGTAGGGTTCCATTTTTAAATCATAAAATTGTAGAATTTGCTTGGGACTTACCATTGGATTATAAACTTAATAATGGAACCACGAAGTGGTGTTTAAAAGAAGTATTATATAGGTATGTTCCTAAATCATTAATAGATCGGCCTAAGATGGGCTTTGGTATACCAATTAATTCATGGCTGCGTGGACCTTTATGTGACTGGGCAGATAAACTTCTTGATGAAGAAAGGTTAATCAAGGAAGGATTTTTTGAATCAAAACCAATAGTAAAAATGTGGACAGAACATAAATTAGGTAAACGAGATTGGCAAGATCAACTTTGGGATGTACTCATGTTTCAATCATGGTATGAAAAACATCATAAACAAGATTTTTAACAACATAGGTAAGGATGGAATACACCTTAATTTCTGTATATCTAAATATACTTATAGGATTTCGATAGATTTTTATTATGAAAAGTAAAAAAAATATTTTTTTAAGTTCAAATACTTCTTGGTACCTTTATAACTTTCGTAAAAGTACAATCGTTGAATTAATAAATCAAGGTTATAAACCAGTTTGTATTGCACCTAAAGATGAATATTCTGAAAAACTAATAGGCCTTGGCGCTGAGTTTATATCTTTAAGTGTTGAAGGTAAAAGCACAAACCCCTTTAAAGAAGTTTTAGTTATATTTAGAATTTTTAAAATATTACTTAAATATAGACCATTGTTTGTATTTAACTTCACTATTAAGATGAATATTTATTTTGGTTTATGTTGTATATTACTAAAAATTCCTTATTCAAATAATGTTTCAGGTTTGGGCACCGCTTTTTTACATAAAGGCTTTGCATATTCTATAGCAAAAAAAATGTATGGTATTTCTAATCATTTAGCTAAGGTTGTATTTTTTCAGAATGAAGATGACCTTAATTTATTTGCTAATTTAAGATTGGCTGATAGAAAGTCTTCTATTTTACTTCCTGGTTCTGGTGTCGACATTAAAGAATTTAGCTATCAGCCACTAAATAAAGAAAACAGCTTTCATACATTTATAATGATAGCAAGAGTAATTGGTGATAAGGGGGTAAAAGAGTTTGTCCATGCATCAACGATGGTAGCAGATATATATCCAGAAACGCGCTTTCAAATACTTGGTGACTGGGATATTAGTAATAAGTCAAGATTTGATGAATCTATTATTAAAGGTTGGCAAAGTACCACTAATGTCGAGTTCTTGGGTCATCAAGAAAATGTGAAGCCTTGGATATATAAAAGTGATGTTATCGTATTGCCTTCTTATCGTGAAGGTATGCCCCGAACTGTTTTAGAAGCAGCCAGTTGTGGACGACCGGCAATTGTTTCAGACGTGCCCGGGTGTCGTCATGCGATTAAACCAGAGAGGACCGGCTGGTTATGCGAAGTGAAATCTAGCCGAAGTCTTGCAGATAAAATACTTTTTTGCATAGAATTAAGCCATTCTACATTAGAAGAGCATGGGAAGTTAGCTAGGGAACATATAGAATGTAACTTTTCAGATGAACTTGTAATAAATCAATATATAAAGCTACTTGAGTCATATTAGTATTTTAGTTTTATAAATTCAATTACGATAGATTTTTACTTTTTAAAAGTGATAAATTAGAATGAAAATAGCAATTGCCGGAACCGGCTACGTAGGCTTATCAAATGCAATGCTTCTTGCACAGCATAATGAAGTTATTGCAGTTGATATTATTGAAGAAAAAATAAATCAATTAAACAAAGGTATTTCACCAATTGCAGATACTGAAATTGAAGTTTTTTTACAAAATAAAGAATTAAATTTTATTGCTACATTAGATAAAAAATTGGCTTATAACGATGCTGATTTTGTCGTTATTGCAACACCTACCGACTACGATCCTGAAAATAACTACTTTAATACATCATCTGTTGAAGCTGTCATTAAGGATGTTATCTCGATTAATCCTGATGCGGTTATGATCATTAAATCAACTGTGCCAGTCGGTTATACCGAACGAATTAAAAAAGAGTTAGGTTGTGACAATATAATATTCTCACCTGAGTTCTTGCGAGAAGGTAAGGCACTTTATGACAACTTGCACCCTTCAAGAATCATTGTTGGTGAACAGTCGGAGCGTGCTAAAGTCTTTGCAAATTTATTAGCTCAAGGAGCTATTAAACAAGATATTGATATTTTGTTTACTGACTCAACTGAAGCCGAGGCTGTTAAGCTATTCTCGAATACTTATTTAGCGATGCGCGTTGCTTATTTTAATGAGCTTGATACTTATGCTGAAACACATGGTTTAGACACAAAACATATCATTGAAGGTGTAGGGTTAGATCCTCGCATTGGTTCACACTATAACAACCCATCGTTTGGTTATGGGGGTTATTGTTTACCTAAAGATACCAAGCAGCTTCGTGCTAATTACAAAGATGTGCCTAATTCATTGATTAGCGCGATTGTTGATGCTAACAGTACTCGTAAAGATCATATCGCTGACTCTATCATTAAGCGAAACCCGAAAATTGTCGGTGTATATCGTTTAATTATGAAGACAGGTTCTGATAATTTTAGAGCCTCGTCAATTCAAGGTATAATGAAACGGATTAAGGCCAAAGGCATTGAGGTTGTTGTTTATGAACCTGAATTAAATGAGGCTGAGTTTTTCCATTCACGAGTGGTTA
>Ga0209396_1002477_pt1 | contig 19392 bp, 16 predicted proteins | sample GOMGulsemesocosm_6_FD_184638 | JGI IMG/M metagenome (GOLD analysis project Ga0209396, IMG submission 184638) | Methane-oxidizing microbial communities from mesocosms in the Gulf of Mexico - GOM8C Gulf of Mexico (SPAdes) (version 2) | ecosystem: Environmental > Aquatic > Marine > Cold seeps...
TGGCTGGTTTGCAATTACGCCAACAAATCCAGACACAAGTCCTGCTAAGATGTTGACTTGGTTAGGGGTTGATAGTGCTCAAGCAAGCTTAGAAAATAGTACTGACACCGGTACTCGTCTAGAAGTGATGCGCGAGTTACTCGAAGATAATGGTAATACCGAATGGTTATATGAGAATGGTTCTATCGTTGTATTAAATAATGGAATTGAATTTGCCAGTACCTATTTTATAATGTTGCTCGCATTGTTTTTTATTGGTGCAGGGCGCTTTACCAGTATTGATCATTATCTGTATACTTATTACCAACATAAATATAAGAAGAGTCTCTATAGTTGATGAACGCACAAGAATTATTATTACAACGCCAATCTACCCCTAGGCTTATTGCGCCGGCACCGATTCCTAGCGATTTATCGTTTATCCTTAATGCCGGTATGCGTGTACCTGATCATGGGGCGTTAACGCCTTGGTTTTTTACCGTGGTTGAAAACCAAGGATTAGATAAATTAAGTCAAATATTTGAAAACGCAGCTATTGAGCAAGGCAGTGATGACGCAAAAATATTGAAGGCCAAAAATATGCCATATCGCGCACCTTTAATCATTGTAATTAGTACACAATACCAATCACATGAGAAGGTACCAGAAACAGAACAAGCTATCGCTGCGGGTTGCGCCGCTCATGCCATGCAAATGGCCGCTTTTAGTTTAGGGTATGGCGCAGTTTGGCGTACGGGTGATTTTAGCTACAATTCTTGTGTTAAACAGGCATTATCTGTCGATGAAAAAGACGATATTATTGGCTTTGTCTATATTGGAACTCCTCAAAAGGAGCTTGCGATTAAACCAACAAAAACATTTGAAGATCACGTTACTTATCTATAAAACTCGTTGTGAGTAAATACATGAAAATTGAAATAATTGATCAACCTGAGCAAGCACTCATTGATTTTCTCGATAATAAAATTGCAGAGTTTAATTGGGCGCGTTGGGAGGTCAATGAGCGAAAGCCATTAGCAATTCAAATAAAAAATGATGACGGAAACACTGTTGCTGGTTCATCTGCACGTACCTTTGGCAAATGGTTGTTAATTAATACGTTGTGGGTATCAGAAGAATTACGTGGTCAAGCGATAGGAAAAAAAATTCTATTGGAGCTAGAGAATTCCGCCAAAGCACGAGGTTGTACGCATAGCATGTTAGACACATTAAACTTCCAAGCGATGCCTTTTTATGAAAAATATGGCTATAAAACACAGTGGATACAAGAAAACTATCCTGAAACTGGCTGTAAGTATTTTATGGTAAAAGCGCTTATTTAGTAAATAACTATAATTTTCAGACATAAAAAAACCTCTTTAATAGAGGTTTTTTATTGGAAATTATTTATCCATTACAATGGCTAGAATGCCGCGTTATTCGGCGTTCTTGGGAAAGGAATTACGTCACGTACGTTTTGCATACCCGTTGCATAAGCAACTAAACGTTCAAAACCTAAACCGAAACCAGAATGAGGTACGGTGCCATAACGACGTAAATCGCGGTACCAGCTGTAATCATCTATGTTTAAATTCATTTCTTCTAAACGAGCGTCAAGTACGTCAAGACGTTCTTCACGTTGGCTACCACCAATAATCTCACCAATACCTGGTGCTAAAATATCCATAGCAGCAACAGTTTTACCGTCGTCATTTAAACGCATGTAGAATGATTTAATATCTTTAGGGTAGTTTTGTAAAACAACCGGACCGTTAAAATGTTCTTCAGCTAAGTAACGCTCGTGCTCTGAGTTTAAATCTACACCCCAAGCCACTTTGTTTTCAAACTTTTTACCACAGTTTTCTAAAATGGTAATAGCGTCAGTGTAATCTAAACGAACAAAGTCATTTTTAATTACAGAATTTAAACGATCAAGAACTGTTTTATCCACACGTTGTTGGAAGAAGTTCATGTCATCAGCACGTTCATCAAGAACCGCTTGGAATACATATTTCAACATTTCTTCAGCTAGGTCGGCTGCATCAGATAAATCAGCAAAAGCGATTTCTGGTTCAATCATCCAAAATTCGGCTAAGTGGCGAGTTGTATTTGAATTTTCAGCACGAAAAGTAGGACCGAATGTATAAACCTTTGAAAGGGCACATGCGTATGTTTCTACGTTTAGTTGTCCTGAAACCGTTAAGAAGGTTTCTTTACCAAAAAAGTCTTTTGCGTAATCAACATCGCCTTTATCTGTACGGGGTAAGTTTTCCATATCCAATGTACTTACACGGAACATTTCACCAGCGCCTTCACAGTCTGAGCCTGTAATTAAAGGTGTGCTAATCCAAAAGTAACCTTTACTATGCAAAAAGCGATGTACTGCTTGAGCTAAAGTATTACGAACACGTGTTACAGCGCCACCTATATTAGTACGAGCACGTAAATGTGCTTGTTCACGTAAAAATTCAATACTATGACGTTTCGCTGCCATCGGGTAAGTATCAGGATCATCAACTAAACCAAGAATTTCAACTTCAGTTGCTTGAATTTCAAATGACTGACCTTTACCTGGAGATTCAACCAAAATGCCGGTGACCTTTACTGCAGCCCCCGTAGTTAATTTTAATACTTCTGATTGATAATTATCAAGATCACTGGGTGCGATAGCTTGAATAGCATCAAAACATGAACCGTCATGAATGGCTAAGAATGAAATGCCGGCTTTAGAATCACGACGAGTACGGATCCAACCGTGTACTGTAACTGGCTCACTTACTGGATATTTACCAGCGAGTACATCAGTTATTGATGGTTTACTACCTAATTTGTCTTGTGTTGTCATATTTATTATTTCTCAATGAATTTCAGTATGAAAAAAGCTTATTTGTATTCGTGAATATCCACTCAATCTCAACCCAAAATATGAAGGCAATAGAAAAAGGTAACGAAGTAGGAAAGCATTTTTAAAAAGATTTTCCAGAGTATATCATTGCTTATGATGTATTTACAGGAGGTAATAGCGGTATTTCATAATACAAATACGGATAAAATAATGCTCTGTATTACCGCTAATAATTGATGCTTTTCGTAGATAGCCCAAATTATGCTGGTCAAAAGTTAAGTATAAGAATACAAATCCATCAACTGAACTACCTTCGTTATTTCTACAAATTAAAACATATAGTTCTGTTGTTCTTTGTATAATATTCAATTGACAATAGAGGTTCATATGTCCGAAAGGGGATCAGTGTTCATTATTTATTTTAATGACAGTGAAAGAACTAAAATCAAGGTGATAAAATTTATTTAAACTGTTGGAAGACATATTAAGGTATTAGTTCGGGGTCATGGAACATATTCAATTTTTAATATGTTATGTACCTAGGAGACAATACTCTATAGTAAAACTAGTTAAATAATCACTCTTGACTTAAATAGATGCTCTAAAAGCAACGCTATATCAATCAAAGCGTCTGCACTAACGAATAAATAACATCAATGATTGAGATAATTAACACCAATCAACCACTTTGCTGCATTTAATTACTATTAGAGATCTTGTACAAATATCCAGTTTGAATAGGTGGATTAATTTGCACTAGCTATAATATGTGATATGTTAACTTTACTACTGTGTTTAACAAGTAAAGCTTGATGATCCGGTCTATATAAAAATAAAAACAGTAATATTGGCTTTAGAGGGTTTAAATCAATGATATTGGAATTAAAAGACAGACGGAGTTCGACAGATATTGGGGTAGTGTTAACACGGATTTTAGCATTAAGTGGTTGGGCGTTATTTATATTTGCCATAGGCATGTCTTATTATGCAGCACCAGAGCAAGATTATGGTTTACTACGTTATAAAGGCATTGAAATAAGACAATTTTGGCTAACGCCACTAACTGGCTATTTATATATTGTACTTTGGCTTAGTGCATTATGTAGCTATTTTTGTTTGGTGCTTGATCATTATCGTAGCCGAAGACAACGTGACAGTAAGCATTTTAATTTAGTACTATTACTTACTGTAACGGTTGCTTGGGTGATGTATATTTTGGTCAAACTGAACGAATTACAAGTTTACCCTTAAACGTATTAGATTGGGCGTAGCAACAGCCGATATCTTTTAGCGTTTTATCAAAGAAAGCACGGTGCTTCATCGAGCACTGTGCTTATAGCTGTGACAAGCAAAGTCAATTCATCGGTGTTACTTATAAAGGGCGGCATAATATAGATAAGCTTGCCAAAGGGTCTGATCCAGACACCCAATTCGACAAACCTTTTTTGTATGGTTTCCATGTTCACAGCATCAAAGGTTTCTACTACACCAATTCCACCAAGCACGCGTGAGTTTTTCACTCTAGAATGACTATTTAACGCTAATAAGTGTTCTTTCAAAAAGCTTTCGATGAAACTAACTTGCTGCAGCCATTCTCCCGTTGCTAATAACTCTAAACTTGCATTTGCTACAGCACAGGCAAGTGGGTTTGCCATAAAAGTTGGGCCGTGCATAAAACATCCGGCTTCACCATTACTTATAGTATTAGCAACCTCATCGGTACAAAGAGTCGCGGCAAGTGTCATGTAGCCACCGGTTAAGGTTTTCCCTAAACACATAATGTCAGGGCTAATATTAGCCCAGTTACAACCAAACATTTTCCCGGTACGACCTAAGCCAGTAGCGATTTCATCCGCAATAAAGAGAATGTTATATTTATCACAAAAATCTCTACACGCTTGTAAGTATTGGGGATGATAAAAACGCATACCGCCAGTACCTTGCACAATTGGCTCTATTATAAATGCAGCAACCTCATGATGATGCGCCGCGAATAAGTTTTCTAATGCAATTAATTCGCTGTCATCCCAAGGCTGAAAAAAATCACTTTGCGGTGCGGGGGCAAAAACATTTTTCATTAATACCGATTCAAATATTTGATGCATACCATTTACCGGGTCACATACTGCCATAGCAGCAAAAGTATCACCATGGTAGCCATTCTTAACGGTCAGTAATTTATGTTTCTCGCTTTTTCCTTGGCTATGCCAATACTGCAAAGACATTTTAATAGCTACTTCAACTGACACAGAGCCAGAGTCTGACAAAAAAACTTTTTGGAGGGGCTTAGGTGTAATGTCGATTAATTTTTTACATAGGTTAATCGCGGGTTCATGGGTTAACCCGCCAAACATGACATGTGCCATCTTCTTAGTTTGTTCAATTAGAGCTTCATTGAGCTTCGGGTGATTATAGCCATGTAATACCGACCACCAAGATGACATGCCATCAACAAGTTTTTCGCCACTGGCAAGTTGAATATGTACCCCTTCAGCAGACTCAACTAAATAAGAAGGTAATGGGTTGGACATTGAAGTGTAGGGATGCCAAACATGTTTTTTATCAAAAGCGAGTAGTTCTGTTTGTTTTTTGTTCATATGTAAAGCTAGCTTCAACTTTTAGGTTGACAATTAATGACTGGCGCATAGATTACCTGTTAATATTTATCGATGCAATTTTCAAATTTACCTATTTAACGTAAAGGTTTCACATGTCACAAACGAATTTACCTCGCCATAACTGGTCGATAAAAGAAGTAGACGCTTTATTTGCAATGCCTTTTAGCGATCTTATGTTTCAAGCTCAAACCGTTCATCGTCAACATTTCAACCCTAATGAAGTACAAGTGAGTACTTTGTTGTCGATAAAAACAGGTGCTTGTCCTGAAGACTGTAAATATTGTTCGCAGAGTGCTCGTTATAATACTGACGTAGAAAAAGAACGTTTAATGGAAGTTGAAAAAGTATTAGAAGCCGCAAAAATTGCAAAAGAACAAGGTTCTACGCGTTTTTGTATGGGCGCTGGTTGGAGAAACCCGAAAGCACGCGATATGCCTTATGTATTAGAGATGGTAAAAGGTGTGAAAGCTATGGGGTTAGAAACCTGTATGACATTAGGGATGATTGATGGTGACCAAGCGGATGAATTACAAGGCGCAGGTTTAGATTATTACAATCATAATCTTGATACTTCTCCTGAACATTATAACTCAATAATTACCACACGTAGTTTTCAAGATAGATTAGATACCCTACAAAATGTTCGAGACTCCGGTATGAAAGTTTGTAGTGGCGGCATCGTTGGTTTAGGTGAAAGTGCACAAGACAGATCTTCATTTTTAGCGCAATTAGCTAATTTACCTAAACATCCAGACAGTGTGCCTATTAATATGCTAGTGAAAATTGCCGGTACTCCATTAGCTGATGTTGATGATTTAGAGCATTTTGACTTTGTTCGTTGTATTGCTGCTGCTCGTATTATGATGCCGAAAAGCCATGTTCGATTATCTGCAGGTCGCGATGCCATGAACGAGCAAATGCAGGCAATGTGTTTCTTAGCCGGTGCCAATTCAATCTTTTACGGATGTAAATTACTTACTACAGGCAATCCCGAAGCAAACAAAGACATGCAACTATTTGCTAAGTTAGGTATTAACACGGAAACAGTTGCAAGTAATGATGTTGAAGAAGAAGAGCAGCAAATAACAACAGCGGTTGTGAATCAACAAAATAAAGAACTTTTTTACGACGCGGCTTTATAAAAACGTTGTCGATTAAGAATATAACAAACTATTATGCCTTTTAACTTTATTGCTGAGCAAGTAGCTCAGCAAAAAGAAAAATCACAATATCGCCAACGCCAATGTATTAGCGAGCAAAGTGGTCGTGAAGTAATCGTGGCAGGAAAAAGCTATTTAAATTTTTCCTCTAACGACTACTTAGGTTTAAATCACCATCCTTTGATCAATAAAGCATTACAAGAGGGCGTCGACAGATTTGGTAGCTGTGCTAGTGCATCGAGTTTGATCACTGGCTTTCATTATGCCCATCAAGCTTTAGAAGAAGAAGTTTGTCAGTGGTTAAATAAACCGCGGTGCCTACTTTACAGTAGTGGATTTTCAGCAAACTCAGGCGTGCTGCAAGCGTTAGGCAATAAAGACTGCCAATTTATATTAGACAAGTTAAGTCATGCATCACTTATTGATGGGGCATTAGCAAGTGACGCGAGTGTAAAACGTTATCTGCATAATCATCATCAACAGCTTGAGCAGTACCTAGCAAAAAGTGAACTAGAAAATAAGCTTATTATCTCTGAAGGTGTGTTTAGCATGGATGGTGATTGCGCTGATGTAAGCCAGCTACTAGATATTGCCAAACAAAACCAAGCTTGGCTTTATATGGACGACGCACACAGTATTGGTGTAATTGGCGAACAAGGACAGGGCAGTTGTAGTTTTGGAGATGTTGATATCGTCATGGCAACGTTTGGAAAAGCCTTAGCGACCAGCGGAGCTTTTATCGCATGTGATCAAAATGTTTATGATTATCTCGTTAATTTCTCTCGTCACTATATTTATTCAACAGCAATTTCACCTGCACTAGCATGGGCTGCAAAAACCAGTATTAAATTAGCAAAAAGTGAATCTTGGCGCCGAGATAAAATAACTGAGTTAAGTCAAATTTTTTCAACTAAGCTTGATAGCAGTATAAAGATATTACCTTCTTCTTCATCAATTCATGCCATCGTTATTGGTAGTGAAGAAAAAACGCTACAAACGTGTCAAATATTGAAAAGCAAAGGGATTTGGTTAACCGCAATTCGTCCTCCGACGGTTGCAATGAATAGCTCTAGGTTACGCGTTACTATAACTGCAAACCATAAAGAGTCAGATATCAATTACTTAGCAGATTGTTTAAATGAGGTCGTATTAAATGCCTGAAGTATTAAACAGAATTAAAATAGCAAAATCATTTGGCTCAGCCAGTCACTCATATGACGTTTCTTCACGATTACAACGTTATACTGGCAAAAAACTGATGTCCTTCTTACCCAATCGTACCGATTTAACTGTGGTCGATTTAGGCTCGGGAACGGGTTTTTTTACCGACATATTAGCCAGTAAATATCAGCAGACAATTGGGTTAGATATTTCAACTAAAATGCTTTCTTTCGCTCAAGAAAAGCGTAGTGAACAGATTCATTGGTTAGAAGCTGATGCTTATCATCTACCTTTTCAAGAGAACAGTATCGACGTCATATATTCAAATTTGGTGATCCAATGGTGTGATCCACTCGAACTGCTCATTAAAGAGATTTTACGGGTATTAAAACCAGGTGGGTTATTTATATTTTCGACTTTACTTGATGGCACTTTACGGGAGTTAAAGTCTTCTTGGGCACAAGTAGATGATGAAAAACATGTGATTGATTTCAAAACGGTAGAGCAGCTAACACCTATTCTTGACAATTCATCGAGTCGATTACTTGATCACACCACAATAGATCTGGTTTTAGAATACGAAAATGTTCTTCATCTGGCGCGCGAATTGAAAGGCCTAGGAGCTAACCATATCCCTAAACAAAAAGGAAAAGGATTAGCAGGCAAAGATAAATGGCAAAAAATGACAGCAAGCTACCAAGACTTTCAAGAGCCTAACGATATATATCCCGCTACGTACTGTGTCTACTCAGGAATTTTAGTAAAACTCAATGATTAAAGTATTTATTACCGCAACGGATACCGATGCTGGAAAAACATATGTTGCACAAGCATTAACAGCCGCTTTAGTTGAGAAAAAATACCGTGTCGCTGTTTTCAAACCAATAGCTGCGGGTTGTCGATTAGTACATTTACCTGAAGGAAATATGCTAATCAATGAAGATGCTGAACAGTTAATGCATCAAAGTAATTGTTCACAAAGTATCACTGAAATTAATCCAATCGCCTTTGAGCCCCCAATAGCGCCGCATATTGCGGCACAATTAATTGGTACTGAAATAAAAATTAGCGAAATACAGACAAGCTATAAACGAGTACAGGCTAAAGCAAGTGATTTTATTATCACTGAAGGTGCTGGTGGTTGGCGCTTACCGCTAGGTAATGGTCATTTTTTATCAGAATTTGTCCAGGTAACGCAGCAAAAAGTGATTTTAGTGGTGAATATGAAGCTAGGTTGTTTAAACCATGCAGTACTTACTTATGAAAGCATATTAGCAGATGGACTCAATTGTATCGGTTGGGTTGCCAATTGCCCTGAGCCTATGGCTTATATATCTGAAAATATTACGGAATTAACCGCTTTGATTTCAGCTCCTTTACTTGCTCAGTTTGAATTTGAAAATGATATAAAAAAAGCAGCATCAACAGTAAATATATCACTGATAACTTCGCTGCTTTAAATCGGTATCTTAACTAAAGTAAAAAACTTAGCTCTTCTGTTAATTCAATGGTACGTTTATTACCTGCTTTAAATAAAAAGCCACTGGGTTGTTCGACTAATTCATTGGCTAGCAAGGAAAGCTTATTATTTTCAAGCTTTAAAGCGCTACCTTCGACAATTCCTACAATGGGCATTTCAGCATTAATCACCATAAATTCGGCCAAACGTTGCTCTCGTGTTTCACCATTATGACCCGGAGGGTTAAAGTCTGTGTAATGTGGGTTTAACTGAAAAGGCACTAAATTAAGTGCATTAAAACTTTCAGGCTCAATAATAGGCATATCGTTCGTGGTGCGAATACTAGCACCGGCAACATTTGAACCGGCACTCCAGCCTATGTAAGGTGTTCCGTTATTTACTTTGTTCTGAATAACGCTTATTAACTTATTCTCATACAGTTGATGTAATAAATGAAAGGTATTACCTCCACCAATAACAATTGCTTGAGCATTATTAACTGCATCAACCGGATTATTAAATTGATGAATACTTGTTACTTTAATATCTAGTGGCTGTAACGCATTTTGTACTTTGTTCGTATAATCGTCATAACTTAGCGTAACACCAGCGTAAGGAATAAATAGAATCTCTTTAATTCCTGCTAAGTGATGTTCGATCATCGTTTTTGCGTGTTCTAAATACGGAGTATTTCCAGAGCGTGAACTACTAAGTAGCAGTAAGTTTTTATTTGTCATTTTTATCTCTTAATTTTTGGTGTTCTAATTAGTTATTACTAATACACAGCAACCACTTTCGTTTACTTATTCAATTCATTCATACAAGCGCTAGCAATAAATCCCGAACGTGTCTTATATGCAGAAGATTTACTCACCCGATCATCTATTTGTTTTATCAGCAACTCAGGCAAGGTGACATTAATTTTATGACTTTTACCTAAATAGGGTGTTATGTCGATATCAATAATACACCAGATAACACTTGGATATTTTTCTATATGATTATCAATAGTTGTTGCGTGCGGGATAGGTTCACCGTACTCCGACAATATAGATAAGTGTGACGCAATACAGTCGTTTATTTTACCTAACGAAATATCAATACCTTCGCCATTACATTCACAGCCCGGTAAGTCAGGGACGTTCACTTTATATTGCTCAACACCCATTATTTTCTTTAATGCGACGGGGTATTTCATACTTATTTCCTTTTACAAAAGACTATCAAATTATAACCCTAGCAACCCCTTTTATCAACACAAATAGACCCCTGATAACTCCGGGTGATCAGTGGTGGTGACTCTGGTAACCCCTAGGCGGGAATCAAAGGAAACTCTGGTAACTCCAATATTGTACGGTGTGAATACTTACTTAAGATAGGAGGGACTAATATAGATGATCGTATTATTGGTGCTTTAATTGAAGTTGTATGTGTTTGTAATTTAATTTATGGAGGCTTTGGAGTTATATTTGTGGTGGGAATAAAATGACTTGAATAAAAATAAATATTATTTGGATGATGGTACTGTACTTTTTCTTAATTAAAAGAATAAATATTTTTGATAAAATCTGGATGATTTAGCTTGTAGTGAGAGCGCCGAATAACTATTAGTTAAATGATGTTACTGACTTTAGGCAAGAGCACTTGCCACAAAAAAGCCGCTAATGTTAATTAGCGGCTTTTATTATTAAAACATCTTATTGGCTATTTCTGTCCGAGTAATAAGAAGATTTGTTTGGCGATATCTGTGTTATCGATATTACCTTTAAATAATCCACTACTCTTACCTAAAGCATGAACAGGAACATCAATTGCTGTATGGCCACCTGATGTCCAACCCGTATTAGTTCTAATATCAATTATATTCTTAATTGCTATTGATATAATATTACTCATAGAAGGCTTTTTTGCTTTAAGTTTCATTGTTTCATCAAGTTGCTTATAGGCAGATATTTCTGCAATGGCGTTAATTTTTGCTGCTTTAACTTGCTGAGCTTCACTCTGAGTTACGGTAAAGTTTAGTAATTCACTTAATAGCTGTTGAGTAATTTCTTGGTCAGTTAGATCTTTTGCTGCTTGTCTTGGCGATTTTTTCATTGTTCTTAAAATTTCAGGATGCCATTCGTACTTGCCATTTGCGCCAACGGTTAAACCACCTGTACTATGATCTGCCGTTAATATAACTAAGGTGTCTGAATTTTCATTTACGTACTTTTCTAGGTATTCCATGGTGGTGGCTAAATCTGACATTTCAGCCATTGCTGAAGCTATATCATTTGAATGCCCAGCCCAATCAATTTGACTTGCTTCTACTAACATAAAGTAGCCATTATTATTTTCTAGCTGCTTAATTGCTGTTTTAGTCATTGTTAACAAACGTTGTGAGTCTATGTCGTCGATGGCGTAAGGTAAACCACTGTCGCCAAACAAACCTATGACGGGGGTATTTTCTTTAAGATTGTTTAATGAACTATAGTTATCTACATATTGAAAACCGGCCGCTTTAAATTCATCAACTAAATTTCTATCGTCACGAATAAAATACTGCCAACCACCACCCAGATAAACATCAGCTTTAATACCATTATCTAGATAGCTATCTGCAATAGCATTATAGTTTCTTCTACTTTCATTATGGGCTAGATATGAAGCAGGAGTTGCATGGTTTATTTGAGAGGTAACCACCACACCTGTTTTTTTCTCCTGCTTTTTAGCAAACTCTAAAACGGTTTCAACACTTTTTTTGTTAACGTCTAAACCGATAGCACCATTATATGTTTTATAACCCGTAGAAAGTGCTGTTGCAGCGGCAGCAGAATCAGTAACGAAGCCTGAAATACGTGCTGGATAGGTACTTGCCGACCCGGTAAGGAGACGATCAAATACTGTTTCTTCAATTAATTCCGTTGAAGGGTCATCATTGAAATAGCGATAAGAGGTGGTATATGCGGGACCCATACCATCGGCTATTACCATAATAATGTTTTTTGGTAAATCCATACTTGCAGGAGTGTTTATTTCTAAAGTTGACATTGTCGTAGCGTTATCAATTGTTTTGCAAGCTGTTAGAGCAAGTAGTATGCTGACTGCAGAGAATAGTATTTTCATTTTTTACTTCTTGTATAAGTTTTAAATTATTAATTGTTTACTGTGTTTTGTCATTAGTTACTAAAAGATCTAACCATACCATTCGATGATCTGAAGATGCCGATCTATCTTTTATCAATCTAAATGTATCTTCTAATTCTGTTGGCCAATACACGCCAGAGTTTTTAATATCAAATCCCATTTTAGATGGTAAAACGTAATCTGCTCTCATGCGCCAAAAAGCGGTATGATTTTTAGCGTTTATATTGTCTTGAGTATGTTTTATTGCTCCTTGGCTTTGAGGTTTAGCATCTTGAATTTGATCATTATTTAATAAAGATGAAATACCAGCATTCATTGCATTTCCGTCGACATTAGAAGCATTTAAATCCCCAAGAATTACGAAAGGACTTAATGATTTTAAACCGCCTTGGTTACCTTTATCGTCATATATATAAGCAGACTTTTCAGCTGAAATGTAATCAGCCCAAAAACGGATTTCATCATGGTTACGTTTACCATTTCTATCTTCTGGGCCGTCAAAAACGGGTGGTGTAGGGTGGCTTGCTAAAATATGAATCTCTTGTCCATTAACCTGAACCGGAATATCCCAATGAGATTTCGAAGATAACCTCATATTCTGCCAAGCTTCAGATGAAAACCAAGGCTTGGACGATGTAGGATCAATTGGTTGTAAAGCATTAGGCATATCACGCCACTTAAAATGCTGAAATGTACGTACACTTTCGATATTAATCGGGTATTTTGATAATAACACCATACCAAAATGTCCAGAAAAATGGCCGTAACCAAAACCATCACCTGGTAAAACACCTTTTTTACCATTGCCATCTAGATCAAAACCAGAGTTAACACCGGTATTAACTTGGCCTTGATAAAAATAAGGGAAATCGATTGCATTCTGTCCATGCTGACTTTTGTTTAAGTACTGTTCAATAAAGGTTTTCACTGTACGATTTTGGTTATTCTTACTATTGTCTTGGTTATCAAATTCATTAAGTAAGATTATATCGGGGTTAACGCGTTGAATAATTTCCGCAATATTTCTAATTTGTTGATGATTACTGTCTAAAGCTACTTGTAAGGTTTTATTAGAAACATCAGCAGAGTCCCTATTTTGTGAAGACTGATAGTTTAAAGCTTCCATACTGACGTTAAATGTTGCAATTTTAAGTTGTGTTGCTTGTGTTGTACTCATGTAGGTAAACGCTAAGGTCATAGAAAGAGATAAAATGGATGTTTTCATAATAATTAATTTAAACCACAGCCGCGTAAAATCATGTCAGTTAAAAACGAAATAACGTGTTCTACATCTTCGTCTTCGTAATCCGCTCTATTCATAATCGTTAGAATTTGCGTCTCAAAATCGGCATAATGCTGAGTTGCAGACCAGATCAGAAAAATTAAATGTACTGGATCTACATCTCGCATTTCACCATTGTCTATCCACTGTTGAAACAGTTGTGCCTTTTCTCTTACCCATTTTCGTTGATAAGTTCGCGCAAAATCCTTTAGGTGTTGGGCACCTTGGATTATCTCCATCGCGTAAATCTTCGATGACTCTGGATGTTTGAACGACATTCTTACTTTGGCGTCAATAAACTTTTCAATAGCCGCTTTAGGGCCATCTTCAGGGGTGATATCTCCAATTCCTTCATCCCACATTTGTAAGGTATGCTCTAATACCGCATGATAAATGTTTTCTTTATTCTTAAAATAGTAAAGTATATTAGCTTTAGGTAGGTTCGCTCTGTCAGCAATTGACTGAACTGTTGCCCCCTTATAACCTTGCAAAACAAACTCAGTACTCGCAGCCATCAAAATTTTATTTTGACTTTGAACTCGAATATTCCCTGTCTTTTTTATTTCTTTATTATTATTCATGAAGTTGCTCTATATTAAAAATGTATAAATCAAACATGTTCAATTCAAGTTATAGCTATATCTTTACTTTTAAACTACCTGTTGACCATATAGTTAACTTTTATAATTCGTTAAAGTTATCTGAATCTTGTAATACATTTAGGCTGAAAAATGACATTTTGTTACGAATTTCTACTATAAATGTTTACACATTTATTTGAAAGGGAACTTTAGTGGTTCAAGTGATATTTTTAATTTAGAACTTCTATAGTTTCTATGGGATTTGGCATCTGTATTTGTTTTAGTTTATTGTAATCGCAGTGATTTATACATAATTCGGTTTTATTGAAGTTGACTGGTTGAACAGCTTTATACTTAAATGACATTAAAAGCTATTTATAGATAATAATTTCTTATAGATGAAGCATCTTCAGTATTAATATAAATGATAGTGGTTATTCATTACCTATCTAATTGTTTATTAAGTGTATTTAAAGTTAACGCCAAACTCGTGCCTCTCATATGTAACCTAAAATTAAAAAAGTGTAAAAATATGTAATGAAAATGAAATAAAAATCTGCTCTAATTTCACTAGAAATAAAAAACAGAGCAACTGGTTAGGTTTTTGGTTGCTTCGATAATAATAAAAAATTTATACTTTAAAACGTAACCAAGGAATAATAGATGACCACTCATCGTCTCTCACGTATAACTGGCGCAATTGTACTCGCGCTTGGACTTTCAACCTCAGCATTTGCTTCTGATACTACATCTTCTGTCAGGGGTACAATTGTTGGACCTAACGGGCAAGCAGCTCCTAACACTAAAATCATGTTAATTCATCAGCCTTCAGGTACGGTTACTGAAGTTATGACAAACGAAACTGGTGCATTCAATGCTGGTGGTCTACGCGTTGGCGGCCCATATCAGATTGTAATCGATTCAGATAAGTTTCAAGATGTTGCTAAAAACGATATTTTTCTTTTGTTAGGACAAACATTTCGTTTGAACGAACAGTTAGCTAAAGAAGCAAGTATCGAAAGAATCTCTGTTACTGGTACACAAACGTCGTTTACTAGCAACGCTGGTAGTGCAAGTGTTTTTGGCGCTGATGCCATTGAGAATGCTCCTTCTTTTAACCGTGATTTAAAAGATATTCTAAGACAAAATCCATTAGCGACTTCTTTAGGTGGTAATGATAATGGTTTTTCAGTAGCGGGTTCTAATCCTCGTTTTAATAGTCTTAATGTTGATGGTGTTGGTCTTAATGATGACTTTGGTTTGAATGGCAATGGCTATCCTACTCAACGTTCTCCAATCTCATTAGATGCTATAGAACAAATTTCAATTGACACTAATCCATACAATTCGAAATTTGGTGGTTTTAGCGGTGCGCGCATTAATGCTGTAACTAAATCAGGTACCAATGAATTACATGGTGGTTTTTTCTATGAGAAAACGTCTGATAGTTGGGCAGGTGACTACGATACTAATAGTTCAGAAAATAATGAAGTAGAAGGTGTTAAAAGCGACACTTGGGGGGCTCACTTAGGTGGAGCAATCATCGAAGATAAACTATTTTTCTTTGCTAACTTTGAAAGCTTCGAAAAACCAATTATTTCTGACTTTGGTCCTGATGGTAGTGGAAAGCCACGTTCAACAGATTTAACTCAAGATGAATATAATCAAATTGCTCAGATTGCTAGTGATAGATATGGCATTGCTGACATTGGTGGCTGGGAAGGTAACCCACAAGAAAAAGATGAAAAAATCTTAATTAAATTAGATTGGAATATTAACGATGATCATCGTGCATCTTTTACTTTTAATCAAGACGAAAGTAATGATATTCGTAACCTAACTAGTAATAGCAGTACGTTAAAAACGTCTACTAACTGGTATAACTACCAACAGAATATGGATTCTTATGCAATGCATCTTTATTCTGATTGGAGTTCTGATTTAACTACAGAATTGGCTGTATCTTATAAAGATGTTGAGTCTATTTCAGGTATAGCTACACGTGACTACGGTAAAGTTAGTATAGACAGAGCAATTAACTTTGGTCCAGATAACTACCGTCATGCAAATGCACTAGAAACTAAAACTTGGCGTGCAAATTTTGATGCTGAATATTTAGTAGGTGAGCATAAGTTGGCCTTTGGTGTTCAATATGAAAGAAATGACATATTCAACATGTTTGCTGAATCAACACTAGGTTCATGGTCTTTCGATAGTATTGAAGATTTTGCTGCGGGTAATGGCGAGCTTGATTACGGTAATGCACCTTCTAATAACCAAGCTGATACCGCTGCATCATTAGTCATGGGAACTTATTCTTTATATGTTCAAGATGATTGGGCGATTAACGAAGACCTAGATTTATCTTTTGGTATACGCTATGAAAGAATTTTTGCAGATGACAAACCAGCATTTAACCAAAAATTCTTTGACCGCTATGGTTATGATAACCAAGAAAACCTTGATGGCACTGATATTTGGTTACCACGTGTTGGTATGACTTGGTATGCAACTGATGATTTAATTGTACGTGGTGGTTTTGGTCTATTCAGTGGTGGTAAGCCTAATGTATGGATATCAAATTCTTACAGTAAAAGTGGTGTGAATTACGTAACCAACTCTGAAGATTACACTGATCTAACTTCACTTGCTGTACCCCAAGATATGAAAGACTCTTTAGCCAATGTTACGGCTGATGGTGAAACTGATATTATCGATTCCAACTTTAAAACACCATCGGAATGGCGTTATAGCCTTGGGTTTGAATACAATTTCGAAATTCCATCTTTAGGTGATGATTGGCAATGGTCTGCTGAATACATATATGTTGATAAACAAGATTCGCTAGCATGGCGCGACTTAAACCGCCAGCCGAGCGGTGAAGTGACCAAAGATGGTCGTATTATTTATGAACCAGTAGATGCAACTAGCCCTGATCATTACGATATTTTATTGACTAATGCAGAGAGAGATGGACATTCAAATGTTATTACTACTAGCTTAAATAAAAGCTGGGAAAGTGGTTTTGATATGACGGTTTCTTATACAAATCAAGATATTGTTGATGGTAATACCGGAACAAGCTCTCAAGCTGCTTCTAACTATAAATATAATGTTGTTAATACTGGTCGCAATGTTGATGCATTAGGAACAGGTAATTACGAGATAGAGCATAGCTTAAAAGTAACTTTAGGCTATACGAAAGATTTCTTCGAAGGTTATAACACTCGAATTAACTTATTCTTCGAACGACGCTCAGGAAGACCTTTTGGTTGGGTAATGGGTACGTATAGAGATGGCTCTTTAGGGGACCAATCATACTTGTCAAAATACAACGCTCAAACACCATATATCCCTACAGGTGCTGATGATCCAAATGTAACATACGATGGTGGTATGACATATGACGACCTTATGGCTGACTATGTTAATCCAGCTGGTTTAGCTGGGTATGCTGGTGGGTTTGTAGATAAAAACGCATCTACTCGTCCTTGGTTAACTACTATGGATTTATCAATTCAGCAAGATATTCCTGGTTTGATGGATGGTCATAAAGGAACGTTAACCTTTACTGTGCAAAACTTTGCTAACCTGCTTAACAAAGACTGGGGTCATGTTTATAGCCCTTCAGATAACGACTATAATAAAGAATTTGCTAAGGCAACATGGAATGATTCGGGTCAACTAGTTTATAGCCCAAATAGCCGTAGTAAAATTGGCTCTGATTCATTCGAAATCGAAGGTGAAGAATCAATTTGGTATATTAAAGTAGGTGTTAGATACACTTTCTAATCAAATATGATAAATAACTAGTTTTAAAACCGCACTATTAAGTGCGGTTTTTTTTTGTCTGAACAATTGTTTTTATATAATAAAATTTTAGCAGTTCCATCGTATGAATTAAATTGACCAATTGGTCAGGTATGTTATTCTTATTGTTATTAAACCCTCTAAAGACTGGGATATTATGAGTAAAAATATAATTGAGATACCAGAAAAATTAAAGGCAGCAGCTAAAGAAGCTTTCAATAAAGCTTATGCTCCTTATAGTAACTTTCATGTTGGAGCTTCGGCTTTAACAACTCTGGGAACTATTGTTCAAGGTTGCAATGTTGAGAATGCTTCTTACGGTTTAACGGTTTGTGCAGAACGAAATTGTATCAGCCAAGCCGTGATAAAAGGCGAGCAAAGCTTTGACATGATCGTTATTTATACCGAGCAAGACAAGTTAACGCCACCGTGCGGAGCATGCCGACAAGTAATCGCCGAATTTTTTGAACAATCAGCCCCTGTGATTGCAGTTAACCATAAAAATGAACAACAAGTATGGAGTGTAGAGCAATTATTACCAGATGCATTCACACCTAAAGATTTGTTGGACAAATAAGGATTTACACCCGTGATATTACCTCAAGAAATCATTCGCATTAAACGCGATGGACAAACACTCAATGAAAGCCAAATACACAATTTTGTTAATGGCTTAGTTGACGGATCTTTTTCTGATAGCCAAGTAGGTGCAATGGCGATGGCTATTTTCCAGCAAGGATTATCGGTTGATGAAAAAGTAACGCTAACGAAAGCAATGATGAACTCGGGTGATGTTCTATCATGGGAAGGCTTTGACGCACCCGTTGTTGATAAACATTCAACAGGAGGTGTTGGCGATAAAGTTAGTTTTATGCTTGCTGCCATTGTTTCAGCATGTGGCGCTTACGTACCGATGATTTCAGGTCGCGGCTTAGGGCACACAGGTGGTACGTCAGATAAATTAGAAAGTATTGCCGGCTTTAACGTTGAACCAACGATCACCGAGTTCAAGCGTATTGTTAAAGAAGTTGGGGTCGCTATTATTTCTCAAACGGATAATTTAGCTCCTGCTGATAAGCGCCTTTATGGTATTCGAGATGTCACTGCGACCGTTGAATCAATTCCGTTAATAACCGCTTCTATTCTATCTAAGAAACTCGCTGCTGGTCTTGATACTTTAGTGATGGATGTGAAAGTAGGAAACGGCGCTATGATGACATCATTAGAAGATGCTAAAGCCCTTGCTGATAGTATTTCAAGTGTAGCCAATGGTGCAGGTGTCAAAACTCAAGCAATAATCACCGACATGAATCAAGTGTTAGGAACTAGTGCCGGTAATGCCGTTGAAATGTATGAAACGGCTAAATA
>Ga0209396_1002479_pt1 | contig 19389 bp, 19 predicted proteins | sample GOMGulsemesocosm_6_FD_184638 | JGI IMG/M metagenome (GOLD analysis project Ga0209396, IMG submission 184638) | Methane-oxidizing microbial communities from mesocosms in the Gulf of Mexico - GOM8C Gulf of Mexico (SPAdes) (version 2) | ecosystem: Environmental > Aquatic > Marine > Cold seeps...
CTAACCTTTAAGGCTATTAACATGAACACTCCGCTTTTGAACATTGTCCTGTTTGAACCAGAAATCCCGCCCAATACCGGGAACATCATTCGTTTAAGCGCCAATATGGGCGCTCAATTGCACCTTATCGAACCGGTCGCCTTCGAGCTGGACGATAAACGCCTACGCCGCGCGGGCCTCGACTACGGCGAGTGGCAAGACATGCAGGTGCACGCGAACTGGGCGGCCTTCCTCGCCACCTGTCAACCTGAGCGCCTGTACGCCATCAGCACCAAAGGTAAAACACGGCATGTCGATACTGCCTTTCAAACGGGTGACTTCGTGGTCTTTGGCCCGGAAACTCGGGGCCTGCCAGACGCCGTTCTCAATAGCCTTGCCCCTGAACAGGTCGTGCGTATTCCCATGCAACCACACAGTCGCAGTATGAATTTATCCAACTCGGTCGCCGTTATCGCCTTTGAAGCGCTGCGACAATTTGATTTCCCTGGTGCAGATTAACAACGACGCCCAACGCATGCGCCGGCTCGCCAACTAATTCCAGCAGACAACAACTGACTATTGTGACAAATTAAACTATTGATCTTTCATTCCTAACAAACCAAAGTCGCGTTTAGTGAAATGCAGACAAACTGCTGCAAAGGCCGCTGCAGCGGATTACAATGCCGCCGCAGGCCAGTAGGCCCACACCAAATTTGGAAATAAACATGAGTCGCGCGCCCATAGCTTTGTTTTACGGCAGCTCCACCTGCTATACCGAAATGACCGCCGAAAAAATTCAGCAATGCCTCGGAGAGGACAACATCGACCTCTTTAACATCGCCGACGAGCCCATCATTACCACGCAGTTCTATACGCAGATCATCTTCGGCATTCCCACTTGGGATTACGGCGAACTGCAGGAAGATTGGGAAGATATTTGGGACGAAATAGACGAGTTGGACTTCACCGGGAAAACCGTCGCCATCTATGGGCAGGGTGACCAAGAAGGTTACCCCGAGTGGTTTATCGACGCGGTAGGTTACCTGCACAGCAAACTGGTCAAGCTGGGAGCCACCATGATTGGCTACTGGCCCGTGGGCGGTTACGAGTTCGAATCATCCAAGGCCCTCACCATCGACAACGCTCACTTTGTCGGCTTGGCGCTCGACGACGAAGGGCAATTTGACGCCTCGGCCGAACGTATCGAACGCTGGTGCCAGCAATTATGCGAAACCTTTAGCCTTCTGCCCGCCGAGTAAACCTGCGTTATGCCCCAGCAACCCAGTGTCGATACAGCCCACCCCCACTACGCAAGCATCGAGTGGGACGAAGACGGCCTGCCCATTGCCAAGGCATTCAACGATTTTTATTTCTCACGCCGTGACGGCCTCAGCGAAACCCGCTACGTCTATCTAAAACAAAACCAACTAGCCAAGCGTTGGGCCGATTTAGGCGAGCAGCAAACATTCATCATTGCTGAGACAGGATTCGGCACCGGCCTTAATTTTCTTGCCAGCTGGCAGCTCTGGCAACAACAAAAGCAAGCCGGACTGATCGCCCCCACTGCACGCCTGCATTTTGTCTCCGTTGAGCGCCACCCACTTCAACCACAAGACCTAACGCGCGCCCTTGCACTCTGGCCAGAGCTACGCTCACAAAGTGACGCACTATTAACCCAGTACCCCAGCGTCCTCAGCCAAGGTTTCCACCAGCTCAATTTTGATGATGTTCGCTTGACGCTGATTATCGATGAGGTGGTGCATGGTCTCCAGCAACTGCGCAGCAGTGACCACCCATTATTCAGCCTGCCACAATGGCGCGTAGACGCTTGGTTTCTCGACGGTTTTAGCCCCGCCAAAAACCCCGACATGTGGCGTTTAGAGCTGTTCCACGAGGTGCAAAAGCTCAGCGATAACAGCACCTCACTGAGCACCTTTGCCTCAACAAATACCATCAAAGAGCACTTATCCAGCTGCGGCTTCAGCGTAGACGTAGCGGCCGGCTTTGGCAGTAAACGAGAAATGCTCTGTGCTAGATTACAGCGACCCTTTGTCGCGCCTCCCATAGAGCAGTTCGGTGAGCACAGCCACAACGCCGAATACAACGCGCCATGGCACGTAGCGACGCCGAACCTGCCCGCACGCAAAGCGCTGGTCATAGGCGGCGGCCTTGCCGGTTGTCACACAGCCCACGCCCTAGCTCAGCGCGGCTGGCTGGTAACCCTACTGGAACAACACGCCGATCTTGCCAGTGAAGGCTCAGGCAACCCGCAAGGTGTGCTCTACGCCAAGCTGTCCGCCAAGGCCGAAACCCTCGGGGACTTTAACCGCGACGCCCTGCAATTTGCTCAGCGCCACTACGCCCACTACTGGGAAACTGATCAGACCACAGAGGCACAGGCAGACACCGGGCAGCGCTGCGGCGTATTACAACTGAGCTACAACGAGAAGGTTGAGGTGCAGCACCAGCGCCTGTTCGAACGCTATCAGGCGCGCTACCCACAACAACAGCTCATCCAAGCCGCGGACCGTAATACGGCAACGCAGCTCAGTGGCTTAAACCAAGCCAGCGGCGGGATATACTTTCCCAGTGCGGGCTGGATAAACCCCAAGCGCCTGTGTCAACGCCTGTTGGAGCACCCCAATATCACCTTGCGCACCTCAGCACGTGTTGAGGCCCTCACTCACGACGGTGAGCAATGGCTCGTACAGATAGAGGGACAGACACAAGTCGAGCTGCACGCCACGGTCATCGTATGTTGCGCGAACCACGCCAATCGCTTTTCCCAAACCGAACACCTGCCAACTAAGGCCATCCGTGGGCAGGTCACATACTGTGACGCGACCCCCAGTAGCCTCGCACTGAAAACCGTGCTCTGCGCCGATGGTTACGTGGCACCCGCAGCGCCTGCAGACAATCACACCACCACGCAACAGCACTGCTTCGGCGCCAGCTTTAGTTTGCACAACCCCTCACTCGAGTGCTGCCCTAATGAACAACGCGATAACCGTTTACGCCTAGTCCGTCACTTTCCCACACTTGCGCAGGCGCTGGCATTCGACCTTGATGATCACACGGCCAACGGCCGTGTTGCACGACGCTGTACCACGCCTGACTACCTTCCCATCGTCGGACCAGCACCCAATTTTAATGCCTACCTCGAGCGATTCGCACGACTGCGTAAAAACGCCCGAGCCGGTATTCCCCGCTCAGGCCCCAACTGGCCCAACCTTTACCTCAATGTCGGCTACGGCTCACGCGGCCTCACTTACAGCCCTCTGTGCGCTGATTTACTCGCGTCTCAGATAGACAGGGCACCACTGCCCGTGCCCCGAGACCTACAGATCGCCTTGCACCCAGCACGTTTTATCATTCGCGGCCTGATCCGGAAAAAGCTCTAGCCGCCAGCAGCCTTTTCAACAACTTAACTACTTGTGCGCAGGTAAAGCACAGAAGGTCTACACTGAGAAGATAACGGGTAGCCCCTTAATAACTTCACGTTTTAAATACACAGGTAAGCTTATGTTACTCAGTGCAGGCCGTCGCAACGGTGAACTTCTGACAGAAGTTGATTCCATACACAACTACTACGAGCACCTGGTACTTGAAGAGATACACCACATAAATGAACGCAGCCAAACCGATGCTGAATTCTTCGCCGACTGCGCCTGCGTCGCACTGAATCACCTGCCGCCTCGCTATATACGCCACGATGTCGACATGACCTTTTTTATGTCGGCCGAAGATCAAGAAGAGATCAATAAGAAAGTCCGTGAAGCGGCTAAAGACGCCGTCGAGTATGTCACCCAGCGCGAAGCGGCGCGTGACGCCCGCGGTTAACGATCACCCTCTTAATCGGCTCACCAGCCCCACCGTTCAAATCTGGCTCAACCGTGTAGCGGAGCACGGAGGAGCTTTTCCATAACCCTAGAGAGCCCCATCAAAAACAAGTACAGTGGTTGTTTAGAATGTAACTGGCGAACAAAACTAATAACATGACCCACACTGGCCGCTGTAGCCCCCTCAATGCCCCGCTTGTTTCTAGGCCGAAAAAACACACAAAACAAGGAAGCGCACGCCGCTGGTTTGGCAAGCTCACGATACTGTTACTGCTCACGAACTGCTCATTACACGCCCAAGCGCGGACGCCTAAAAATGATCCTCATCTGAACACCGTGCCCGCCTGGCCATACCACATTGCACAGAGCGCACCTCACAATACCGAATATTTTACCCAGGGCTTAATTGTAGGGGCTGACTCCGTTATCGAAAGCAGCGGTCTGTACGGGCGATCTTTCGTGCAAAAGTACAGCCGTGAAAGTGGCGCCCCAGAGGCGCGCTACACACTGCCCAAGCAACTGTTTGCTGAAGGTATCGCTCGCTATAACCAACAGCTGTATCTGCTGACATGGAAATCTGGGCGAGGTTTTGTACTTAACACACAAGACCTACGGCCACTGCGGGAGTTTCACTTTCAAGGGGAGGGCTGGGGGCTCACAAGCGTGGGACAACAATTACTCATGAGTAACGGCACGGCCGAGCTCACATGGTACCGGCCCAATGATTTTAAGCTGCTCGATAAAACCATCGTTCGCGCAGGGCAACATCCCATTGGCAACCTCAACGCATTAACCTATGGCGGGGGCTACCTTTGGGCCAACGTATGGAGGCAAGCGACCATACTCGCCATATCTCCAAAAACAGGGCAAATAGAGGGGCAACTTAAGCTGGAGAGATTATGGCAGCAAGAGGCTAGCGGGAGTAAAGAAAACGTACTTAATGGTCTCAGCTGGGATGAGTCAGAGCAGGCACTCTGGGTAACAGGGAAACGCTGGCAACAGCGCTACCTATTACGCATGACTCCAGCTCATGCGGCAGAACAAAAAGCAGCGCTTAAATAACCTGATAGAACGTTTTCACCACCACGCGATTGCGCCCAGCATTTTTAGCCTCGTACATGGCTTCATCGGAACAGGCCAATAAACGTTGACCTAGGCGAGTTAAGTCCGCCACCCGCTCGCCCACCGGCGTCCAACAGCTGAGCCCAACCGATGCGGTGGGGCGAATCGCAGGTTCACCAACCACCGCCACTTTTAAACGCTCGACACCCACTCTAACCCGTTCCGCGATCAGCTGAGCGGCGGCTGCATCACACTTCGGCAGCAAGCACACAAACTCCTCACCACCGTAACGCGCAAGAATATCAGTCTTGCGCAACTGCTGACCAATGGCGTCCGCTACGGCTTTTAAACAGAGATCACCGGCTTGATGGCCATAGCGATCATTGATGTTCTTAAAGTGGTCAACATCGACAAACAGGCAACTCATGGGCTCTTTATGACGCTCAGCCCGCTCAAGTTCTTTGGAAAACTCCTCTTCAAAGCACAGCCGATTTTTAACTCGCGTCAAACGGTCAATTTGGCTTTGGTAATGCAAATGTGAGCGAGACAATGAGTTATCGATACACACGGCGCAGATAGAAGCCAGGTGATGTAAAAAATCCACGGCTTTGTCTGGTGAGAAACGCTGCGCCAGCGCGCTGCCAAAGTGCAGACTGCCTATCAACTGCCCTTGTCGTTCTAACGGTAAGAGCGCTGCACTGGCCACCTTGGCAGCCGATTTTGGGAACAACCGGCTCACAGCGAGGGTATCCAGAGGCCCCAGTACAACCTCAGGTTTATTTTGGTACAGAGTCAAGGCAAAGTCATCACTGTGACGCAGCTGTAAACGATTTTCAAACAGGCCAATGCCTAAGGTATCCAACAGGCCCCGGGTGGAATAATCGCGATCCACGAGGATCAAGCTCACGTCTATCAGCTCAAAATGCTCACGCGCGCCCTCCAACAACAACTCCAATAGCTCAGGAAGGGCCTTACAGCTCAGCATTTTAAATTCAAAATCGTGAAAGTGATGCTCGATGCGATGATTCTCATCAATACGGTCCAGCAGCGACTGTACGGCTTTCTTAAGCCGTCGATTTTCCTGTTTAATATCCGTAGCCATACGCTCAACACACAATTAGTGAAAATAGCCCTCCCCTTCAGCCTGACGTTAAAGAGTGTACCCAACCCCCCTCTAATGGCTAGGGGCTGCAACGGCTAAATATAACGCGGTGATCTTATATCAAAAAACGATTTTTCAGTAACAACGGACAAAACAAGCGATGCAATCACGAGCTGACTACACGCACTGAGGGGCTCAAGGGGAAGTAAATACTGAAACAGCTGCCCTCACCTTTCGAGGTTTCCACATGAATCGTACCACCATGCAGGTCCACTAAACGCTTACACAAGGACAAGCCTAGCCCCGTCGATTCAATAGAGCTCTGATGAGGGTTATTGATGTTGGTGTAGGGGTCAAATATTTTGCTCATATCTGCGGCCGCAATACCGTCACCACCATCCGTCACGCTAATGCAGAGGCGGTTACCTTCGGCTAGGGAACAAGCGACAAGTACATCACTTTGCTGCCCATGCTTGATACCGTTGCTGATAATATTAAGTATGATTTGGGCAAACCGAGTTGGGTCGACCTCCAGCGCTATCGAACATGAACACTCTAACCGCAAGTGTACGTCGTGTTCGCGCGCCATGCCCTGCATGCCATCGACCAGTTTGCTTAACTCCGCCTCAACGTCTAAGCGCTCTAATACCAACACCATCTTGCCCGCTTCCAACTTCGAGAGGTCCAGTAGCTCATTGATCAACGTCAGCAATAGCTTACCGTTATTCCTAATACCCTCGAGGCTGTAATCATCACGCTCGGTATTAAGCGCCAGCCCTTTCCCTCGTCGTGAGAGCAGGCGCTGACTGAATCCAATGACTGAATTTAAAGGGGTTCTCAACTCATGGCTCATGCTCGCCAGGAAATCAGTTTTCGCTTGATTGGCACGGCAGGCTTCCTCTTCCGCTTTTTGACGCACCTCAACCTCAGCGGATAACTCTTGAATTCGCTCCGCCAATTGCCCCTCTGACCAGTTCAGGAGTCTCAAATAGTTAACTAAGAGCATCATCAACACAGAGAATTGCCCTATTTGGTGAAGCCTGTTTTGGCGGTAGCTCTGCTCCACGGGTATTTGAACTATGGCCCCCCACCCCATAACATCGACATAGATAAGGGAGGTTATAGCGACAGCGGTAATCACAATCCAATAGCGGGCAACTTGCATTCCGCCCAGCAACCCTGCGATGAGAGGAATAATAAACAACCACCCCCCGACCACACCGTCAATACCGCCGTTCCGAACTACCGCCCCGAGTGAGGCACTAAAAGCACCGCTCATCGCAGCGTGAACCACCAAAGAGTGTGCAGAGCCGGCACGCAGATGCCAAAGGGAAAACAGTGCCGCTAACATAGCGTAATAAAGATCAAGAAAAGCTATCCCGCCCCCCCACTGCCAAGCGCGCACAGCAAATACTACATATACCGTCATTAAAACCAACAAGGTTATGTTGATCATTCTGCGCGCACGCAACTCCTGCACAGGGACATCACGAATATCCGCGGCGCTGTTTAATAGATTACTCAATAAGTCTTTCAGAGCTCATCCCACCCAGCATCGATAAAATGTCATCAATTATTACCCACGATTTATGAGTGTAGACCCCTCGTCAATATACTGTAGGACGAACTGCTGGCACTTCCGCCTAGGCTGTTCATCCAACAGGAATATTTACCCCTGACAAATTAGTAGTAGCCAGCAAAAACTCATTCAACACGGACAGAACACAAACAGACCTGCCTGTTGAGTGGCAGGCAGCAATAAGGCATTAAAGTGGATAAGTAAAACGAAAAAAGCCCTGACTATGGTCAGGGCTTTTCACTTAAATGCCGTGTACCGGCTCCGTTCGCCTGCTAGCTAAACGTCATCACATCACTGTCTTTTAAAACACCGATAATCCGCTCAGAGACATTGCCTCGTATCGCCAATAACCCACCGCGACGCGGCAAAACACCGAGCACTACAACATCGGCATCAATCTCGTCAGCGACTTGCCGAATGACCTCTTCAGGTGCTCCCTGCATGACGTGTACATTTTCAGCGTCTATACCAATTTTTCGTGTCATATTGCCGCGATCAGGGTACTGCAAAGAATCGGCGTAAGCATTCACTACGTGAAAGTCTGCGTCATACGCCTGCGCCATCCACTTACCTCGGTCGATGATCATCTCATTAAGGCGCGTGTACTCAACTCGAGTCTCTTGCATTTTGACAGCACCAAGAATAACCTCGCGCTTTTTCCGAGAACCCGGACGAACCAGTAGCACAGGGCACTTAGAGTGGCGGAGCAGTTGCCACTTAGCGTCGGTCAAACGACTGCGGTGGTTCGTTGCTGAGTAGTCTGGTACCAGAATCAAGTCGGCCTGTGTGCGTTTAGCCGCTTGCAAAATAGCGTCGTGCCAGGCATCGGCCCAGCAGGCCACAATGGTGAACTCCAAACCGGCATCATCCAAAGGTTTGCGTAAGGTTTCAAACCAGTCACTGTCGCGATAAAGACTTAGATTATCAGCGCCCATCTCGGTTGCATCACGATCGACACCAATAAACACCTTCAGTTTGGGTGCTGGCGAACGCAGGCCCGCGGTGATTATGGCTCTCTGAAGAGCAATATGGTCATCCTGTGTTGGATCGACCACAACAAACAACGTTTCGGCTTTAGACATCTCACTCTTCCTTTAAGTTACTCTAGACCACGTATAACAGAACCAAGCTACCGCTTAAAAGCAGTGGGAACATACACAATGCAATGTGGGCATAATCACCTTGTTAAGCGTTATCAATCCTAACAATAACGATTGAAATAATCGCGAAAACTTATGTACTCACTCTCGGTAACATCAAGTTTATTGACGTACATCAACCCTCTCAGCCGCGTAATTTTCTATGATAAAAAGCTTCATAGATGACGGGATAGCCCTATGGCGGCCACACCAAATAAACACCCCCAAAACCCGTCTTTGGAGTGCGCAAGCCTTAGTTTAGTTCACAGCTGGTTACAGCAATATTTCAGCAAACCGGAGAGCCCGAGCATTGCAGCGACTCAGCGAGCCGCCACTGAAGAGCCACACACACAATCGACATTGCACAGCGTGATCAATATCAAACCCTTAGCCCTGTGCATAGCCAATCAACTTCCCCCCCAGGCAATCTCCAGTGCAAAACGAACACTCGTCGACGGCTATATTCGAGAGCTGCAAACTGGGGCTCCCGATTACCGGCATCGTCAGGTCGCCGCGCTTCACTGGCACAACCCCCTTGCACACATGGACGAGGCCGACATCACGGAGGTCATGTATCACCTAGGACGGGCATACCGCCTCAGTGACCATCAACAGGCTGATTACAGCGTGCGCTTACACAACGACAAACAAAAGGAAGATGTTGCGGCGCTGTTCAAAGGCCTGGGCTTTAATCGACTGGAAGTTGTAGAGCCATCACAATCCCCTACAACAGCCAAGGGGTTGCGCAACCTTAGGGCCCTCGCTGATGATTACCAGTATCAACAGTTTCAACTCACTCTTGAAGAGCCTTGCCCTAGCTTACACACCCGCCTACAGCAGGCGTTCAAAAGCTCCGATAAGATGCCTGACCTCATCAAATTCCACTCACTCGATGCGCGCCCTCCAACAAGATTACGCGCTGCAGAGTTTTATCAACTGCTGCAGGGTATGCGCGCTCAAGGCTACCGTATTCTTGGCAATGACTGTTTTGTAAAAGCGCAGCATGAACTGGCTTACGCCCAAAACCAACACCGCCTGTGTCAAACTTGGCTAGGCTACAACGCCATCAATGTGAGCAGTGTATTAGGCATAGGGCCAGGCAACATAAGCCAAGAGGGCCGGCGCTATGATCGCAACCCAAGCGCGCTGGTGCACTACCTCAATACACCAGCGCGACGCCACCCCAGCAAGCCGGCAATGGGGCTTAAGCCTCACGCAACACTAATTATTGATGCCCTGCTTTGCTACCACCGTTTAGACCTCAAGTACCTTGCGGAGCGCTACGATTTACACCCCTTAATACTGTTGCACACCCACCAACACCACTTAACACGTCCATTGCTACAACTGTTCGATATTGACGAGCAATATTGCCAGCTGACACTGCTGGGGGTGACCTACCTCGAAGAAATCTGCCGCCTTTTCATGCGTCACACCCCCAAAGCTACCGAGCAATGACAGCTAACACGCAAAAAACCACAAAATAATAAGGGATTACACCCAGCGCCCACTTTACCTCCCACCGTGACTGTAGGAAAATGATACCCTTTTGTGCGGTATCAACCCCGTTACAGCGCACACATACGCGCTGATGAAGAGCCTTGCACACCCATATTTGAGTGTATTTATGACAGACACAATCGCCACTTCTAGTAGTAACCATGACGGCAACCGCTGCCATCACAACCCCACAGTGTCGTGCGGTGACTGTCGCCTCAATGCGATTTGCCTGCCCATCAGCTTACAGATAGATGACATTGATCGAGTTGATGAGATAATCCAGCGTGGCCGCCCACTGCAAAAAGGCGATAACCTCTATCGTGCAGGGGACAAATTTCAGTCCGTATACGCGGTGCGCTCGGGCACATTAAAAGCGGTTACGATTACCAACGACGGGCAGGAGCAGGTTACTGGCTTCTATCTTCCAGGTGAGATCATTGGTATGGATGGATTGGCACACAACAACCACACCAATACGGCCAGCGCGCTGGAAACCGCTTCCGTCTGCGAAATACCCTTCTCTCGCTTAGAAGAGTTAAGCCTGAAGATCCCAACCATGCAACGTCACTTTTTCCAGCTGATGAGCAAAGAGATCACCAGCGATCAAAAACTCATCACCATGCTCAGTAAAAACAGCGCCGATGAGCGAGTGGCCGCTCTGCTGCTGAGTATTTCCAGCCGAAATCATAGACGTCAACTATCCGCCACCGACTTCCGCCTACCTATGTCGCGCTCCGACATAGGCAACTATTTGGGTCTAACCATTGAAACCGTCAGCCGCGTATTCGGCCGCTTGCAAAAAAGCGGTGTGCTGATAGTCGACAAAAAAGACATTTGCATTGCAGATATGGAAAGCCTCAAGCTAGTAGCCAAAGCCACGGCCGCTTGTTAATCCCCCCCAATAAAGAGACCCGAGCGGGCCTCGTTATTGGGGTATAAACTCAAGTTCCATAACCACTCTTATCAAAAGCGATAACCCAGCATCACGCTGTATACCATTGGATCGATATCAACAGTAGTTGTCACCGCCCCAAAAGCGGTATCGGTTAGGGTTGCGTCAGTCTCAATATCGATCCAGCGCGCTGAGGCGTTCACATGCCAGCTATCATTAATCTGATAGTCCGCACCAACCTGTAATGCTAAGCCGAACGAGTCGTCCAGATCCGCATCGCCACCAATTTTAGACTCTTCGCTGAAGAACATTGTGTAGTTGATACCCACGCCCACATACGGCTGAAATTTAGAACCCTCAGTCAAGTAATAGATAACACTCAGCGTCGGCGGCAACTGCTCAACCTCTGCAACATCATCCGTGTAGGCCGTTAACCCGCCAGTTGCGGTTACATGATGTTTAAAAGGCGTCGCCAACAGTAATTCAATACCCACACGACCGCTGTGCATATGCATCAAGGTCAAACCTAGCTGGGTGGCGCTATCAACATCAACACCGGTTCCAGCAACAGCCCCCCCCAATGCTTCTACGGATACGTCAGAGCTACTTGCATCTGCATCAACCTGAGAAATACCACCGCGGACAATAAAGTCACCAGCTTCATAAGCTATTGCTTGAGTAGACATCATGACGCCAGTTACGGCAGCCGTGAGCGCGAGTGGTTTAAGCAGTTTATTCATAATTTTCCCTTATATTTACTACGGAGGAGCTTTTAAATTGATGCGTGCATTTAACCCGCTCCAACTCCCTGAGTTTTTGATCTGGATTAAATCTTTTACAAATAGCCTAAAAGCACCGAAAATAGCCTGCTAACAACGGTGAGATAACCGTATCAAGGTATAGACCAGAGGCCATAAAATGACCATTTCTCGACTCGAGGCCGTGTTGGCCACTATCGACAGTGAAAACCAGCAGGATCCCAATCTGGTTGACCACAACGGAAGCTCTATCGGCAAAGAGCTGCTCTATAGTCAGCGCATGAGCGAGCGCCTGAATACCTTTGCCCCAGACGCTGGCGAGCTGCTGAAAATTGCCAGCCGCGCACAGCACATAAAGCGCTGGAGCTTGCCCCGCAAAGACTTCCCCATGAACAGGGAGGGCTACAAAACATGGCGTACTGAGCTGGCCAAGTTCCACGCCCAGACCACGGCTGAACTTATGGCGAGTGCCGGTTACAGTGCCGATGAGCAGGCACGTGTGGGGGAACTGCTGCAAAAGAAGCAACTCAAGCGTGACGCCGAAGTCCAGGCCTTGGAAGACGTTATTTGCCTGGTGTTTATCGAACACCACCTTGAAGACTTTGCCACCAAACACGAAGAGCCAAAACTGATCGACATCATTCAGAAGACTTGGCGTAAGATGTCAGAAAACGGCCACAGTGCCGCCTTGGCGCTCCCGCTGCCCGAATCACTGCTGACCTTGATCGGCAAGGCCCTGGCGTAAATTCCCCCATGGTGGCTAACCCAGCCACCCAGCCCCTCTATTGAAAGACATTACTTATGTGGTTTAAAAATCTATTGCTCTACCGCTTCACCGCCCCATTTGATCATGAACAGGATGCACTGGAAGCCCTGCTTGAAAAAGAAGCCTTTCAGCCCTGTGGTCGCAACGAGCAAAGCCGTTCTGGCTGGGTAGCCCCCATGGGTGAGCTCAGTGACATGCGCACGCACAGCGCCAATGGCAGCCTGATGTTATGCCTGCGCAAGGAAGAAAAAATTCTGCCTGCCGGTGTGATTCGCGAAAAGCTAGAAGACAAGGTAAAAGACATAGAAGCCAAAGAAGACAGGCGCGTATACCGCAAGGAAAAAGACTCCCTTAAAGACGACATTATTCACGACTGCCTGCCCATGGCCTTTACTAAGTCGAGCCGACAGTTTGCCTATATTGATGTGCAAAATGGCTGGCTCTGTATCGACAGCAGCTCTGTCGGAAAAGCCGAAGATTTTATGAAAAAACTGCGCGAGACCATTGGCAGTCTACCGGTCGTCCCAGTGCAAACTACCGAATCCCCCGGCGTCATTATGAGTCAGTGGCTAAAAGACGGGCGCTTACCCGAAGGCGTAGAGCTGGGTAGCGAGTGTGAACTAAAGGAAATGATTGAGGATGGCAGTATTCTGCGCTGTAAAAACCAAGAGTTGCTGTGCGAAGAGATTGAGCGACACTTAGATAGCGGCAAGAAAGTCTCCAAACTGGCCCTTGGCTGGCAGGATACTTTGCAAATCATCCTTCAAGATGACCTAGCTATTAAGCGACTGAAGTTTTCAGAGCAATTGATTAGCGAGGCGCAGGACAGCAGCGACGGCGACAAGGCAGCACAATTCGATGCGGACTTCGCATTAATGGTGCTGACTCTGAAACGCTTCATCCCCGATCTGCTCAGTTACTTCGGCGAACAACGCCCCACTCCAGTGTAATTTACACATAGACAGGAGGTCTTTAACAGGCCTCTCGCTTTCTAGCAACCCCCATCCAATTCCGCATTTAATAGTATTCCAGACTCACGAAGGTGGCTTTCCATTCAATAAATGGCACGTAAAAAGTCCTTGACACTAGTGCTATTCAGGTTTTATATGGTGAAAAGCAAGTTTGACAGACTTCACACGATCGTGAAGCTAATAATAATAAATATTGAAACAGGCACCCCATGAAAAAGTTACTTGCCGTTCTTGTCTTAGGCCTGACCTCCAGCGTCGCTGTACTCGCTGAGAGTAGCTTCCCAAGCTACCTCACCGAAAAGTACTGTAATGATATCAAGCTTGATTTCATGACCAGTTCCATCAAAAGCCTACAGCACTATAAAGATAAGCAACTGCCCTCTCGTCACCGAGGAGGCATGCGTAACATCCAGCGCTTTTTAAAGCAGCGCCAAGACTGGTTGCAAGAGTGTGACAGCTACCTAAGTGCCACCAGCGAGCACAAACGCCTGTTCAGAAATGAAGCCACTACAGACGACATTTTCAATGCGATTAATTCAGTTTCCAACGAACTCGGCTCTCTGATTGCAGGCGTCACCTACACGGAGGACCCTGAAGGCAATAGCAATGGCGTCGTCGAAGAAAAGTTTGACCAGCTGTTCCAACTCGTAGAGACGCATCAAACACTGCTCCTGCTACGTGGCCAGGTGGTCTACCGCTAGAAGCAAAGCCAGATTCTCGACACAAAAAAAGCCCCGATACCATATGGTATCGGGGCTTTTTTGATCATGCCAACCGGCTCCGGTAGGAGGCGGTTATCGCAATTCACTCAACCTCAGTCACGGCCTTGCGCTTGAGAGACAGTACTGGACGCGTCGGTTTGTGTTGCGAGACCCTAGGCTTAGGCGCGGCCGACGGTGCCGAATGCTGAGACTTTGCGGCCTTAGCGATGGCTTCTACACCTATACGCAATAAGCGCACTTGCTCTATACCCGACAACTCTTTAGGGAAGCGCCCTGGATTCACCGCGCTGGGGTCTTTAGGGTTGCCTTCAATTTCTATACGGAATCCACTTTCATGTGTTGCAGAGGCAGTTTTTAGGTCTACCGACCAGGCATCAAAATTCATAAATGATCTTTCTTTCACTGTTTGTTTTTATTATTTTATATCGCTAGAAAATACCGGACCAGACCTAGACGTCTGTCAGTAAAAGCAATACTTATCCCAATCAGCTTTATCCCTGCTGGCCCCCAAGCAGCCAGCCAAAACAGCTCCAAGCATGGGAATCCTGTGTTTACGCAGTACATGCTGCGCAATATTATTGCTATATCGTGGTGTTGATAAGCGAGCCTTAACTCTGGCACGTACCCTACTGATAATAATGCCATTTAGCGACTATGCCCAGAGCCCATACCGAATTTTTACTATTTCTGAGACATCAAGCAAAAAAGCTAATGGCGCTGAAGTAATCGTGCGGCTACCGACCTGGTTTTAATATAGTGAAAGTGGGTCTGATCCAACCCCTTTTCATGACATTGGGCGCACACATCCTGACCGTCGTCATCCACACTCCACCCATGTAGTTGCGCCTCGGCTCGCGTGCCCTCAACCCAAGCTCGACCATCAACTCGGCGACGCCCGCCAAAGCGAAAGCGACTACGCCGCTCCTCCACCAAGCGAATACCCATCGAATTACAAAGATCACAGAAAACAAACTGTCTGGATGCCATATCAAACTCCTTCTCGCAATCAGCAACACTAGGGGCGTGGTCAATATTACCCAGCCCAAAAAAAGGCGACAAACATATAGTATGTTTATCGCCTTAAATTTTAGACCACGCTCACATTCCACTTAGAATGATTCAAGCTATGCAGCCGCTGAATTAATCCCGCTTAGCAGCCCCTTTACTTAACCGGAGGCGTGTCGTTTCACGTTGCTGCTCTTGCAGCTGACGCTTCTTGCGGCGCTGGTCATCCAAGTTAGACCCTATATGCTCCTCATTGCGCTCCGCGGCCAGTCGAATCTGCTTTTGGCGCTCCATAAAGCGTGCCCGCTGCTCCTCTGTTTGAGTATCAAAACAGCGCGGACAACTTACCCCTAAGGTGTACTTCTCAGATAGCTTATCGGCTGCCGTAATTGGCTCACGGCACCCATGGCACAGGTCGTAGTCACCTGGCTGTAAATCGTGGTCAACACTGACTCTATTATCAAAGACGAAGCACTCACCTTCCCAAGTGGTATCCTCTTTGGGTACGTCCTCAAGGTACTGTAAAATGCCGCCCTTCAGGTGGTATACCTCTTCAAAGCCCTGCTCCTTCATATAGGCCGTCGACTTCTCACAGCGAATGCCGCCAGTACAGAACATCGCTACTTTTTTCTGTTTAGCTGGGTCCATGTTATCAGCTACATACTGTGGGAACTCTCGGAAGCTCTTTGTATTAGGGTTCAGCGCTCCCTTAAAGGTACCCAACTCAAATTCATAGTCGTTGCGGGTATCCACTAGGACAACGTCAGGGTCGTTGATCAACTCATTCCAGTCCTTAGGCTCCACATAGGTGCCCACCACCTGCAGAGGGTCGATACCCTCTACGCCCATGGTGACAATTTCTTTTTTGAGTTTGACCTTCATGCGGACAAACGGCATTTCACTGTCAAACGACTCCTTATGTGAAAAGCCAGCCAGGCGCTCGTCGGCATTCAAGTAGGCAAGCACACTGTCAATACCCTCACGTGTGCCGGCGATAGTGCCATTAATACCTTCGGCGGCAAGCAATAAGGTGCCTTTAACGCCCTGTGCATTGCAGTGAGCAGCCAAAGGCGCCTGTAAGCCTTTGTAATCTGGCAGGGAAACAAAATGATAAAGAGCGGCAACAACAATCATACGGAATAAACTTATTAACAATGTGGATATTGAATAGGGCGCGCATTGTAGCGAAGTGATGAAAAAATGCACAGTAACAAACGGGGCTATTTGACGTTTTCTTGCGCTATATCAAGTCGGCAGCCCCAGCAGCAATACTCGCTATGACGACTTCGAACCGCCTAGGCAGTCCGGCGACAGGGGCACCGAGGCACCAAGCCAGTCAGCCGGCGAGTAGGTATGCAGCGCTAGAGCGTGCACAGAGCCCGCGAGCTCTTCACTTAACTCTGCGTATATCAGCTGATGACGCTTAACCTGACGCAAGCCAGAAAACGCCTCGCTGACCAGAGTGACCTTAAAGTGCGACTCGGAGCCTGGCGGCACATTATGCATATGGCTCTCATTCACTACCTGCAGCTCTTGTGGTGAAAAAGCGTCGGTTAGTTTGCTCTCTATGGCTTTTTGGGTCGTCATTGCTAGGTCTCACGGGTATTGATGAACTTGAGCCGTATTATACCCGCGAGGCAGCCTGCGGGCATAGCGACGCCCATTTAATAACACCCCGACTGCCGTATCTCGGACCCAAAAGTGATAGCTGATGGTGCACAACACAAAGGTCCCCACACTCACAATTAAAAATTTAACTTCTGCCGCGACGGCCCAATCGTACATAGGAAGCGCCAATAGCAATAACACTGGCTGATGCAATAGAAATGTCCAATAAGCTGAATCGCTGAGGTAGCGCGCCCGAGGGTTAAACTGGTTGAAATAACGACAGAACAGCCCCAGAAACGCCGCCATAAAAAAGCTGACCGACAACCCGTTAGCAAACACCAAAACAGGGTGATGAGTCGCATAAGCTTTCCCTCCAGCCTCGCCCTGAGCTAAAAAGGCCCAAAGCGCCACAACCAAGCACAGCAGCGCCACCGCCAGATAACCCCAACTGCGCTTAACAAACACTGACAACAGCGCCTGTCGATAATAGAGACCCCAGCCCAGAAGCGTACAAACGCCAAAAAAACCAACGCTGGGCCAGTAGGGCTCCCAGATTATATTGCCACCAAGGCGGCCAACAGAGCGATGGTAGGCCATCGCGCCAAACATAAGTCCAATAACAACCAACGCGCCACTGCCCATGATCGGCAGGCGCTTTAACACACGTGTCGCTGGCTCAACCACAGACGACGGAAGTCTCGACCACAGCATGGTCGCCGCACAGGTAACACTCAAAATTATCAGTAGGTAGTAGAGAAACCAAAGGTGGTGGGTATTGTTCCAGAGCAGGTAGGGGTATTTTAACAAGCTGGTGTCCAAACTGAGCTGGCCTGTCTCCGTGAGATTGGTGGCGATGATCCACTGCACACTTAACACCACAGACAAGGGCGGTAAAAAAAACAACATCGGCAGCGCTATGCGTCGCAAACGGTTTTCAACCAGGCCGCTAAGGTGGCGACGCGAGAAGATCATCGCTGCAAAGAAACCGGACAACAGAAAAAACAGCGGCATCCTGAAGGTGTTGATGGTAATAAGAAGAGCATCCATCAATACTGAAGATGCAGAGTCTACGTAGTAATCAAAGCCCAACTCCATGGTCATATACATCTGAGCGCCGTGCAACACAATGCCCAGCAACATCATTAGGGCCCGCAAGAGATCCAAGCCGTGCAGTCGATCGTCCATCACAAATCCTTTCATAATGTAAAAACGCTGAGGGCTAGATCGATAGGCGAAGCAGCCCCCTGCTATTCACTTAAGTAGCACAAGACTGCCTTAGAAGAAGGGGAAGTTAAAGTGTGTGAAGGCCTAAAAAACAGCAGCAGGCTCTGTTTCGTCCAAAGGGTAAGCGGGGTAGTGTTTAAAAAAGTCGTTAAGATCAAACGCCTGCTCTACGCGTTCACTGTACTCCCGGTGGCGCTGTCGCACGCCATCAAAATCTTGGTATCGTAGCCGTTGTAAGCACTGTCGACACACTCGATTCCCCGCGACCGAGACCTCACCGTTGCAACGAACACGCCACAAACCACCATTTAAAAGCGTCGGCTCCTGACTCCGCAGATCAATCACAGTGGGGCAATCCGCTAGATGATAAACGCCGCTAACGGCAGTTTCTCTTTCACTAGGCGGCGTTTCATCCACACAGGGTGACAATTGTACTCGGCAGTCTTTATATGCGAGAGTAAAATCATTTAGCACTCGCAACTCATGCAGCGCGACCTCGAGACCTTCACCACACAAGCTTAAACGCTCTAAACCTGTCACGTGTCGCTTGGGATCAAAGAAGGTGAAGTCCCCCAATTCTTCGGCGCCCATATCGCGGCGCAGCTGATTGAAAGGTTCAAACGTCAAGAAGTCAGGTAAGAACATGAGTTACATGTCCTTTAGGATAGTTGCAATGCGTGACTCAGCATCCGTGCGCAAACGGAACTCAACCCGCCTTGATCGAATTCCGTCTTCCGCTTGATCGGTGTCAAAAATAACCTTCGATGATGACAAGCCGTTGGCGGTAAGGTGCTCTTTCAGCCAAGGTTTATTGCCGTTCACCCTCGGTAGTTCCAACAGGTAAGCCAAGGTGGTACGTGTGCGGGCCTGGGACAAGGCCATATTTTTGATATAAGCATTATCCGTGTTGCGGGCGGTCCCCCAATCACTGGATGTATGCCCTTCTATGCGCACCTCAAGGATGTCCTCTCGGTATTTATCGGACGTGATAATACGCACATACCGAGGAAAGAAGTCATCGAGAATTGTTCTAAACGCGGGCTTGATCGTCGCATCACCGTGGGCAAATAACACTTCTGTATTATAGAAGCGTAAGCTCAAATCTTTATTGAGCTCCGCACCCCAGCGCGGTAAGTCATCGCGAAACTCACCGTGCAGGTCCTCGTAAAGTTGGGTGCGCAGGCGATCATAAAGAATCGCCACGTCTTTGATCTTCTGGGATTCAATCTCTAATTGTACAAGG
>Ga0209396_1002486_pt1 | contig 19358 bp, 19 predicted proteins | sample GOMGulsemesocosm_6_FD_184638 | JGI IMG/M metagenome (GOLD analysis project Ga0209396, IMG submission 184638) | Methane-oxidizing microbial communities from mesocosms in the Gulf of Mexico - GOM8C Gulf of Mexico (SPAdes) (version 2) | ecosystem: Environmental > Aquatic > Marine > Cold seeps...
AAGTTGTTTTACCGTGGTCAACGTGCGCGATGATGGCTATATTACGTAACTGTTCGATGCTCATATAATTGTCTCAGAGAATTTAATCTCGCTGATCCTAAAAAGATCTACGCTCTTTGCCGCCCTTTAATACTTTTAAAAAGTATTAAATGCGATTTCTCAGCATAGAGATAAAAATTGGTCGCGTATTATCCCTTAATAATTGCACAGATGAAAGTTTATCCAATGTAAAAATTAAAAATAATTTAAATTAAATTATTACTGGTTGATTTTTAAGCATCTATTTATAAAAAATAATTTTTTCACACTGTCGCCAAAATTACAGACTATACTCTTATGCTTTATATTTCATTGCACCAACTATGTGCAGCAGCTGATCATATTAGTGCAGCGGTGTAACGGAAAAGTATAAAAAAACAAACAATACAGATAAATATCATTGAGTTATATAACTGGCACAAAACAAGCTTAATGAATGGCAGTATTAAAAATTAAATATAAAAATAACCCCAACCAAGCTGGAGGACACACATGTCACAAAAGGTTTTAGATCTTATCAAGGAAAACGACGTTAAATTTATCGATTTACGTTTTACGGATACTAAAGGTAAAGAACAGCACGTATCTATTCCACATCACCAAGTTGATGAAGAGTTTTTTGAAGACGGTAAAATGTTTGATGGTTCTTCAATTGCTGGTTGGAAAGGTATCAACGAATCAGACATGGTATTACTACCTGACGCAGACTCAGCAAAATTAGACCCTTTCACAGAAGAAACAACTTTAATCATTCGTTGTGACGTTGTAGAGCCTTCAGATTTACAAGGTTACGAACGTGACCCTCGCTCTGTTGCTAAACGTGCTGAAGATTACATGCGTTCTACAGGCATCGCTGATACTGTTTTATTTGGTCCTGAGCCAGAGTTTTTCGTATTTGATGATGTTAAATACAAAACTGACATGTCAGGTTCTATGTACAAAATTGATTCTGAGCAAGCTGCTTGGAATTCAGATAAAGATTACGAAGGCGGCAATACAGGTCATCGTCCTGGTGTTAAAGGTGGTTACTTTCCAGTTGCACCAGTTGACGCATTCCAAGATTGGCGTTCAGCTACGTGTTTAGTGCTTGAAGAAATGGGTCAAGTAGTTGAAGCACATCATCACGAAGTAGCAACAGCAGGTCAAAATGAAATCGCTACTCGCTTTAATACTATGGTAATTAAAGCTGATGAAATCCAAGAAATGAAATATGTTATCCATAACATGGCGCATTTATACGGTAAAACAGCGACATTTATGCCTAAGCCTGTTGTAGGTGATAACGGTTCAGGTATGCATTGTCACCAGTCTTTAGCTAAAGACGGTGTTAACTTATTCGCTGGTGATAAATATGGTGGTCTTTCTGAAGATGCACTTTACTACATTGGCGGTATCATTAAGCATGCTCGTGCAATTAATGCATTTGCTAATGCTTCAACAAATTCATACAAACGCCTTGTACCAGGTTTCGAAGCGCCAGTTATGCTTGCTTACTCAGCACGTAACCGTTCAGCTTCAATTCGTATTCCAGTAGTACCATCAGCTAAAGGACGTCGTATCGAAGTACGCTTCCCTGATCCAACTGCAAATCCTTATTTAGCATTTGCATCTATGCTTATGGCTGGCCTTGACGGTATCAAAAACAAGATCCACCCTGGCGATGCTATGGATAAAGATCTATACGACCTACCAGCTGAAGAAGCGGCTGAAATTCCAACAGTTGCAGGTTCTCTTGAAGAAGCATTATCATCTTTAGATGCTGACCGTGAGTTCTTAACACAAGGTGGCGTATTCACTGACGATTTAATTGATGCTTACATCTCATTGAAAAATGAAGAAATTGAAAAATTAAACAGTACAACTCATCCAGTTGAGTTTGAAATGTACTACAGCTGCTAATTTACAGCTAATTTTAAGCCTAGCTTAAAAAACTATTTTTAATGTGTGTTCCAAAAGCCTGCGTAAGCAGGCTTTTTTTATGGAAAAATCCTTAGTGATCGGTTACAGTTAGCGCAGTTATGTTAATTTATTGCTATAGTTTTAGGCTAAGGCTTTATTCGCATAACCAAAACAAAAATAACAAGGATGCCAAAGTGGGTTTTAAAATGGGTTTTACAGCGATGCTGCTTAGCATTTTTTTGTGTGTATTTGCACATCAAAGCTTTGCTGCGCCTAAAAAAATCTATGTTTGGCGAGATGCAAAAGGCGTACTTGTTTTCTCCGATACCCCACAACCCGAAGTAGATGCTGAAGAAATAAAACTCAATAGTAAAGCCATTGAAATGAAATCAGTTGATACCAGCATTCTGTATGACAACAAAAAAAACAAAACGATTAAGTTTACCATAGATATCACAAGCCCTATTCATGAAGAAACCATCAGAGATAATACCGGCTCTATACATATAAGTGGGCGAATTGGACCTCGATTTATTCCTGGACATAAAGTACAACTATATTTAGACGGTGCTAAATATGGCCACCCTCAAGCTTCTATTTTATTTGTAATCCGTAATATAGATCGTGGCGAACACCAACTTCAACTTGGCCTTATTGATGATAAAGGCAAGTCTCTCGCCAAAAGTAAAAGCATTACACTCTTCTTGCATCGTCGTTCAGTTATATCAGGCTCTTAATTTTCCTAAATACCAACCACAGTAAAGTTATCTAATAATTCAATCCTAAAATGACTACGTATTCAGCCCGACTTAAGGTAAATTAGGAGTACTATACTCACACTAAACCCGCTTAAGTATCGTACTTTTATTCATCAAAATACTTACGCACTAAATTGGTGCAACCATGTTCCCTAATGATGCAATTAATGAAAAAAATATAAAGACTACTGAATTATTACATTCAGCTTGGAAGAATTTAACGACTTCTGTAATTTTGCTAAACCAAGATTTAATTGTTATTTATGCCAATGAAAGCGCAAAAGAGCTCTTTGCTTTGGGCGAAAAGCGGTTTATAGGACAAGAGTTTAATGCGCTATTTAGTCATCATACAATTGATGTATCAAGAATATGCAGCCATACCTTAAAACAAGGTATAGATTGCCACCAACATAGGGCTGACGTGGTTTTCATTGATTCTCGCCATGCAAAAATAGCATTGAGCTCTCGATTAATTACAGATGATAACCAAGCCCTCATACTATTAGAGTGCCGTCGATTAGACGAAGAAATAAAACACGATCAAGCCTCACATCAAATGCATCAACATATCGCCGCGCGTACCTTGATCAGGGGATTAGCACATGAAATTAAAAACCCTTTAGGCGGTATTCGTGGAGCGGCGCAGTTATTGCAGTATGAAACTTATCAGAATGAACGTGATGAATGTACTAATCTCATCATAGAGCAAACTGATAGGCTAACGGAATTAGTTGATAGGTTACTAGGACCAAATCAATTACTAAAAAAAACAGATTGCAATATCCATCAAACTTTAGAATCTGTGATTAAGTTAGCCATGCTTGAAAATCATAATCATATAAAACTAATCAAAGATTATGATCCGAGTATTCCTGATGTCACTATCGATGAAGGAAAAATGCAGCAAGTGGTTTTAAATATTGTTCGTAATGCCCAACAAGCCATACTTAACAATGAAACCAATGAGAGTGAGCCTGGCAGGATCCGTATTAAAACCCGTATTCGCCATCAAATGCGCGTTCATAATAAATCTATGAAAAACGCATTACAGATACAAATTTTAGATAATGGTCCTGGGATAGATCAAGATCTAATAGAAACAATATTTTTTCCTATGGTGACCAATAAAGAAGGTGGTTCGGGTTTAGGACTTTCAATTGCACAAACATTGATTGATCAACACAGTGGTTATATAGATTGTGAAAGCTGGCCTGGACATACAGAGTTTAATATATATTTGCCTTTGAGTTTGTAAGCGCATACATATTATAAAAATAATAAACAAATAAATTCCTAGCTACAAAAAGGAAATGAAAATGAAAACAGTTTGGCTCGTTGACGACGACGCATCTATTCGGTTTGTATTAGAAAAAGCATTAACCCGTGCAGGATTTCATGCTGAAAGTTTTTCTAATGCCGAAGATGTTTTACAAGCCTTAGAATATAGTCAGCCCACCGTATTGGTTTCTGACGTGCGCATGCCTGGAATGGATGGTATGACATTATTAGAGGGCATAGTGCAAGATAATCCAGGGTTACCTGTGATCATCATGACTGCACATTCTGATTTAGATTCTGCAGTTCAGGCGTTTCAAAAAGGCGCTTTTGAGTACTTAGCTAAACCTTTTGATTTAAATGAAGCTATCGCATTAGTAGAAAGTGCCTATAGGGCAAATAGCCGCATAAAGGTAAAAGTAAAAAAAGAGCCTAAAAAAACGCAAGACATCATAGGTGAAGCCCCTGCTATGCAAGAAGTTTTTCGTGCAATCGGAAAGCTTTCAGCATCTAGCATGAGTGTACTTATCAATGGAGAATCTGGAACAGGTAAAGAACTTGTCGCTGGCGCACTGCATAATCATAGCCCACGCAGTGAAAAAGAGTTTATCGCGCTTAATATGGCTGCGATTCCTAAAGAGCTGGTTGAATCAGAACTTTTTGGCCATGAAAAAGGCGCATTTACTGGTGCTGATAGCATACGAAAAGGCCGTTTTGAACAAGCTAATGGCGGTACGTTATTCTTAGATGAAATAGGTGATATGCCTCTTGATGTGCAAACACGCTTATTAAGAGTACTCTCAGATGGTGAGTTTTATCGTGTAGGTGGCCATCAAAGCATTAAAGTAGATGTGCGAATTATTGCCGCGACCCATCAAAACTTAGAAGATTTAGTATTAAAAGGCCAATTTAGAGACGATTTATTTCACCGCTTAAATGTTGTTAGATTAAAGCTGCCACCATTACGTGAGCGTCCTGAAGATATTGAGCTATTAGCACAAACCTTTTTAAGAAAAAGCGCTAAAGATTTAAAGGTTGAATGCAAAGTACTTAGCCCAGAAGCAAGTAAAAAACTACAAGCATTTAACTGGCCTGGCAATGTAAGACAATTAGAGAACTCCTGTCGCTGGCTTACAGTTATGGCACCAGGACAGCTAATCGCCCAGGAAGATTTGCCTGAAGAAATTACTGATGAACAAGCTATTATAGCAAAAGCAAGCTGGTTAGATGAATTTCAAACTTGGCTTGAAAGTGAGCTCAAACAAGGTAAAGAAAACATTTGGCCACAAATACAAATACAACTAGAAGAGCGATTAATTAAAAGTGCATTAGCAAATTGTAACGGTCATAAGCAAGATGCTGCCATTAAAATTGGTTGGGGACGTAATACTTTAACCCGAAAGCTAAAAGAGCAAAATATTTTTTAGCTATATGAATTTCCAGTAATTCTAACCACATCATAATATTCCTGATTATTTTAATCGGGAATATTTCGTTTAAGGGGAGCTAAATCTGCCATAATAATACCAATTAGAGTAATCTGCGATTTCGTTTTATTTAATAATAGCGATAAAAGAATAAAAATACATGAAGCTGATTGAACATATCCCCCTCATTAAACAAATGGAAATTACAAACCGTCTTGTTTTTTTTAACAGCTTAAATTTAGCTGAACGACAAATATTATTAGAGTCTTTTTCAAAGCTCTATTTAGTGCAACAAAAGCGATTTGTATTTAAGCAATTTGATAATGATAAAAACCTGTATATCATTTTAAGTGGTAGCTTAACTATGTATCGCCAAAATGACATGGTCGAACTTGCAACCGTATTACCCGGAGAGTTTGTAGGTGAAGGTGGCTTTATTAATCAAAGCAGTCGTAGCGTTAATGCGCGCGCTCTAGAAGATTCAATCTTATTGGCTATCACACCACAATCACTTACTCGACTACCCGCTGTGATCCGAGAAAAAATGAAAGATAAAATTATCTTGGGCATGAGTGAACGCATTGAACAATTAAGCCGGTTATTAGAGAGCAAACAGTCATAACTAAAATTATTTAACTTGTACACTTTTTAACAACACTTGCTCCAGTTGATGATATGCTACAGAAAAAATAATGGATTATCGTAATGAATAATAAAATTTTAAGCTTAGCCATTTTACTATTTTCAACCAGTATATATGCCGCTGAAGAAAACAATGCTTCACAGCTAGAACCCCTCACCCAAGCTTTTGAAAAAAAACAATATCATGAAATCATTAGTAAATTAGAAGCTCAGAAAACGACTTCTCTTGAAGAGTCTCTATTACTTACGCAAAGCTTATATAGTATTAGAGAATTTGATGATGCTGAGGATATCATTTCAGCTTTACTAAAAATTAATCCTGAACATGCAAAAACTCACTATGTATACGCCAGCGTTATGGCTGCACAGGCACAATCATCTATTTTTAGTGCTTTAGGATATGCAAGTAAAGCACTTAACGGATTTAAAAAAGCCGTTGATATTGAACCCAATAATCTTAATTACCTATCTGCGTTAATGAAATTTTATATTAATGCGCCTTCAATTGCTGGCGGTGATATGGAAGAGGGTAAGTTATTAGTAGATAAAATTGATTCTCTTGATAAGAGAGAAGGGTTTGATGCTAAGTTTGCTTATTATATTCAAGATGATAACGATAGCGCGATTAGAGAACTGATAGCTGACGGGCAAAAAGCATTCCCACAAGATATTGGTATTCATATGACAATTGGCCACGCTTATTGGAACGATGAACAACCCATCAAAGCTCAAGAATCTTTTATGAAAGCAAGCAAACTACCACTTAAACCAAATGCTAAAACCAACAAAATTGAGCAATATCAAATTGATAATCACCTAGAAGCTCTCTACTCGACAGGAAGAATAGCAACCGAGACAAAAGAGCATTTGCATATAGGCATAGCTGCATTTGAAGATTACATTAAGCAAATAAACAACCCTAAATATGAGCGTTATCAATGGGCACATTTTCGTTTAGCTCAGCTATATAAATTTAATCAACAGCAAGATAAAGCAGAAGCTTTATTTAAGTGGGCATATAACAATGCCACCGATGATAAATTAAAAAAGAAAGCTAAAAAGCAGCTATAATTTTAAAGGAGGCAAGCAGATGAATACTCGAATTATAAAATCACTCATTTTAATAAGCTCTTTAATTATTTCTGGTTGCCTTAGCACGTCACCATCACATGTTCGCAATGCTGAAATTAATAACTGTTTAATGCATGTAAGCATATTAGAAGATAGCGCTTTCCCACCAGACAGTTCAGATATAAAAAATTGCCTTGCATTAAGAGAGGTGAATCCAACTGTTGAGCTAGATACTAAAGAAAACTTATTAACTGAAACCGCACTTGAATTGCTAATAACCGTGATAAGCCATTAAACACTATATTTAATTTTTACTCACTACCTGACTTTAAATCATAAAAAAAGCCATTTAGATTAGTTTTCTAAATGACTTATTCTTGTGCCAATCTAAAAATAAATTAGCGACGACGTTTACGGCTATTATCAATTACAAAATCGCGCCACGCTTGAAGCATATCTAAAAAATCCTCAAAACCACAGCCAGCAGCTAAACCGTTTTCATCAAGCTCTAGTGCATCATCAGCATAAATAGATAAATCATGCTCTTCCTGATGAAGTGCATTCGCTTCAATTAAAGCCTCATAGCGATTGAGCTTTAAACTAATTTCTTTACCTAAAATAAACTGCTCGGTAATTTTTGCAGCTTCAATTTCAGACATGAAATCAAACACTTTTTGCAGTTGTTCTAAATCAGTACCAAACTCTTCCATTAACCAACGACCAACAATACGATGCTCATGAGAGAATTCAACTTGAAACCCTTTACCAACAACGTCTAAATCAGGATCTCTAATAAATTCATATTCCATGTAACCACCTATTATATTGCTTGCGTTTAAGAATCGCGCATTATACACAAATATAGGTTTTTGTATTTATTAAGCCAAGTTAAGTTTCTCTATGCCTATTTCACCTTTGCAGTCATAATGCCCGCATATTTATAAGGTGCATTCATGACAACTTTCTCAATTATCTTTCCATTATTGTTTTTGGTTTCACTTGGCTTTTTAGCAACACGCTTTAAGGTTTTTAATAAAGATCAAATAGGTGGGATAAGTAAATTTATATTTAACTTATGCATTCCTGTTTTTTTATTTTTAAATATGTATAAAGCACCTTTAGAAAAAAGCTTAAATACCGATGCTTTAATCGTTTTTTATATTCCTGTTTTAACAATTTTTGCTTTAGGTTTTATTTTAAATAGATTCATTGCACACAAAAGTAATTCAAATTTCAGCGCATCCGCAACCTATGCATTAGGCAGTAGCTATTCCAATACGGTATTAATTGGTTTACCTATTATTATTTCAGCCATTGGCGTACATGTCATGGGCAGTGTATTTTTCATTATTACTTTTCACAGCGCATTATTATTTACGCTTACTTTTTTATTAAGCAAGATTAATAATCAAGAAAGCCGTTTTAATTGGCGAGGATTCTTTAAAAGCGTGTTATTTAACCCTGTGGTTGCAAGTATCACGTTAGGTTTAATTTTTAACGCCTTAAAAATTGAAATTCCGACACCATTAAATAATGCACTTGAGCTATTAGCGCAACCCGCATTAACAGGCGCTTTATTTGTATTAGGTGCAAATTTAAGTTTTTATAAAATCAGTAAAGATTGGCATATGAGTGCATTGGCTAGTGCTTTCAAACTTCTATTATTACCAGCCCTAGTTTATGGATTAGGAAAATACATAGTGGAGTTAGATGAAGAGTTATTAGCTGTAACAGTATTATTAAGTGCATCACCACTTGGTGTTAATGCCTATTTAATTGCAATGCAGTTAAAGCAGTATCAAGCCACTTTAGCCAGTACCGTTGTATTATCAACGATACTGTCTGTTTTCAGCTTTAGCTTTTGGTTAAGTGTATTACTTTAGGTCGGATAAATAAGTTAACGCCTGCGGTTATCAAATTTAGCCGCATCTATGATTGCCCATAAGTGTGCGATACCACCAATGATTGCTGGTACAACTAAGAACCATAATGCGTATCCACCAAAGACTATAATCGCAAAGATTAAAGCAGACATAATACGACCTTGTACTAACTGACCTAAACCAGGGAAAAATACATTACAAATTGCAGCAATTACATTACCGCCTGAACCTTGTTCTGACATAAATAGTCCTCTTTTACTTCTAAACTCAGATACCAATACTTTAAATCATAAATTGATAGTTCATTGATATCAAATAGTTACTTCTGTAGTTATTTATACAATGAATAATACAAATGCCATGCCAATAAAAATACACCTAAATATCAACATATTAAAAAACTTAAAAGTCAGCTATTAAAATTTAATCGTTAAAATAACTAACTTTTAGCTTAATTAACACTTAACTACTCAATATTTTCATTGGTAGGCTCAATATAGGATTATCAGAATCTGCAAAGTTCACTATTACCCAAATATGGCCCAAAGCGACTAATAAGAACCATACTGTTGAAAATATTTGTCCATACTTATCAAGGGGTACTAAGTGTGAATAATGACGTTGTCGCCATTCAAAAATCACTTCAATTGAACCGATAAATAAGAAAAACACCAACAATACTAAGCCAAACGTATAAGCAACCCAAGCACCTAAAGCGATGCCAGACATGCACACAGATAATCCAATCCAAGATCGCATAGAAAAGCTAATACTTTTAAGAACATGACCACCATCGAGCGGTAATATAGGCAATAGATTGAACAAATTGAGTAAGGCACTGATCACTGCTGCTCCAGCAAATAACTCCATATCTGTAGCATAATATAAAATCAAACACGCAAACGACATCAACAAGCCAAAACAAGGTCCCATGATGGAAATCACCACATCTTGCCATCGGGTATTTATTTTATCGTCTGAAACCGCTAAGCCACCCACAAAAGGAATTAAATATATGCCCTTAGTTTTAATGCCAAAGTATTGCATCGCTCTTACATGACCATATTCATGCGCCACTAAACAAGCCACCAGCACTAAAGCAAATTCAATTGAAAATAACCAAGCGTAACCTGCAACTGAAGCCCCCGCTAACACCGCTTTAATCACTTTTGCACTTTTTAATAATTTAAACGCTAATGCAGCTAAACCTAACCAACCGGTCTTGCGTTCTGATTTAGCTAAATGGCCAGTATTGGGTAATTGGAAGTCACCTGAGGTTTTTTGTTTTTGATCGACCCATAATTGATAATCAACGGTTTGATCTTGTGCTTGTAGATTAAGGCTAATTTCTACTTTTTCGTTATTTTGTTGTAGCTGAAATCTATGCACAACCTCAGTTACACGATTACCCGCCAAATTAACTTGGCTTACAAGTTGGTCTGCCCAATAAAGGCTTTGTAAACCGGACTCATCCATTTCAAGTTTAAGGTCTTGATCAAAAAGCGTGATGTTTAACAACTTTGTTTACTCGCTAAATCATTTATATAAAGTTGCTATTTTACCTGACTTAACTGTAATAAGTGATTAATTTTATGATCACTGACTTGATACAAACGCACCGCCGTAACCATTAAAAATAATAACCCTGTGAATTCTAATAGTAATAAAACACCAAACATCAAGTATAGCCATGGGTAAACTATGGTTAGCATTAATGATAGGCCTGTGAAAATATGAAATATGAACAATAAATTTGCATGTTTTTTATTTAAAAAACCATGCATATTCGGTAATAAGCTCATGGCTTCAAAGTTCATTAAACATTTTTGCTGTAAATGGGTATAACTTAAAAAAGGAATAATTTTAAGTAACATACCTTGAATAATAGATATCACATAAAAATAAATAAATATCGCAGCCATTAATAGTGTTTGTTTATGTTTTAAAGCCTCTATAAACAAATACTCTGGCAACATAAAAAAAATAAATAAAACAAACATGCTTACTGATGCCAACTGCCAATACTTAATTGTGATATCTGGTATTTTTCGCTTGCGATTATGAATCACATATAAAACACTGATTGAATAAATACAATTAATCATTAATAAACAAGCTATTAATATTACAGTGAATTTTTCAAATAAAAGGGTAATTAATAACAAGCCAATAATAACAGTAGGAATGTATTTTGAAATCATTTTGTTAAATTGTGGTGCAACATGAAACATCGGAATTATTTGAAAACTGACCGAAATAATTAATAATCCGCCCCAACCTAAACTACCCCATAAAGCATGTAAATTAGTAAAAAATTTATCTCCTTTAAAAAGCCCAAGCAATAGTCCTATACCTAATAAAACCGTAATGAATAAAGTAAATACAGCTAACCGAATGCCATCTATAACCACGCCTTGGCTCAATTTTTTACTTAATATCCAAGTAACCGAAATTAAATAAGTTATAAAACTCAAAGCTAAAAGTAAAACAGATAACACTTTAATTAAATCAATGGGCCAAACAAAACCTAACATTAAACAGCAAGTGCCGAGTACATGGCCACTATAACTAACATTGGCAACTAGCCTTACCTTTGGAAAGCCGATGCCAGCCACTACGGGAAATACTTGAAATAACGCCCCCATCATTACGCTTGCCATAAAACCTAAGGTGAAGCCATGGGTAATAGTTAACATGGCTGGATGCCATCGGCTAAACCAAATTTCAGGCCCTGAATATATGATAAATAAAGCGATAATAATTAAAAATACGGGTGCGATTAAAAAATAGCGAAAAGGAATATTAATAGGAGGTAATGCATCAAACGATAGACCTGACATATTCATAAGAGTTCTGATTTAAGATGATTTTGAATTTAATAAATGTTGGAAGCTCGTATCAAAGAGAGCGCTTTCTGATTGTTTGTATATGAAAATATGACACAGCTTAAATTCAACATTACTCGCAGGTAAAAGTTGGCAAAAGTGACTCCAGCCAGATTCTGATAATTTTTTATATAATGGAAACGGCTCCCTGCTATGTATCACTTTCAAACACTGTAACGGTGTTATGTTTGATAATGACTTAAGTATTTCTGTCATAGGTTCGGGAGGCTGTAATTCACTCACATCAATTGTGATTAATTCCATATAACCTCCAAATATTTATATTAAAAAACACATTCTAGCTAGCAACCGGCTCACAATGTGCTTTTATTTGACTCCGAAAAGCAAACTCCATTGGAATATACCGCTGACTCAAACGAGAATATATAGCACATTACAATTATAACGTTTTAGCTCAAAACTGGCTCACAATGCGCTTTTAATTGACTCAAAACTCCAAACTCCATTGGAATATGCTGCTGACTCATAGGATATAGCATCATTTCTTCTTTCATATTATGCTGCTGCATTAAAACCATTAATGTGTCAGATAGACCTAAAAATGCATCTTTATCTTGAGTACTTAAAGTTTTATTAATATCTTGTACTAATGCACGCATTTGCTCATGCTCACTTCTCATCACCTGAGTTGGCCCTGCAGTTATGCCTGTTGCTTGCTCAAATTGTGGAAATAAAATTGTTTCTTCAGCTTCTAAGTGCAAATCTAATTCTGTTGTAAATAACTGCCATTTTACATCAGCTAAAGACCAATCAGATTTAGCTACGGCAGATTCCGCTTCTGCAAAAACATCATCACATTCTCTATGTTTTACTGTCATATAATCAGGAATAGAACTCATGTTATTAACTCCATTATTTCGATAAATCAATATTAACCTGTTGTAGTTTTATAACTTTGACCTGAAATAATAAAATCGACTAAATAATAATAAGATCTAAAATCACTTAGTTAACTCGCATCCGTAAAACTCAGAAAAAATCAAGTTTAAGCCTTGTTTTAACTCACTTTCTTCCATTGATGCAAAACCAATTCTGATAAAATTAAAGGAACTTACTTCCTGTTTATTGTTTTTATGATTTAAATCAAACTCCAACTGCGTTTGTAAATAAACCTGCTTTGCAAATAGCTTTTCTTTCAATCCAACAATAGATTTCCCCATATCAACCCAAATAGCCATGCCACCATCTGGTTTTTTAAATTTAATGGGTAAGCCTAGCCCTTGATAATGCTTTAGAATATTAACCGTAATATCCCTACGTTTTTGATAAATACGTGTCATACGTCGTAAATGACATTCAAAACCGCCTTCTTTCATCCATCTTGATACCGTTTGTTGGATCAGTACATTGTTTTTATGATTCATTAAAGTTTTGTATTCAGCTAAAGCCTGTATTAAATCCTTATTTGCCGCCACATAGCCAATACGTGCGCTGCCAAACATTAACTTTGAAAATGTAGAAATGTATATCACTAAGCCTAAAGGATCATCCGCAGCCATAGGTGCGATAGGTTGGCATTTGTAATGAAATTCATGATCGTAATCATCTTCAACAATCGCCACATTATATTTAGCCGCTAACTGATAAATTTTCATACGTCGTTCAGCATCTAATGTCACTGTGGTTGGATATTGATGTAACGGTGTTAAATAAAGTAGTTTTATAACGTTTGATTTAAGTTGCAGCTCTAAATGTTCAGGAATAATGCCTTTTTCATCTTGATTAATTGGAATTAACTGAGCGCCAGAGCTTTTAAAGGCAGCCCAAGCTGGCGGGTAACCTAATTGTTCTACCGCCACTTTATCACCGGCTTGCAACAATAATTGTGACACCATATACAAAGCCTCTTGAGAGCCATTACAGATCATAATTTCTTTTTCTGTAATAGAACGCATTCTTCTTAAATAAGTGGATACTTGGTTGATTAACTCAGGCAAACCTCGGCTATCACCATAACTTAAATCATCAAATTGTGGTCTTTGGCAAGATTGAGAAAAATAACCTCTAAATTCATCAAACGGAAATAATCTTAAATCAGGCTGGCCACCAGCAAAGTTATATTTAAACTCTGTTGCTTTGATCGGCTTTTGAATAATACCTTTACGCACAAACTGCCATTTAAATTGTGTATGTTTGGTTTCAACTTTATTAATGTTTTGACTGGATTGAATAGGTAAAGAAGCCACCACCGTATAACCGGATCTTTGCTTTGCTTCCACCCAACCTTCTGCAACTAATTCAGCAAAAGCCGCCATGATTGTATGTCTATTAGTATTTAACTGTTCAGCTAATTTACGTGCTGAAGGCAAAGACTCTGCCGGTGCAACTTTTCCTTGTTTAATAGCCTGACGAATCGCATCAGCTATTACGATATATTTTGCTTTTGAGCCTGTATTTAAATTAAGTGAAAGCGCCTTCAAACTGGTATACCTAATAGTTTAATTCTGGTTATAGAGTTTATACCAGAAAAACACATAATAGAAATATACCAACAGGAGATAATAATGTTTAAGCCGCAAATACTACAAAGCCAATTAATTAAATTAGTACCAATGACTATGGGTCATTTAGATGCATACCGTGAAGCAGGAAACTTTCCTGAAGTATGGCAACACATGCCTATGAATCGCTGTAAAACAAAAGAAATCACCACAGCTTGGATGAAAGAAGCTATTAATGAAATGGCAATAGGCCAACAAATTGCATTTGTCACTGTTGATAAAAAAACCAACCAAGTGATTGGATCTACAAGACTATTTAGATTAAACGCTAAAGATAAGTCTCTTGAAATAGGCCATACCTTTATTACACCTGAATTTCAACGAAGCTATGTCAATTCACACGCTAAATACTTAATGCTGCAATATGCATTTGAGACTTTAAATATGGTGAGAGTCGAGATATGTACTAATGAAAAAAACCAACAATCTCGCACCGCAATTATCCGTATTGGCGGTCATTTTGAAGGCATATTAAGAAAACACCGTAAATCACCAAACGGCGACTATCGTAATACAGCGATGTTTAGCATCACAGATGATGAGTGGCCCAAAGTAAAAGAAAAGTTATTAGCGACTGCAAAACAAAAACAAGAATTTGAATTTTAAACACAGCTAAAGGAGACAAGTTATGTATCCACCGAAGCATTATCAAACGAACTCAGAAGACAAAACGGAACAAACAAAGTTAATTGACTTAATAAAAAATAACCCACTAGCCACTTTAATTATCAATGCAGAAGGTGAATTACCACATGTAAGCCATATCCCCTTTCATTTTGATGAAAGCCACACATCATTAATTGGCCATACGAGTAATCAACATCCTTTAGCTAAAAAATTAAAACAAAACCAAATTGAAAGTATCACTTTAATATTTCATGGGGAAGAAGGTTATATTTCACCTAATTATAGTGAAGGTCAGCCAGTCCCCACATGGAATTATAGCAAAGTACAAATAACAGGTGAGGCAAAAGTAATATCCGATAGTAATGAAAAATATAAGCAAATGGATATCACCACACAGTACTTTGAAAAAGAACAAGATCAACCTTGGTTATTAGACGCCGCGCCCAGCAAAGCGATTGAACAAATGCTTAAAGCTATTAGCGTTTTTAAAGTATCAATTAATAAAATAAATGGGCAATTTAAGCTTAGCCAAAACAAACCTGCAGCAGTTAAGCAACAAATCTCAGATCAACTGATATTAAAGGGTAATAAAAAGCTAGCAAAGCAAATGCTTGATTAAATAGTATTAGTTTCCTGAGTTTGCTAGAGGCTAATAATTTTTTGAAAATGATATTAATAAGTCATGAAATCTTCAAAATAAAAGTGTATATTGCATGCAATTAAAGATGTAATAGTAGTTTAGAAGTAATTACATGAAAATTAAAAGTAACCAAGGTTTCACAATAATTGAGTTAATTATTGTTATTGTAATTTTAGGTATTTTATCAGTCACTGCCCTGCCAAAATTTTTGAATATGGGTCAAGATGCCCACGATGCTAAAGCAAAAGCAATATTTGCAAGCTTTAGCTCTGCGGTAAGCATGTATCATGGTTGCTGGCAGGTCAAAGGCGGTAATGGCTACATGCAAGATCTCCCTTGTTACGGTGATGGCGATTTAGATTCAAGCACAACAGGGTTTCCTCTAGGAGTTGATACATCAGCATCTTCTGATGGTACGCAGCTGCAAGGGGGGTTTTGTAAAGAAACTTGGAATGCGCTAATAGAAAGTGATTTTGTATTAGCTTTTCATAATGACGCTGCATTCGGCGGAAATACTGATATTGTATATTGGTATGCTTCTGGAGATTTAACTCAACCTAATGCATATTGTTATTACAACTACATTTCAGATAACCGCCAGAAAGGAAGTGAAAATTGGCAGTTGAAATATTATCCAGCGACAGGCCTTACCCAAGTTATTAGAGCTACTCTTAGCTAAACGTCTCACTTTACTTACACTTATTTACATTTGTTTACATATTTATTTCATTTAAACGGTTAATTACGATATTGTTCGTACCAATGTACGATTTCAACCGTACTTAAAACAATAAAACCAAAGGAAATGGATAAATGAAAACAACAAAAAAAGCACTTTCGATAATCACACTCTTATCTTGTTTTGCACTGACAGCTTGCTCATCAACTACAGAATCAAATAATTTAACAGCCGAGCAAGAAGCCAAGCCTAAAAAGAAGAAAACTTGCATTACAGGTGAAAGAACCGGTTCTCGATTAGCAAAAAGGTGTTAATACTAAATCCCCAGTAACATAAAATGCTTATTGATATATCCCCCAATAAGCATTTTTATTTCGTTCTTATCTATTATTCACTTCCTTTTAGCGTATGAGCTACAGGCTTATGAATTAATCCCCTTAAAGGCAAGTAAATAGACCCTGCAAGCAAACTAATAACCAAACCTAGTGTAAAGAAACTTAACGGTATTATGTTTATATCAATAAATCCCGACAACTCCTGCGCATAAAATCCATAAACTCCGATTAAAAATACTAAAGATATGCCAATAGCGATTATTAAGTTAATAGCGTTTTCCAACAAAAATAGTTTAACTATATCACGCTTTTTTGCACCTATAGCGAGACGTGTAGCTAACTCACTTTGTCTTAAATGCACATTATAATTTGCAATTGAATATAAGCCGATAGATGCTAAAAATAAGATAAGTAAGGTTAAAACGATTGTTGTAATTGCTGTCGTTATTTGTGAAAACATCATTTTATAATGCACAGATTTCACAGTTTCATAATCTCGTAAGTCAAATCTAGCATCAATATTAGTTACCAGTTCGCGAAAATTGCTTTCTGATATTGATTGACCCTCATTAAAACGCACTAACATGTTCAACCAATGATCAGCTCCAGGGAAGTAAGCGCGTTTACTATCATATGGCTGATTTGGGATTTGAATACTTTTAACAATACCGATTATTTTATATCGTTTGTTGTTATTAACCAGCTGCAAACCTAAAACATCACCACCTGATTGAATTTCATTGGCAAACTGCTCATTAATAATCACAACATCAGTCAAATTTTTAATATCATCATCACTAAAGTTGCGACCCTGTAATAGAGTCTGCTCTATTACAGTAAAATATTTATTATCCACCCATTTCATATAAGGGCTAAATTTTTGCCCTGTTTTATCTATTTCTGTTGCTCTTATGGCATAAGCACTGAAGGGAGAAATAGCGTGAGTAACTGACTTAACTTGAGGCAAAGCGTTAGTTTGCTCTTTCAACGCTTTCATAAAAGCACTGTATTGCGCCCTTTCTGGTTTATTTGCTGATACACGAGTCATATTGATACTCATCGTATTATTTGCATTAAATCCTACAGGCTTAAAAATTGTATTTGTTGCATCCATTAAAATTATTGAACTCACAAATACCATAAGTGTTACAAGTGTAATTTGACTAATAATTAAAAAATTTCTTAAAGGTTTTGAAACTTGCGCTTTAACACCTTTACCACTGCTACTTAGTGCACTTTGAATTACTTTAAAATTAATATGTTTACTAGCAAGTAAGGAAAATATTAAAGATAAAATAACAGCGATACTGATAAGGCTAAATACAGATATAACATCAATTGATAACTCATTAATTCTGGGTAAAAGAGTAACTAAATAAGTTTTTAATATGTGAAACTCTATAGTACAAACCACAATAGCGAAAACTACCGAAAGCAACATCAAGCTCACAATTTCTAAAAATAGCAGTTTTACAATCGCTTTTTTTGAAGCACCTAAAGCACTATGAATAGCTAGATTGTGTTTAGTTTCAGCTGCTCTAGAGATAAATAGATTGGCAATATTCACAACTGCAATTAACAATAAACCTAAACTTGCCGCAAGTAACATATAAAGCATTTGCTTGTTATCACCTAAAATATATTTACCTATGGGAGTAAGGCGCATTTCAACAAACCAACCTTTAGCCCAATCTTGCCCCATGACTTCTGATTGCCATTTTTCATTTAAGTTAATTGTTAAATAATCAACCGCATTTTCAGCGGTATATTCATCGGTCAATTTACCTATGAAAAATAATGGCTCATGGATCATGCCCCAAGCCGATTTCAACATTGCTGATGAGCTTTCGAAATCCCAAGGTAACCAAACTTGTGTTTTACGCCCTGTAGCCATTAATTCAGGCTCTATAAAACCTTTAGCGGTTACACCAATAACTTTATGACTGATACCAGAAAAATTTACCGTTTGCTCTAAAATGTCCTCAGTTAAAGAAAATTGATTTTTCCAAACTTGATAACTGATCACTGCACCCGATTTATGTAGACCTAGTGCTTCATTAGCATCAAAAAATCGACCTTTGCTCATAGGGATTGATAACATTGATGAGAGTTCTGGCGTAGCAAAGCTTAAATTTACAGTGCGAGAATTGTCATTGAATTTCACTTGCGCTTCATAATAGGAAATCAACGCCTTTTCCTTAAAAGCAGCTTCATTTTTATAAATGTGCATTAAGCTTGGAAAAGGAAACATATGACCAATTAAACTTTGTTTTTGATCATATAAACCATGCTGTAAAACTAAAACCTTATCTTGCTCTGGATAGGGGAAAGTTTTATTTAAAATTAAATTACTTAATATAATCACACACAACAGAGAACCTAAAGTTATGCCCATAGAAATAACAACTGTCATCACAAAGTTTGGCTTGTGCTTTAAACTACAAAACACTTGTTTTAGCTGGTAAATAAAACCATTCATAAAAAACCTTTTTGTTATTTTTTATACTTATATAAAAACTAACTGACGCCAAAGCATCAGTTCATTAGTCACTAATCACTGCTTTTTAAAGCATGAACCGCTGGTCGATTAATCAAAGATCTTAGAGGTATATAACAAGCTAAAAAGGTGATCAATGAAATTAAGCTCAATGTCACTACTGCTTGAGGTAATAACTG
>Ga0209396_1002487_pt1 | contig 19349 bp, 14 predicted proteins | sample GOMGulsemesocosm_6_FD_184638 | JGI IMG/M metagenome (GOLD analysis project Ga0209396, IMG submission 184638) | Methane-oxidizing microbial communities from mesocosms in the Gulf of Mexico - GOM8C Gulf of Mexico (SPAdes) (version 2) | ecosystem: Environmental > Aquatic > Marine > Cold seeps...
AACCATTAATATAAAGACTAATGTTTTCATCCCAGTTATAGGTTACGTTAACATCAAGTTGCGCGTAATCATCTTGGTAAAGAGATTGACCACCTGTTGCTCCGCCACCAGCGGTCATTAAACGCGGACTACGTGCGTTGTATGCCATACGGGCAGAAAATGTTTCATTTTCATACCATAAAACAAAATTGTAGGTATCTTCTGACATGCCAACAAAGGGTAAGTCATCGCCATGGATATCTTTAGCATCTTGAGAACTTTCACTAAAGGTATAGTTAGCGTCAACACCGAAGTTTGCAAATATGCTGTCAGTGCCTAAAAAGTCACTAATAGCTATTTTAGCGCCAACTTCATAACCAGTAACGTCGCCACCATTACCTTGTACATTTGCTGTAAAAGGATGTGGTCCACGACTAACACCATCAGAATCAGGTTCGTCAATCATAATGGTATCTGATTCGGTAAAGCTCTCAATGTCTATGCCATAAGTAGCAACGTAAGCCATAGAAGCGTCACCCGTATACCATTCAGCCGTTAATGAGAAGTTCTCTGAACGCCATGGGTCTAACTCTGGGTTACCATTTAGCGTACCGTTAACAACGCGCATACAGCCACAGTCATTATCAAATACGGTACCTACTGTTTTACCTGCACCCCATTGGTCCATATTTAAAGCTTGCATGTTTTTCGACCATGCAGCACGAAGTACAATATCTTCAGTGGCTGAATAAGCAAGGTTAAGAGAAGGTAAGTAGTCGGTATAGCTTCTTTCTGTTATTACGTCACCAATATCTGGGCCTAAACCTGAGTGTGGTAAGTTTGGACCTACAAGGTTTTGTTTAACAGTTAAGTCGGTTTCTACAACTTTCATACCGAAATTACCGGTCAAGTCTTCCCATTCAAAGTTTGCTTGAATAAAGTAAGTAATTTCATCTAAGCCGACATTGTAGGTAGCGCCACCATTTTCTGTACGGGCAACATTACCAAAGGTTTTTTCATGAAAGGCTCTTGGATCTCTAAAATTACTCGGGTCAATTGACCACAGCCCAGGAATGCCACCGACATTACCAAAATTTTCCTGCCATGAAACTGTAGTGTGTTGATCTAAACGAGTTGGGTTTAATAGGGTATAAGGCATCCAATCACCGACTGCGCCTTGCACAAATGTAGAATTACCATCATCATCAACTGCACCATTATCAACATTGCCATTTATGTCAACGGGTAGACCATTTGCGTTAACCGCTGCTGCTGCTAAATACTCACCAGTACCTTCTATACCTGCACATTCACTACCATACTGTTGATCAACCGCTTTCCATTGCGCGATATCACAGCCATTACCAAAATCAGAGGTATAAGTGAATTGGTCATGATCAACTGTTCTTTGACTTAAACGAAGACCAAAATCTACACTGGTAATAAAGCCATCTTCTAAGGCGTAGTTCCATTTTGTACTGAAAGTTGATATTTCACTCTTATCATCGGTATTTCCTTCCGACGAGAAAGCGCCAATATGGTATGAATCAAGGTCAGCCATGTAATCAGCTACACTCATTTCGCCTTTACCACCACCAACCATTTGGTCAAAACCGCTAAAAACAGGATATTCTCCAGATGCATCATGAGAGATCAAAAATGAATCATCTTGGATACCTTGTGAGTAGGTACCAAAACAACCACCTTGCTCTCCGATAATTTCTTCGCCATTACCACAATATTCAGCAGGCGTTAACCAACCAGGACCAGTAACAAGTGTACCTTGGTCAATACTTAAAATATCACCTTCAGCATATGCGTGACGCATTTTTGCACTAGCTCTTGCCGTTGTTGCACGTACTTGACCGGTTAAAGCTCCGCCATTATCAAAATTTAATTCTAAATTAAAATTTTGAGAATTCTCTTCATTTACGTTAGCTTGGGTAAATGTTTGCATGCGGTAAGGATTCATTTCAAAAGCATTAACACCTTGCCAAGCATTGCCGTCAGCATCATTAAAGGTATCGCCAGTTGTTCCTTTTGCAAAAGCATAATTATTATAAGTCTGCCAACGCATATTATGATTAAAACCACGACGAGCATTAAATCTGTCTTGTTGGGTATAAAAGTAATCAGCCGTTAATTCAAAACCATCACCTAAGTCAGCTTGAAATGACAATTGTAAAGCATCACGTTTTCTTTCTTCAGTTTTGTTAAATGCGGTAAAACCATGAGGGACAATATTGCGAGTTGCAGAACCATCAGTTGGGGTTCCTCCCCAAGCAAAGTTATTACTTGTCCAGCCAATACCGCCGTTTTCAGAGGTATCATTGTGGCCATTATAATCAGTCGCTAAATTAACTTCTGATGTTACAGCAGAAACGAGTATGCCCCATTTCTCAGCGTTATAACCGATTAAACCATTGAGGAGCGGGTCTGTTTCTTTGCTAATTGAACCTTGTGTAACTTCTGCGCCACCAGAAAAAGTAAAACCATCTTCAAGTTCAAAAGGGCGACGAGTTCTTAAGTCAATTGAACCCGCAATACCAGCACCAGTGTTGCTCGATGTTGCTGATTTATATACATCAACGCCTGAAAATAATTGTGCAGGTAAATCACCTAAATCAGCACCTGAAGAATCAATAGTCGTAGCACTTAGGAAAACCTCACCATTCATTGTTGTGTCAATTTGAGGTAAACCACGAATTTGAACTGGACCACCTTCACCGGCAACACGTTCAATTTGCACACCTGAAATACGTTGCAAGGAGTCAGTAATAGTTACATCGGGTAATTTACCAATGTCTTCAGCTGAAATACCGTCAACTTGTGACGAAGCGAAGCGTTTCGTATTAATACTCGCTTTACTACTACCTCTAATACCGCTTACTTGTATTACTTCAATTTCTTGTTCGGTTGCCTTCTTAGTGACTTCTTCAGCTACTTGTTCTGTTACCTTCTGCGTGACTTCTTCAGCTGATATTGCGGGTAATGCGGTCGCCCCCAATATAAACGACAAGCTTGTCGCTACTTTAGATTTAGTGAATTTATTCTTAATCATTTTTTATCCCACCCAATTGACACATTTTATAATTATATATTTTAGTAAGCGCTTTCACCAACTTATTAAACTACCGTGTGTAAGGGAAAGTCAATAAACCAATGAAAGCGCTTACATCAAAACTAAATGATATTTAAATTAAGATCAAACTTTATTTTTGTTTTTAGTATAAATAATTTACTGAATGGTCGTAAATTATGCGGTTGATATTTTTACTTTGTTGATTTATATGGTTAATTTTTACTCGTGCGAAATGTTGTATTTTTTAATGATTTGGTGGTAAGTTTAGCTATTTTGTAATTATTTACCCTTTTTTAATCATTTCCTGTCATTAAATTAACTTAAATAAAAAATAAATGAAAGCGCTTCCATTGGTTGGGTTTATTTGCTATTCCTATAATAGATAATATAAATAAATGTAAGCGCTATCAGTGTGATTTGGTTTACTCATTAGCTTTTTGCTAAGTAATTCAATGGAGCGGTTACGTCGGCAAAATTGTAGAAGAAAGTAGGTAACAGGTGAAAATACTCATGGATAGTGAAAGTCAAACGTTAAAGCTAAAAGAAAAAATAGGCTATGCCTGTGGAGATGTTGCTAGTAATTTTTATTGGCGTGTTTTTGATGTGTTTCTTTTTATTTTTTACACTGATGTATTTGGACTATCAGCCGCGGCCGTAGGTACCATGATGTTGGTAACTCGGTTAATTGATGCCATTTCAGATCCCTTTATGGGCGCATTAGCAGACAGAACAAACACCAAGTTTGGTCAATTTAGACCTTATCTTCTATGGGGAATTATTCCTCTAGTTGCAGCAGGTATTTTAACGTTTACGGTGCCTGACTTTGACGATAGCGGTAAGCTTATTTGGGCGTACGCAACCTATATTTTTATGATGCTTGCTTATACCTTTATTAATGTTCCATACGGGGCATTGCTAGGGGTGATCACCGGAGATTCTCAGCAACGAACAACGCTTACTAGTTTTCGATTTATCGGTGCTTTTACTGGTGGTAGTTTAGTTGCCTATTTTACCCCTGAATTAGTTAGCTTTTTTGGTGGCGATAACGAGGTAAAAGGCTGGCAAATGACCATGGCTTTATATGGTGGCATTGCCGCTATATTCTTTGTGATTAGTTTCCTATCGACCAAAGAAAGGTTGTCGCCGCCAAAAAACCAGCAAACCCCAATTAAACAAGACCTTAAAGATTTAACACAAAACAAACCTTGGGTCGTACTTTTTGTTTTAGCATTAATTATCATGATGACGATCACCTTACGAGGTAGTTCAGGCACATTTTATTTTAAATACTATGTTGAAAGAGCTGACCTTATTGGCAGTTTTTCAATGGCTTATATGTTGTCGTTAGCCCTTGGCGCAGCGTTAACTCCTTTATTAACTAAATATATGGATAAACGTAAACTGCTTATTATTTTGATGGTTATCGTCAGCATATTATCACTTGGCTTCTATTTTGTGCCCAAAGGAAGCATTACCACCATGTATTGCTTACAAATCGCTATTGGCTTGGCGCTGGGGCCAAAGTCACCTCTAGTTTATTCCATGTATGCTGATACGGTTGATTATTCTCTGTGGAAAACTGGCCGGCGTGCAACCGCGATGATTTTTTCAGCAGCGGCATTTGCACAAAAATTAGGTGGGGCATTAGCAGGTGCCATGATGGGCTGGGTATTAGCTTCTTTAGGTTATGTTGCCAATCAAGTTCAAAATGGTGCCTCTGAACACGGCATCGTTTTACTGATGACACTTATTCCGGCCGTATTTGCTTCCATAGCGGTTGGAGTTATTTGGCTTTACCCGCTGACAGATAATAAGCTTATGGAAATTCAGCATTCTTTAAAGAGTAATACGTCGATAGACAAGGAAAGTTTGGAGAGCGAATATGTCTAAACTTCCCCTATACACGATAGAAAATTCAGGAAGTAGTGACTCAAGAGTTAACTTAAATTGCCCAACGTCTTTGCCAAAAGCTGCTGGATTTTTATGGAACAAAAAAATGATGATTCAAATGAATTGTCAAGGTTATGCTATTTCACAATTCTTACAACCAGAGCCCGCAAAATATTCATACGCTCCTTGCATTGAAGCCAAGACTTTTATGCAACCCGAGCACCATTATTATCGTGATCATCCTGGTCGTTTCTTTTATGTCAAAGATGAAGATACAGGGGAGATATTCTCTGCTCCTTATGAACCGGTTCGTGCTTCCCTTGAAAGCTTTTCATTTTCAGCAGGAAATCATGACATTAAATGGAAAGTTGAAGCATTAAACCTATGTGTTGAGCTTACTTTATCGCTTGGTGTTGATACGCCAGTTGAGCTTTGGTCTGTGGTTATTACCAACATGAGTAAAAGTAAAATAAACCGTAATATTAGTTTTTATCCTTATTTTACTATAGGTTATATGTCGTGGTTGAATCAATCTGCAACCTATGATGTTGAACTGAATGGCATTGTTGCTAAAGCCATTACGCCTTATCAAAAAGTAGAAGATTATTACAAAAACCAAAATTTTAAAGATCACACCTTCCTGATATCAGATTGTTTGCCCTGTTCATGGTCAGCAAATCAAACTAAGTTTGAAGGAATAGGGGGCTTGCAAAACCCTGATGAAATTAATCGAGCAAAACTGAGCTGCCAATCGTCTTGTTATGAAGTACCGGTAGCTGTTTTGCAATATCAAATATCTTTAAGTAGCCATTCAACAAAACGTATTAACTTATGTTTTGGTGCGGCAAAAGATGAACATGAAATTGTAGACATCAAACAAAAGTATCTTGGTCATGAAGAAGGCTTATCCAGAGAAACACAAAAATACAAGCATTACCTAGCGCAGGGCAGAGGTTGTTTAACGGTTAAATCTAACGATGAAAGCTTTGATGACTTTGTTAATCATTGGCTACCGAGACAAATGTTTTATCATGGTGATGTTAATCGATTAACCACTGATCCTCAGACGCGAAATTATCTTCAAGACAATATGGGCATGAGTTATCTCAAACCTGATATTGCACGACAATCTTTTTTAATCGCGTTAAAGCAGCAATTGAGAAATGGGGCTATGCCCGATGGCATATTGATACACCCTGACGCCACGCTTAAATATATTAATGAAATACCCCATACCGATCACTGTGTTTGGTTACCTATCTGTTTAGTGGTTTATTTGAATGAAACTGATGACGGCTCTATTTTAAAAGAACGTATAGCTTTTGCTGATTCTGAAGAAGTGTTAACGGTTCATCAGCATATTGAGCTAGCGCTTGATTGGTTACTTGAACAAACTGATGAAAGGGGGTTAAGTTTTATCAATCAAGGTGATTGGTGTGATCCCATGAATATGGTTGGACATAAAGGCAAGGGCGTTTCTGCTTGGCTTTCAATGGCGACGACTTATGCGCTTAATTGTTGGAGTGATATTTCTCAGCATTATCTTTCAACTTTAGACAAGAATCGCTTAGAAGATTATCGCTCTGCAGCAAAAAAATTGAACAAAGCAATTAATAAACATTTATGGGATGAAGATTGGTTTGCACGTGGTATTACCGACGAGGGTAAGGTTTTTGGTGTCAGTACTGACGAAGAAGGCCGTATTTACCTGAATCCACAATCATGGTCTTTATTGAGTGGTATAGCGAATGGAGATCAAAAATCTAGCGTGATCAATGAAGTTGAAAAACAACTCTTAACGCCATTTGGCGTAATGATGCTCGCACCTAGTTACACCCAAATGGATGAGAATATAGGCCGAATAACGCAGAAATATCCAGGTGTCTCAGAAAATGGCTCTGTCTATAATCATGCCGCAGTATTCTACGCCTATTCGTTATACCAGCAAGGGGAGTCTCAAAAAGCGTTTGATGTACTTTATAAAATGATCCCCAATATAACAAATGCCATGAGCCAAGGGCAGTTACCCGTATTTGTTCCCAATTATTATCGTGGAGCCTATTATCAGAATCCTGACCAAGCGGGTCGTTCAAGTCAGCTCTTTAATACGGGAACCATTGCATGGTTATATCGATGTTTAGTAGAAGAACTGTGTGGTTTAAAAGGAAGCCACGGAGAGTTAACAGTTTCTCCCCAACTGCCTGATTGTTTTGATTCATTGACCGGAACTCGAAACATTCAGGGAGCTACTTTTCATTTTTGCATTGAAAAATCAGCCGTTAAACGTGTTAAATTAATTTTAGACGGGGAAATATTGTCGGGTAATATTATTACTAATATTCAGCCTAAACATACTTACCAATTAAAGATTATTGTCCCTAATGCATAAAGATAAAACTATAAATAACCAAACGTCATTAATTATTGTTATGGGGGTAAGTGGCAGTGGTAAATCGCTTATTGCTAGTAAGCTAGCAAATGCACTAGCCTTTGATTTTATTGAAGCTGATGACTTTCATACTGATGAGTCTAAAAAGAGTATGGCGGCTAATATAGGATTAACCGACGATGTCAGGCAGTTTTGGTTTGAAGCACTTAGTCATCATTTAAAAAATAATGATGATAAAAATATTGTCTTAGCCTTCTCAGGATTGAAATATAAGCATCGGCAGGCTTTAAGAGGACTTATGTTCAATGTAAAGTTTATTTGGCTTGATGGCGACCCAGAAACCATTAAAGCGCGTTTGAATAAACGAAATAATCACTTTGTCACTGCGGATTTTTTAGTTGGACAACTTAAAGCGATGGAGTCAGCTCAGAGTAATGAGCATGACATTTGTAAAATTGATTTAGATAATGAAATAGAAGAAATTTTCAATCATTGTTTGCAAGTCATTAATGAAAGTCTCACTAAATAAATGAGCTAACTCCAACTAGAAGAGAATAGCATATGAACCTAAAAACAAACATATTTCTTATTATTAGCGTTATTTTTTGCCAAAACAGTATCGCTATTGAAGTCAATAAAACGGCTACGAAAATTGTTGTCGATGGCATAGCTGATAATGCTTGGTCTAAAAGTATCTGGTACCCAATAGATAAACTTATTTTAGGATCGTTACCAAAAGCTAATGACTTTTCAGGTAGATTTAAAGTGCTTTGGGATGAAAAGTATTTATATTTACAGGCAGAGCTTACTGATGATATTTTGTTTGACCAACATGCGGATCCTTTAAAACTTTATTGGAATGATGATTGTCTCGAAGTCTTCATCGATGAAGATAATTCAGGTGGAAACCATCAATTTAATTACAATGCCTTTGCCTATCATGTCGCTTTAGACAATCAAGTTGTTGATATCGGCAAAAATAACCATGATGACAGTGTTAACTTTGTTTTGTTAAACGACCATATAACGAGTGAATGGAAACGATCAGAATTATCCCCTAATAAAATTATTTGGGAGTTGGCGATAAAAGTTTTCGATGACCAATTCGATGACAAAAAGCTTGATAATACGAACAGCTTAGTTAAATTGAGCAAAGGTAAAACGTTAGGGTTTATGCTGGCATATTGTGATAATGACGGTAGTTTGGAACGTGAATCTTTTATGGGTTCTACTGAAATCACACCTATTAATGGTGACAAAAACTTAGGTTATATTACCGCTGATGTTTTTGATAAATTAACACTTGTTGATAATAAGTAGTTGAGCAATAAGTTTAAATTTTATTGTATTAGGTTTTCAACGATAATTACAGAATGACTAAGTTAATAGGCATAGACAAGCCTGCCTAGGCATTATTTTTTGAGGCTATTCTCCTATCTAAGTGGGGCAAGCCAAAATAGAGTTTATTAATTTTTTTGTTTTTCAATCATAAAGTGAAATTTAGCCTGCAATGATAATGATCACCTTGCGCGTATTCGAGATATAAAGACTCACTGAATGTTAGGGCCGCTTTCCGATCATATAGCGGACATTAATCTATGCTTCTGTGGCAGAAAGGGGCATATAGCGCCATAGGTTTTATGATCATTCTTTAGATTTTCCTACAGAAAAAACTGGTAATATGCATATTTTTTATTAAATTATCTATCAATAGGGCTTAGAGTCCCTGATGAATGTTGACCAATGACATGAGTATATATTTGAGTAGTTTTCAAATCATTATGGCCAAGTAACTCTTGCACCGTTCTAATATCAGTCCCATTCAATAGTAGCTGAGTCGCGAAAGTGTGCCGAACGTATGTGCCGTGACATGCTTTCTAATATCAGTCTTCACAACAGCTGTTTTAAGAGCTTTGCTTAATGAGGACCAGTGTAAATGGTGACGACAAAAATAACCATCCGTTGGGTGCTGACACCTAACTGTAGAGGGAAATAAATATTGCCATTTAAATTCTGTGATCGCTTTTGGGTATTTACGTGATAATCCTGACGGTAAACTCGTTTTACCTTCTCCCTCAGCTAAATCTTTACGATGAATATCTTCAACTTTATTGATTTGAGCTTTGAGCGGCTCTATAAGTACTTGAGGCAATAATGTCATTCTATCTTTAGCTCTAACAGTATTAGACAATAGCGTGAGTTCTTTTTTAAATACATGTTTGTACATAAAGACAATTGAACACAGTGCTAAGTTTTTGGTTGATGAGGTCACTTTCCTATCGACAGCTAAATAAGTAAGATAATTACTCACCTCTTCTTCTCCCATGTTTCTGGGGTGGCGCTTTTGATTAAAAATAATGAAGCGTTTTATCCAAAGTAAATATGCCTTTTCAGTTTGAATACTGTAATGCTTCGAACGAAGTATGTAACGGATACTTTCAAGAAAAGGTGATGAATACATTATTAAAAAAACAGGCTGTATTTATACACAGTTATAGTTTCAAGTTAATAAAGATCAAATAATTTATCAATGAGATATTACTGAGAAGTCTCAGTAAATCCCCAACGATGCAAAATACCAACGAATTTAAATAGCATCTTACTGAATATAAAGCTTTTTGTGTTTATTATAATGTTTGGATATTACCGAGAAGCCTCAGTAATATCCAAACTGAAAACATTTTATTAAAAACAAGCTTTCTAATCTGTTGAAACTATGGAATATTAAGTGATAATTAATAAAAATCATGGATCGGACATTACTGAGAAGTATCCATAATAAGCTGTTATATGTACAAGGAGAGTTCAGTCTATGCGTTACCTAATAATTTTATCATTTATTCCTTTTATCACTTTTGCAGAAGTTAATTCGTTTCTTCAGAAAGAGTTAATTGAAATGGAAATTCGAGATCAAAAAATTAGAAATGAGGTTGGAAAAGCTGGTTGGCAAAATCCACCGAAGGAATTATTAGAAAAGCTAAATAAAATAGACGCAAGCAATACAGAGAAGCTTAAAGTTATCATAAAAAAACATTCTTGGTTAACTAAAGATTTAGTTGGGGTTAAAGGGGTTGGAGCTGCCTTTTTAATAATTCAACATTCAACTGATATTGCATTTAAAGAAGAAATGCTACCTTATTTAGAGAAATCATATCTAAATGACGAAGGTGTTAGCGGGCAACAAGTTGCTCTTTTAACTGATCGAGTTTTTCTTGCACAAGATAAAAAGCAAATCTATGGTACTCAAGCTAAGTATAGTGATGGTAAACTAATATTTGGTCCCATCGAAGATGAAGCTAATGTAGACAAGCGACGAGCAAAGATGAAGATGCCGCCATTAGCTTTTTATAAAAAAATATTAGAAAAAGCTTATGGTATTAAAGACCATCCAGAAATAGAACTCAATTAAATGTACATATAACAAGCAATTCAACAGGACTAAAAACAGCGGGCTGTTCGCTTCGCTCCATTTTAGCCCACAATTTTTAGCCCGTTAATTGGGCGTTATGGTTCTTTCAATTTGGAAGCTTTTACTAAATATCTCAATCAGAAGATAAGCATGAATCATTTAATAAAATTTTTTTTAATCTCTATATTTGTAGTTATACAAGGATGTGCGGTTCCTCCCCACATACAAAAAGGCATCAATGTATCAGAATCTAATTCATATTCTAGAATTACATCTGACTTAAATGCATCTCACTCGACAATCGCAGGTCGTAATCATACGCTAACCTTTAATACATTAAATGGAAAAAACTTAGGTCCTCCGTTTAGTGGTAGTAGACCTACTGAGATAAATCTTCTTCCTGGTTCGCATAAATTTGAAGTCCAGTATTATTACTATGGTTCTTTCGCCCGGGCTTGCATAGAACTTGAGCCAGTGGCGGGGGTAAATTACATGGTTAAATACATTACTCAAGATTATAGTGTCGCTTTTTGGTTGGAAACCTTAGATGGTGATGTTGTAGGTAACATCTGTGGACTAAAATCTGATACAGGAAAACCTAAAGAAGTATCTTAATCGAGCAAGGCACCTTAACAAGCCATTCAAGCAGGACTTTTAACAGTTGGTTAGGTTCCGCTTCGCTTCACATTTTAACCAAATATCAAAAGCTTCTTAGTGGGACGTTATATACCAATGAGTATCGATTAACTTTTTGTGTAATCAATATATGTTTTAATACTAATTAAATTACAAGGATAGTGATGTTTAACACTCATCAATTTAAGAATTTTTTTCTTTATTCAATTGTATCGTTTGTGCTTAGTCTGAGTTGTATGGCGTCAACTTTCGATGCTAACGCCCTAAATGAATGGTTACTTAAAACTAATAAAACACATGATTTGGCTGGGATGACCGCCGTAATAGTTCAAGATGGGAAAGTTGTATTTAACCAGTCTTATGGTGTTATTGATATTGATACAAGCGTGGCAACCACGCCACAGCACTTGTTTCATATGGCATCGGTTTCTAAACCCGTAGTGGCTGTTGCAATTATGCAATTAGTAGAGCAAGGTAAAATCGAACTTAATGCAAGTGTTACTAAGTATTTGCCCTATTTTAAACTTAATGACTCTAGGCTAGAAAAAGTCACTATCAGAAACTTATTAACACATACCTCTGGTATGCCAGACACAAACGATTACCAATGGAAACAGCCTCAAACTGATAAGCAAGCATTAGAGCGCTGGGTGAAACAACAAAATAATAAAAAGTTACTCACAGACCCCGAAGAAAATTGGAGCTACAGTAATATTGGATATGAAATATTAGGAGATGTAATCGCCAAAGTTTCAGGCATGTCTTTTGAAAGTTATGTTAAAAAGCATATATTTATTCCGTTAGGTATGAAATACAGCACATTTTTACGTAGTGATGTTCCTGAAAATTTCAGAGTAAAAGCGCATAGCGGCATTCTTAATACATTCACCCTCAATTTTTATCCTTATAATAGACGACATGCTCCTAGTAGTACTTATCACACTAACGGTGATGAATTTGCTTTGTGGCTAAACACCTTTTCTAATAATACGCGACTTGTTGAGTCTGGTATTCTGAAAGCTAAAACAATAAAGAAAATGTGGGCTACACCCTATGGAGAACGACAAGGTTGGGGAATGGCATTAGGTTGGTTTAAAACGGCTAATAATAAAAGAGTAGTATATAACCACAGCGGTAGTGATGATGGATTTAATGCATATATGGCAGTTTATGGTGACAGAGATGCTGGATATGGATTCATGGCGAATAAAGAACACGGGCCCTTCGAGGAAATTAGATTTGCTTTAGAACAAGCAGCAGAGAATCAAACGTTGCCACCTATACCTAGTTTAACTGAAAATCAAAAAGTAGCAGCCCTCTATAACGAGAAAGGAAATAGTGAAATAGTTAACTATTTTGGGAAAATATTAAGTGAAAGTAGTAACGAAGATGACTTAGAACCCGTCTATTATTTACTTTATGATTTGTACCTCTCTAAATCTTTTCGACAACTAGAGAGTTTAAGTTCAGATTTAATCGTTGACTATGGTGATCAATATTCTCTATATGGATACTTAGGTAACGCAAAATATGAATTAAATAAATATAAAGAGGCAATGGCGATAGCAAAAAAAGCATTAAGTTTGCACGCTACCTATGATTCTGCATTAAAATTAATCGATAAAATAAACACTAAGACAAAGGGTTAACATCATTCAGGAAATGGTATATAACAAGTTGCTTAAACGGAAAAATAACAGTTGGCCATCGCTTCGCGCTTATATCCAACCATTATTTTCCGCTTAGCTTAGCGTTATCAGGCCACCCATAATAACTTGTCTATATAAACTTAATTTACCTTTATTAAGTTGGTGATTAAAATGCCTAAGCCCCGTTCACAACAAATCAGTTTATTAGAAACCCCGTACTATCACATTTTCAGTCGCACAGTACGAAAAGCATTTTTGTGTGGTGTAGACAAAGAAACAGGTATCAGTTTTGAACATAGGCGTACATGGATTGAAAAGCGTATCTTTCAATTATCTCAAGTTTTTTCTATTGATATTTGCGCCCATGCGGTGATGCATAATCACTTACATATTGTATTGCATGTTGATAGTGAAAGAGTCAAAAAGTGGTCAATGGAATATGTACTATCGCGTTGGCATCAGTTATTCAAAGGAACATTATTAACTCAAAAATATTTGAATAAACAACCGCTTGATAAGTTTCAACTAGCGATGGTTGAAAGCTCTGCGGATATATATAAGCAACGCTTAATAGATATAAGCTGGTTTATGCGTACATTGAACGAGCCGATAGCCCGACAAGCTAACCGAGAAGACCAAAGTACAGGGCATTTTTGGGAAGGGCGCTTTAAATCTCAAGCATTGCTTGATGAAGGTGCTTTATTGTCATGTATGGCTTACGTTGATTTAAACCCGGTACATGCTGCTATTGCTCCAACGCCAGAGCAGTCTGACTTCACCAGTATTCAATTACTCAACAAAGCCGCGATTAAATGTAATCAACCAACCTCGTTATTACCCTTTATTGGTAATGATCACCAACACAAAAAAAGCGGTATTCGCTTTAGTTTACAAGATTACTTAACACTGGTCGATGAAACCGGCCGCCCCCTGCGTGACGACAAACGTGGCGTCATCAATACTAAAACCGCAAATATTTTAACTGGATTACACATAAGTGATGAAAACTGGTTAAGACTTACTACCGATTTTGAATATATATTCACAGGCGCTGTAGGTACAGCACAGAATTTATGTGAATTTACTGAGCATGTTGGCTTAAAGCGGGCACATGGAATAGCTAATGCTCATGCCTGCTTGAATAGCCTATAACGCCACCCAGCATTAACCAAGGATTATAAGTTATTTTATTATAACGAGTTTAATTCGGCTAAAATTCGATGGTTTGGTAAAACAAATGCGATTGAAGTCTAGTTCGAACGGATTAACGTTATATAGGGATCTTTTTTGAACTATAGAAGCCACAAGTGGTTCGCAATAATTCCTTATAATTATCATGGGTGGCATTGTTGATATTCAAGTAAACTATTGTGATCTTTTACTGTCATCTATATATTCTGCAAATTTGTTGTTATAGCACTGTATAAGAAGAGCAGTAATAAATTAATTAACTTTCAATAATCAATGTAACAATTGTTGTCGAATTAAATAAAATGAGTATAAGTATTTTATAGCTTTATTTATATTAAGGAGATTGCACTTTGCAGCATAAACATGAGGGGTATCACTACTTTTCTATGTGTACAGGGGACTGATTGATAAAATCCATCTATAAATGAAGGGAGGTTATGCTGTCTTAACTGATTAATAACTAGCATTTGAATAGAAAACCAATGGAGTCACTGTCGATAATAGTTATCACCATTCTTTCGGTAAGTGCTCAGCCATCAATTCAATGAAATATATGATATAGGGTTAAACAGCGGCAACGGGTCAGAGTCAAATTAACTACCCCTTCATTTTATATCAGCCATGAGATGTGCTGTTTGAATTTTAACCGGTTGATAATTAAGCAATATATAGCTTGATTATGTCCGGTTATTTTACAGAAAATAAAATACTATGGTATCTATTGTAACAGGTTTTTTGTAACTCATTGTAATGTATGTTGTTTTTATTTTTGGTATGAGGCTTGCTTTAGATGTTTTTTTTTAAAATCAAACAATGGAATAGTAGATATGAAAAAAGCGAATAAAGTCTTATCGTTAGCAATAAAAACAGTGACCGCATTAAGTGCAGTGTGTCTTGTAAGTTTTTCTACTCAAGCTAAACTTATGACAGGTCATTTTGCTGAGGCTTGGGCCTCGAGTATGACTTGTCCTTCATACTGTACCGATTTTGAATATAATAGCGATGGTGGCGAGATGGAAACATCTGCCTATGCAAGTATAGATAATGGTACAGGGTATGCTCAAGCGCTAGCTAATTTAACTGGCAGTTCTTATTTACCTATATTAAAAGTTGAAGCAAGTGCCGCTTATGGTAAATCAGGCAGTGCAGAAGCTTATGGTTTACAACGTTATACCTATAGCGGAAATTCGACCACTACCATCGAATTAAACTTAAACTTGCATGGGTCGTCGATGCAAGGATCTGAAAATAACTCTAATTATATAAGATCCCAAATCGCCATTTTTATGGGTGAAGAAATGGATTATTACCGTAGCTTTGAATCTTTAATGGAAGTTGGTACCGAGTTTGCTGACTATGCGTCAATGAGAATTAGAAATGAAATTGATGCAAATGTGCCTGATACCTTAATGTTTGAAGTAAATCCAGGGGATAGCTTTTTTGTTGTTGCCAGCATGAGAGCAAAGGCTCGAGATGGCTACTCTGATGCTTGGAACACTCTTAGCATGAACTTTACTAATGCTACAGGTTTAGTTGCTTCGAGCGCCCCAGCTGAGGTAACACCTAAGCCAATCCCAGAGCCAAGCAGTATTTTATTATTTTGCTTAGCTATTTTGGGGTTTGGTGTAAAGCGTGCTAACAAAGCATAATAAAGTTGCTTAAAGTTATATGATCATGAAAGGTCGGTTGGCCAAAATCGACCTTTCTTACTGCTACCTTAGTCAATTAAAATGAAAGTTGTCATCGCTCCTTTAATTAGCCGCTATGCTGATACTATGTCTTTATCATTTCCTCTCTCTGATCTCACCATATTATAAATAATTTCTCATGCCTGCTTGGTGCGCTAAGCGGAAGTTAACTTCAAAATATTTTCCATATATTTTCTAATGATAAAATTACCTATCAATAGGGCTTAGGGTTCCTGACGAATGCTGATCTATGACATGAGTATATATTTGCGTCGTCTTCAAATCATTATGTCCAAGCAATTCTTGTACTGTTCTGATATCAGCCCCATTTAATAACAACTGAGTCGCAAAGGTGTGCCTGAAGGTATGTGCTGTAACATGCTTTCTAATACCTGCTTTCATGACCGCAACTCTCAATGCTTTCGTAAGAGTAGTCCAATGCCTGTGATGACGACAAAAATAACCGTCTGTTGGGTGTTGACACCTTACTGTCGAAGGAAATAAGTACTGCCATTTAAATTGCGTAATTGCCTTGGAATATTTTATTGCTAATCCAGAAGGCAGACTTGTTTTACCTTCCCCTTCTGCTAAGTCTTTTTTATGAATGTTTTCAACTTTGTTGATTTGAATTTTTAGTGGCTCTATGAGTGCCTTAGGTAATAAGGTCATTCTGTCTTTAGCTCCTTTCCCTCTAAATATATAGATTGAGTTACCGCCAAAATCGATGTCTTTTATACCTAACTTTAATAGTTCCGCTTTTCTTAAGCCACTTCCATAGAGCAGGCTGAACATGAGTTGATATGGTGCTTTAAGCTCATTGATTATTGATGTTGCTTCTTGGTTTGATAGTACCATTGGCACTCTTTTGGGGGCTTTAGCTCGAACTGTATCGGATAAGAGGGGGAGCTCTCTTTCAAACACATGCTTATACATAAAAACAATCGAACATAGTGCCAAGTTTTGTGTAGAAGGTGTTACCTGCCGATTAACGGCTAAGTAGCTGAGGTAGTTGCTTACCTCTTCTTCTCCCATATCCTTAGGGTGACGTTTTTGGTTAAAAAGAATGAATCGCTTAATCCAAAGTAAGTAGGTCTTCTCAGTTTGGATACTGTAATGCTTAGTACGAAGGATATGACGGATACTCTCAAGAAAAGGAGATGTGGACATAAAACAAAAACCTATAGCTGTATTTATATACAGGTGTGGGTTTTCATTTAAAAAAGATCAAATAACTTTATCAATTGGATATTACTGAGAAGTCTCAGTAAATGACCTAATCTCAAGTTTTTCATCAAAATATCACCGTTAAGTCACTGAATTTTAGCTTTTTATTGTTTATTGTGTTGGTCGGATATTACTGAGACTTCTCAGTAATATCCGAAGACAATCTGTTTTGTTTAAATTAATCTTTCTAATTTGTTGAAATTGTGGAATATTAAGTGAAAATTAATCAACATTATGGAACGGACATTACTGAGAAGTCTCCATAATAAGCTGTTAGTAATACATTTAAGGTTAGTTATGAGTTTTAAAAAAGTTGTTCCCTTTATTTTTAGTGTTTGTTTTTATTCATCGTCAGCTTTTGCTGGTTTTTGTGATAGCTCAGGCGCTGCTCAAAAAATTAAAGATATTCATGTTCATAACGGTTTTGCCTATATAAAAATTGAACCTGGATTAAACGCAGGGGCTGATGCTACTAATGCAACGTTAAGGAATAGAGTCGCTTTAGAGTTAAATGAATATGGTCAAAAAAATATAATGCCTTTATTACTTACAGCTTTGGCAGCTGATAAATCAGTTCAATTAACATATTGTAAAGGCGTTGTGGGTCATGGTTATATTGGTGCAGGTAATACCGTGGTATCTTTATCTTCTATTAGGCTAATTAAATAAGATTACTAACAAGCCACTCAAGAGGGAAAATTTACAGTTGGCTGTTTTCGCTCCGCTCAACATTTTAGCCAACAATAAATTTCCCCTTAGTGGGGCGTTATACGTACATGCAGGTTTGGAGTTCTATGAATAAATTATATGTTTTTTTGCTTACTTTCTTTTCAGCACCCTTATTTGCTAGTGAAGTTCCGCTAGTTGATAAAATGATGTCACTTGATACTCAGGTATTTCAAGCTTTTAATAACTGCCAAAATCAACAGGATTTGGATAAGCATGCGAGCTATTTCTCTAAAGATGTAGAGTTTTATCATGATAATGGTGGCGTTACTTGGGATCGTAATACAATGATTTCAAAGACCAAAAAATTTGCTTGTGGTAATTTTACTCGTAAGCTTATCTCAGAATCATTTAAAGCTTATCCAGTTAAGGATTTCGGGGCTATTACGGAAGGTATTCATATCTTTTGTCAAAACAAAACACAAGAGTGCGAAGGTAAGGCAAATTTTGTTATGGTTTGGCGTAATATAGGCAGCAAGTGGGTCATTACTCGAGTCCTTAGTTATGGGCATGGTAAGAATAGCTAAGCTACATATAACAAGCCATTCAAGCAGGACTTTTAACAGTTGGCTAGGTTCCGCTTCGCTACACATTTTAGCCAACTACAATTTGCCCTTAATAGGGCGTTATAAGCCTTTAAAGTTTGGAGTAATTTAATGGATAGATGTTTTGATTGACTATTTATTACCTTTTGTAGAAGAACTATCTCGCCTATGTTTAACTTGGGGCCCTTTAATCGTTATTGCTTTAATGACGATAGAGAGCTCTTTCATTCCCTTTCCAAGCGAAATTGTAATTATCCCTGCTGCTTTTATGGCTGCGAGGGGGGAATTCTATCCAGGAACTGACATAGAATATGCGATTGTTTTAATAATTTTAAGTGGGGTAGCAGGTTCATTAATTGGAGCTTCCATAAATTACTTTATTTCTCTCAAACTTGGACGTCCTTTCCTGTACCGCTGGGGAAAGTATTTTTTCATTGATTCAGATAAATTAGAAAGAGCGGAATCTATTTTTTGTAAATATGGTGATTTGGCAACTTTTGTTTGTCGTCTTATTCCTGTTGTACGGCAACTTATTTCAATTCCGGCTGGAATATCAAAAATGAATTTTTACAGGTTTTCTATATTTACTGCGCTTGGCTCCTGTATTTGGGTTGTTATTCTTACGTTCGTAGGTTACCAACTTGGAGTATCATCAGGAAATATCGGGTATGGTGAGCTTCTTAGTGAAAGTAAAACTCTAATTAATGAAAACTTTAATTTAATAATTCTTGGCTGTGCAATATTAATTGCTAGTTATATTTTAATTCATAGGTATGCGATCGGAAAAGTAGCTACCAAAAATGGTGAATAGGCTCTTAGTTTCAAGTTTGAAGTGCGACAAAAGTAATTATTCATTAAAGCATTCCTCCGGTGTTTTATATCCCAATCTCTTTCTTGGTCTTGTATTTAATTTAGCTGCGATGGTATTACATCGTTGCTGA
>Ga0209396_1002488_pt1 | contig 19346 bp, 15 predicted proteins | sample GOMGulsemesocosm_6_FD_184638 | JGI IMG/M metagenome (GOLD analysis project Ga0209396, IMG submission 184638) | Methane-oxidizing microbial communities from mesocosms in the Gulf of Mexico - GOM8C Gulf of Mexico (SPAdes) (version 2) | ecosystem: Environmental > Aquatic > Marine > Cold seeps...
TGCAAGAAACCCATGGCATTATAAAGAATATAACTATTCTGAAATAAATAATTTAATAAAAAAATATTTTGAAGATTATAGTATTAATGGAATTCAAGGAAATAAAAAAACAGATATTTATTACTTAAAAAACAAACAATCTGTAAAACGACTTTTACGTTTAGATGTTTTTAAAATACAATATAAAATACCAGCGACACTCCTTAAAATACCATATGAGCTAGTGAATAGAATAAACAGAAATAAACTTTTAAAAAAGAACACTTCATTAGTAAATAGTATTACATTAGAAGATTACTCCCTAACAGAATATTCAAAAGACACATTAGATTTTTTCTGTATTATGAATAAAAAATCTAACTAAATCATATTCTACATTTAATAACCTCTTCAACCACCTCAGGGTTTAACAATGTAGAAACATCCCCTAAACTATCTAACTCATTAGTGGCTATTTTACGTAAAATACGACGCATAATTTTACCACTTCGCGTTTTTGGTAATCCAGACACAAATTGAATTTTATCACATTTTGCTATCGGCCCAATTTTATCCGAGATTAACTGATTGATTTCAATTTTTAAAAACTCTGAGGGAGCAACGTCATTATATAATATCACATAGGCATACAATGCATTCCCTTTAATATCATGCGGAAAACCAACAATGGCACTTTCCACCACTTGCTCGTGTTCATTAATTGCATTCTCTATAGGAGCCGTTCCTAAATTATGCCCAGATACAATTACTACATCATCTACTCTTCCCGTAATTCTATAATCCCCATCTTCATCACGTAAAGCTCCATCTCCTGGGAAATACATGTTTTTGAATGTCGAAAAATACACTTGCTTGTATCGTTCATGATCTCCATAAATAGTTCTAGCAATACTTGGCCAAGGAAATTTTATAGCCAGCCTTCCTTTAGAAACTTGTTCATTAATTTCGATTCCTTCTGTTCCCATTAATACGGGTTGGATTCCTGGTAATGGTACCGTTGCAAAGGTTGGTTTGTCATTAGTTATTCCTGCAAGTGAAGACAACATTATCCCTCCTGTTTCTGTTTGCCACCACGTATCTACAATCGGGCAATTTTTCTTTCCTATATGTTCATCATACCAATGCCAAGCCTCTTCATTTATTGGTTCACCAACAGTACCTAATGTTTTCAAATTTGATAAATCATATTGTTCTACCAAACTTACTGGGTGCTTAGCCAATGCTCTAATAGCAGTTGGAGCAGTATAAAACTGATTTACTTTATGTTTTTCACATACTTCCCAAAAGCGTCCGAAATCAGGGTAACTTGGTACGCCTTCAAACATAACCGTAGTTGCTCCGTTTAATAATGGTCCGTAAACTATATAGCTATGACCGGTAATCCAGCCAATATCAGCAGTACACCAATACACATCATTTTCTTGGTATTGAAATACATTTAAAAAAGAATAGGCTGTATATACCATATAACCTCCACAAGTATGCACCATACCTTTTGGTTTTCCTGTAGAACCAGAAGTGTATAAAATGAATAGCATATCTTCCGCATCCATTTCTACGGCTTCAAATACGTCATTTACTTTTTCTAATTCATTATGCCACCAAACCTGATTTTCATGTAATGTAACATCCAAATTACATCTATTTAAAACTATTGTTTTTTCTATTGAATTGCAGTTTTCTAAAGCTTCATCTACAATACTTTTTAAAGGTGTAGTTTTATTCCCTCTAAATCCTCCATCAGCAGTTAATAACACTTTACACTCTGCATCATTAATCCGTGCAGCCAAAGCTGCAGCCGAAAACCCAGCAAATACTACTGAATGAATCGCCCCTATTCTGGCACAGGCTAAAATAGCAATAGCTAATTCAGGCACCATTGGCATGTAAATACATACTCGATCACCTTTTACAACATTGTTGGCTTTTAGTACATTCGCGAACTGACACACTTTACTGTGTAATTCTTTATAAGAGATGTGTTGTGCTTTTTCCTTTGGGTTATTTGGCTCAAAAAGTATAGCTGTTTTATCTCCCCTTTCTTCCAAATGTCTATCCAAACAATTTTCGGTAATATTCAACTTCCCCCCTTCAAACCATTTTACTTCTGGTTTTGAAAAATCCCATTCTAGTGTTTTATTCCAAGGTTTTCGCCATACAAAACTATTAGCAACCTCACCCCAAAATTGTTCAGGTAGCTCAATACTTTTTTGGTACGTTTCTTTATAATCTTGAAGTGATTTTATTCTGAGATGTTGCATGTTTTCCTTAAATTTGCTGTTAAATGTACAGTTAATTTTATTTTAAAAAAAAATCAAACTACATTTAAATACTAGAGTCCTTCTCATTTTGAAAGGTAAATTTTTTATACTATTGAACTAATGAATAAATTAAGATTTTTCTTCAGTTCAAAAAATTAAAGAAAACTATGCTTAAAAAACTTTTACTATTAGTTATTATAACTTTTTTAAATATCTCCTTTGCACAAAAAAAAACTGATCCATTACCTGAACATATAGCACTCGCAAAAGGACTAAAAGCCCAATATACTGATGATGACATAGTAGTACTTAAGAGTACAGAGAAAGTAACATTTCATCGTAACAAAAAAGAAAATAAAGTTGTTGTTACGCAAAAAAACCACGAAGAGTTAATGAACATTAGCTCTAGATCTGATATTCAAAAATATATCACTTATAATGGTGAATCATCAATTAAAAAATTTGAAATATTTTACCGTAATAAGAAAGAAACACCATTCGAAATTCATGATGAAGCTATTTCAGATGATGATATGTTTCATCATGATGCAAGAGTAAAACATACACACTTAGATTTCCCTGTACAAGGTTACAAGTATTACGTTGAATCAATTAAAAAAACCAAAGACATCAAATACTTTACAAGTATTTATTTTACAGATCGTTATCAAACTCAAAAAAAAGAAGTTAAAATAATCGTTCCGAAATGGTTGAACATTGAATTTAAGGAAATCAATTTTGAAGGATATGATATACATAAAACCAATGAGTTTGACGATAAGTTAGACGCCTCTATAATAACATATACCATAAAAGACTCTAAAGGAGAATATGATGAAAAACGATCTCCTGGGCCAAGCTATTTGTATCCTCATATCTTAGTTCTAGCCAAATCATTTAAAAGTAATGACAAAAATCACACCCTATTTAATGAGACTAAAGACTTGTACTCATGGTATAAATCTTTAGTAAATAGTATGGACGAACATCCAATTGCTTTAAAAGAAAAGGTTAACGAACTAACTCAAAACGCTGCTTCTGATGAAGAAAAAATAAAAAACATCTACTATTGGGTTCAAGATAATATTAAATATATCGCTTTTGAAGATGGTATCGCAGGTTTTAAACCTGATGAATCTCAAAATGTTTTCAAAAAACGTTATGGTGACTGTAAAGGTATGGCTAACCTTACAAGGCAAATGTTAAAACAAGCAGGATTTGATGCTCGATTAACATGGATAGGTACTAAACGAATTGCATACGATTACTCTACTCCATCATTATCTGTAGACAATCATATGATATGTACACTTATAAAAGATGGGGAGAAAATATTTTTAGACGGTACCGAAAAGTTCAACTCCTTTGGAGAATATGCAGAGAGAATACAAGGGAAGCAAGTACTTATTGAAAATGGAAATGACTATATACTTGAAAAAGTTCCTGTTTTACCATCAGTAAATAACCAAGAAACCTACAATTTTTCCGCTAAAATAAATGACAATGCATTAGTAGGAAATGTATCAAGAACTTATAATGGAGAAAGTAGAGCTTCTATATTACATTATTTTAACTCTTTAAAAACTGATAATAAAGAAAAAGCTTTAACTAATTATTTAGACAATGATGATAAAAATTTATCTGTTTCAAATATTACAACATCAAATTTCGACAATAGAGATACTTTACTAACTATTGATTATGTTCTAAGTCAGCAAAATGCGGTATCCTCATTTGACAATGAAATTTATATTGACTTAGACTATAAAAAAGAGTTTGGTAAATTTGAGTTTAAAAACAGAAACACTGATTATTTATTTTCTCATAAAAAACATATTACATCTAATATTTCATTAGAGGTACCAAATGGGTATAGGCTATCAGAATTTCCAAAACCGGTTCAAGTAGACACAGATAATTACAAAATAGAAGTTCAATACTCCCAAAAAGGAAATATTATAACATACACAAAAACCTTTATACTTAAAAATGCTGTTTTAAAAACTAATGATTTTGAAGCTTGGAATGAAACCATTAAAGCATTAAGTATTTTATATAGCGAACAATTAATTTTAACCAAAGCATAAACATTCATGAATATCAAATCTTTACTTTTAATACTTTTTCTATCCATTACATACCTGAATAATGCTCAGGTAAGAAACACTAAATATTTAGAAGAATCTAAGGAGTTTACTTGGGGGAATGACCCTGCTTTTAATGACGAAATTCCTGACAAATGGAAAAATGAATCTGCTGTAATTATTTACAAAAACATTAGTTATTTACTAGAAAAATCTAAAGTACCTTCAACTGTAAGATTAAATTATATAAAATCAACTAGAAAAAGAATAAAACTTTTAGATAAAGCTGCCATTGATAATTTTTCCGAATTATCATTTGAAAACCAGTACGATTTATCAACAAAATTAAATGCTTCTAGAAAAAAATCTAACACAATATTAGGCATCAAAATAATTAAACCAAACGGAAAAACAATTGATGTTAATGTTAGTGATGAAGCTGTTGTCACAGATGAAATAACCAAAGTTGCTGTTCCAAATTTAGAGATTGGAGATATTATTGATTATTACATTTATAAAGTTGACTATAGCGAATATGAGTCAATGGTGTATCTACCCGAAGAACACACACTAACTGAAAAATATCCTATAGTAGACTTCAAGCTTTTTATAGAAACTAGAAAACAATTTTTTATTAATTTCAATTCATATAATGGAGCGCCTGAATTAAAGAAAATTGATTCTCCCAAAAAATCAATCAGACGTTACGAAATGGTTGCTAATGATTTAGAGAAAAGTAATTTTCCGAACTGGTTTTATCCATTAGCAGAGTTACCATGTTACAAATTACAAGTTTATTTCGCAGTATCCGGAAGATACGAAAAGTATACTTCAGGTTTTTTACCCGAAGATCCAACCATTATAAAAAAAGAAGTCAGTAATGAAGATATACTAGAGTATTACAAAAGAAAAATTAAACCATTTGGAAATTTAGGGTCCATTGAAAAATATCTTAAACAAACCACTACAAAAGGCTATCATGATAAAGCAAAAAAAACTTACTATTTTATGCGTCATAATAACCTTTCCCGTCTTATTGAGCGCGAATATGGTATTCAGGCTAAAATTATCGAAACAGAATCAAATTATTATACTTATGGATTTTATTTTGATGACAGGTTAACGCTTATTAACCACTATATCGCTTTTCTAAAAGACAATAAAATTCCATATGAAATTATCTTAAGTAAAAACAGGTTTGATGGCACCATTGAAGATTTACTGCTTTCTAGAAATTTAGAGATTATTTTAAAAGTTAAAACAAAAACTCCGCTTTATATTTCTTTAATTGGGCAACATAGTACTATAGAACACATTTCTCCAACATTAGAAGGTACAAACACTTTAATTCTAACCTATAAAAAGCACAAATTAGAAAGTATAAAAAAAGGAAAACTCCCCGTATCCACAGCAGAAGATAATGAAAGTTTAACTAAAATGGAATTATCATTTAATGATGATTTTGCAAGCGTTAGTGTAATCCGAAATAATGCATACAAAGGACATTCAAAAACTGAAAAACAAAATAACATTCTTTTAGTCAGGGATTATATTAATGCTGAACACAAAAAATACAAAACTAAAACATATCTTGAATTAGTAAAAAACAAAAAGCTTAAAGCAAAACAGGAAAATGAATTTAATGCTTTGTTTGAAAAAATTGAAACAAGGAGGAAAGAGAGGCTTACGAAAACAGCTCAATCTGAAACGAATTTAGAAAACATCACTGATTTTTCTTTCAATGTTTTAGAACCAGGGAGAGAAAACTTCAATGATTACTTTGTTTATGAAGATGTTTTTACCGCTAAGAATAATTTTATGAAAAAAGCTGGTAAAAATTATATTTTTGAAGTGGGGAAATTAATAGGTGGCCAGATTTCATTAAAAGATAAAACGAGAGATACTAATGTTTATAGAGACTATGCTCGTACTATTAAAAATGAAATAAATATCAATATCCCAGATGGATATACGGTTAGTGGCTTAGACAAATTAAATATTAACATCACCAATGAAACTGGTGGATTTATAAGTATTGCTAATATCGAGGATGGAAAATTAACCATTACTACACATAAAACTTATGCTCATAATTTTGAAGCTAAAGAAAACTGGCCAAAAATGGTTGCCTTTTTAGATGCTGCTTATCAATTTACACAAGAGAAAATATTATTTAAAAAAATATAACATCTTACATCATATAAAAAGGCGATAACATAGTTGTCGCCTTTTTTACATTCAAAAATAATAGTAATATTATTCCTTACTCAACTTCTTTACAAACGCTTCAAATTCTTTTGTAAACTGAATATATTTTTCTCCTGTTGCAGGGCCACTAAATCCTGTGTGAATTTTACGAACTGTACCTTTTTTATCAATAAAAACTGTAGTTGGGTAAGATAATATATGATTTAACATTGGTAGCTTTTCTGCTGCTAACTTTTTACTTGCAGACTTTGTTTGTGCTATTAAAATTGGATATTCAATGCCTATCCTATCCTTTAATCGGGTTAAGTTACTTGTTGCTTTTTCTATTGTTTTAGCATTTTCAAAAGCCAAGGCTACAATTTCTAAATCATCACTTTTATTAGCTTTGTAAAACTGACTTAGGTATTTACTCTCGTCTAAACAATTAGGGCACCAACTTCCCATAATTTGAATAATAACTACTTTCCCTATAAAATTTTCATCAGTTAAACTAACTTGTTTACCGTTTAGGTCAGGAAATGAAAACTCAATTTTATCATAACCTTCTTTTAAATAAGTTAACGTATTAGCGTCTGTTAATTCATAGGTATCATTTCTCACTGCAACCCATGGCTCTTTATAATGGTTTCCAGAATAAAACATACCTGAAGTAATGCTGTCTCCTTTAATAAAGCCATCAAACAAAAAAGCATGAGCGCCATCAAAACAACTTAATTGTAATTTATCATTATCTACTACACCATCTAAAAAGCGATAGTCACCTGTTTCAGTTAAAAATGTTCCTGTAATTTTATTGTTCCTACCATCTTTAAAAATTCCCTTTGCTTTATAACTGTCTTCAGTATTCGGGCTAAAAGTTACTTCCCAAGCTCCTTCTACTGAGGTATGTGAACTTGAGGTAGTTGGATAACTGAAATGCACATCATAAAATGCTGTAAAAGGAACTTTTTTATTACTAGGTCCTTTTGAATAATGACCTTTCAAATTTCCTCTATCATCAATAGCAGCATTTATACTAGCGTCAAAAACTGGCATCCTAATATATACTGAATCACCTTTTACATGAATATCATCAACTAATATTTCTTCAGATGCATTATAAATGGTTAGTTTTTTGGTTGAATCTACTTTAAACACAAAAGGAAGTTCCTTTTGATCTTTAATAGCTAATGAAGCTCTATACGTCCCCGATTTAAATTCCCTATCTACTATTCCCACTTCTTGCTTGTCTTTTTTACAAGAAAATAGTGACACTATAAGTAATCCTAAAAATATGTTTTTCATTTTATGAATTTTTACGATTTAAAACTACAAAAAAAGGCATCAATACATGATGCCTTTTCTTTATTATTTTAAAATTGAGTTTAACCCAAATAAGCCAATACATTTTTCTCTATACGAGATTCAATATTATTTAAATCTGCTTTTACAAATTGCTCTCCAGTAATTTGTTCGTACAACTCAATATATCGTTCTGATATTTCTGTGATTTTTGTTGCTGACATTTCAGGAATTTGTTGTCCGTCTTTTCCTTGAAACCCATTTTCGATTAACCATTGTCTCACAAATTCTTTAGACAATTGCTTTTGAGTTTCATTAGCATCTTGACGTGCTTGATATCCTTCAGCATAAAAATAACGAGAAGAATCTGGTGTATGAATTTCATCAATTAATACAATCTTTCCATCTGCTGTTTTACCAAACTCGTATTTAGTATCTACTAAAATCAATCCTCTTTCAGCTGCTATTTCAGTTCCTCTTTTAAATAAATCTTGGGTAAATTTTTCTAAAATTTCGTAATCTTCTTTAGATACTATTCCGTTCGATAAAATTGCTTCCCTAGAAATATCTTCATCATGCTCACCATTTTCTGCTTTCGTAGAAGGCGTAATAATTGGCATTGGCAATTTATCATTCTCATTTAATCCGTCAGGTAGCGCTACTCCACAAAGCATTCTTTTCCCAAGTTTGTACTCTCTAGCCGCATGACCTGCTAAATATCCACGGATAACCATTTCAACTTTAAAAGGGTCGCATAAATACCCAACAGCAACATTGGGATCAGGTGTAGCAAGAATCCAATTAGGAACAATATCTTTAGTTTCTTCCATCATTTTAGCAGCAATCTGATTTAAGATTTGCCCTTTATACGGAATTTGTTTTGGCATAATTACATCAAATGCAGATAACCTGTCAGACGCAATCATTACTAATTTTTCATTATCAATATTGTAGACTTCTCTAACCTTCCCTTTGTAAACATTTTGTTGCTTAGGGAAATTAAAATTCGTGTCGTTAATCGTTGTACTCATTGTATTTGTGTTGTAGTAGTAAGTTGTTTGTTTATTCGTTTTCTATATCCTTGTATGCTGCAATAACTTTTTTAACTAATCGATGCCTTATAACATCTTTATCATCCAAATAAATAAAGCCAATACCAGTAACTCCTTTCAGAACTAATAAAGCTTCTTTTAATCCAGATACTGTTCTTCTTGGCAAATCAATTTGACCTGGATCTCCTGTGATTATAAAGCGAGCGTTTTTACCCATACGAGTTAAAAACATTTTCATTTGTGCCCTTGTTGTGTTTTGTGCTTCATCTAAAATTACAAAAGCGTTATCTAAAGTTCTTCCTCTCATAAATGCTAAAGGTGCAATTTGTATGATTCCCTTTTCAATATGTGACTCTAACTTTTCAGACGGAATCATATCACGCAATGCATCGTATAAAGGCTGCATGTATGGATCCAATTTATCCTTCATATCACCTGGTAAAAAACCTAAGTTCTCTCCCGCTTCAACTGCTGGTCGCGTTAAAATAATACGTTTAACTTCTTTTGCTTTTAATGCTTTAACAGCTAAGGCAACTGCTGTATATGTTTTACCTGTTCCTGCTGGACCTACAGCAAATATCATATCGTTCTTAGTTGATATTGTAACCAACTTTCGTTGATTTACTGACTGGGCTTTAATCATTTTACCACCAACCCCATGAACTAAAACATCATCACTACTTTTGGCTGTTTGTATATCTTCTTGCCCGTTTGAAGTAAGTACTCTTTCTATTATATTTTCATCAATTTTATTATACTTGGTAAAATGCATCACTAACATGCGCATGCGCTTATCAAATTCTTCTAAAATTTCTTCCCCACCAATGGCTTTAATTTTATTCCCTCTAGCTACAATTTTAAGCTTTGGAAAATATTTTTTTAAAGAATCAATATTGGTGTTTTGTTCTCCACAGAATTCTCTGGGATTAATCTCGGTAAGTTCAAATATAAGTTCTTTCAAATGCTAAAGGTTTTTTTGTTAAAAATTAACTAAAATTTCATTAGATTTACTCCACAAAATTACGCAATTTTGCTAAGGCAAACCTAACATTCAACAATTTATTAATGGCTATAATTACCTTAACAACAGATTTTGGACTAAAAGACCATTATGTCGCTGCAGTTAAAGGTGTTATTTATTCAGAAATACCAGAAATAACCATTGTTGATGTCTCTCATAAAGTTACACCTTTTAATTATAATGAGGCCAGTTATATTATAAAAAATGCCTACCAGAACTTCCCTAAAGGAACAATTCATATCATAGGTGTTGATTCTGAGCTAAATAACGAAACACAACATTTAGCAATGTTATTGGATGGACACTATTTTATATGTGCAAACAACGGAATTTTATCTGTTTTAAACACAACTAAGCATCCCGAAAAAGTTATTGAAATTACTGCTCACCAAAATTTACACGACAATTTTCCTGTTAAAACAATTTTCACAAAAGTAGCTTGTCATTTAGCTCGTGGTGGTAATTTAGATGTTATTGGGCGTCCGTTTAACAAACTTAAAGAGGTGACCAAAATTATGCCTGTTGTTAACCCTGATGAAACAATTATTGTTGGACATATACAGTACATTGATAATTATGGTAATATTATTACTAATGTTTCAAAAGAACTGATTACAAATATTGCTAAAGGACGTAAATTTAAAGTTACTATTAGAAACTTTGTTTTTGACACTATTTACAATTCATATGGAGAGTTTGTAAATTATGATGTTCCAAAGGAAAAGAGAGTTAATGATGGTAAAAGGATTGCGCTATACAATTCAAACAATCATTTAGAAATTGCATTATATAAAAGTAGCTTAGAAACTGCTGGTGGTGCTTCTACCCTTTTAGGTATTAGTTATCGTGATAGTATTTCTGTTACCTTTTTTGAAAAAGAATAAACTATGTTAGTACGCATCGTAAAGTTAAGTTTACAAGAAGATAAAATTGAAGAATTCCTATCCAACTTTAATAATCAAAAGCTTTCTATCAGAAACTTTCCTGGTTGTCAGTTTTTAGAATTGTACAATGACAAACATGCCAAAAATGTGTTTTTCACTTATAGCTATTGGGATAATGAAGATGCACTGAACAACTACAGACATTCCGAGCTATTTCAAGGAATATGGGCAGTGACCAAGCCTATGTTTAATGTAAAACCAGAGGCTTGGAGTGTTAATAAACTAGAAAGTTTAGTTTAGAGTTAAAAACTATGATCCTTTTAAACAGCTATTTATTACAAATAAATATCAGCTAGTTCCTATCCTTTGAAAAAGGAGTTTAAAAACGGTACCAGCTTTGTCCAACCTTTCTAATGTTCCGTTTAACTGCCTAGTAAAGGATTGGATAAGCTTAGTTCCAATTCCCGTAGATTCTTTTTGCTGTTCCTCACTTACTCCAACTCCATCATCTCCAATAATCAACTCATATTTTTTTACATCAAGTTGTTTAAGAAGTACTATTATTTTACCATTAGCTCTATCTTTAAATGCGTATTTTAATGCATTGGTAATAATTTCATTAATTATCAATCCTAACGGAACCAAGGTTCTCATCCCTATATCTGCTTCTTCTATGTTTATATCGAGTTTAATCGTTTTACCTACAGCATATGTTTTAACTAAATCTTCAACAAGTAATGTAATATGCTCTTGAACATCTATGTGTTTTAAATCATTTGAACGATACATTTTTTCGTGTAATAAAGCCATTGATAATACTCTATTTTGAGCTTCTTCAAACATTGCTACTACCTTCTGATCTTCAATACTTCTTGATTGTAATTTCAATAAACTTCTTACCACCTGAAGATTATTTTTCACCCTATGATGAATTTCTTTTAACATGTCCGTTTTCTCCTCATTCTTTTTAGCCAATTCCATATTCTTAATAGCCAGCTCTTCTTTCTGACCACGAATTTCTACAGTCGCATGCGCTACTTCTAATTGAAGTTCTTTTTGTCGAAGTTTTAATGTTTTGGTCTTCATATTAATAATATACCACATCCCAAAAATAAATAAGGCAATATATAAGGCAATAGACCACCAGGTTCTATACCAAGGTGGTAGTACTATAAAATTATATTTAACAGGAGTACTCCAAACACCCCAAGGGCTTTGTGCTTTTAACAAAAAGGTATACTCTCCCTCATATAGGTTATTAAAAGTTACATCTGTTTTCTTGGTAATAGAACTCCAATTTTCATCTTGTCCTTCTAGCATGTATTGGTAATTTACCTTAAAATTCCTACTTGTTTCAATAGCATTATATTCAAAAGAAATAGCATTAAACCTATACGGTAAATTTAGTTCCTGCGGTAATGGATAAAAATTAGAAACTTTATTAAATGTAACTCTTGCAAATTGTTTTTTTAAAAGATCTCTTTCTATTTTTGTTAGGCCTTTTCTATAAGTCATTATTTCCTGTTGCTTCAAAACATTTTTCTCATAATCCGATTGGTTATCTTTATTTAAACTATACCAACAAATATCTTGTCCCTTTATCATTAGCTTTTCAATAACCACATTTGGCTGGTTCATATTTTTAAGTATTTCGTTATACTCAAACCTCACCAAAGCTGTTTTTTCTGTTCCAGTTCCAACCCATACAACATTTTTACTATCGCAATAAATTGAACCTGTATTAGTCCCACCATTCACATCTTGGACAGGATATCCATTAAACTGATTGTAAACTTCAACACCTCTATTTAAATCACCCAATGGAATCACTCCTAAACCATTATTTGTTCCTATTATTATGTTTCCTTTTTTGTCTTCTACAATTCCAGTTATCTGATTATCTGGCAAGCCTTTAGAAACGTTTATGTTAGAAAAAAGATTTTTACCATTTTCTGATTTTGAACCTAGTTTAAATATACTCACTCCTCCTCCCCTAGTTCCAATCCAAAGGTTTCCTTTTATATCCTCAATAACCCCTGAAATATCGTCATTAATCAATCCATTTTGCTTATTATAATTAGTAAAAAATTCTCCGTTATATTTACTTATACCGTTCCGCGTACCAAACCATAGGTTTCCTTTTTTATCTTGAATAATACTTCTCACCTCATTGTTTACTAACCCATCTTCTTGGGTATACGTTTTAAATGATTTTCCATCAAATTTACTAACTCCACCACCCATGGTTGCTAGCCAAATATGCCCGATTTCATCTTGTATAATACAAGTCACAATGTTATGACCTAAGCCTTGTTTAGTAGTATAGGTGGTAAAAGACTTACCATCAAACACACTTACACCACCATCCCAAGTACCTAACCAAATATTCCCTTTTTTATCTTCGGCAATACTTAAAATATAATCATTACTCAACCCCTGCTTCATGCTATAATTGACAAAAGATTTTCCATCATACACACTTACTCCTTCGCCGAAGGTACCGAACCAAAGGTTTCCTTTTTTATCTTCTGTTGTACAAAAAACTTTGTTATTTGCTAATCCATGTTGTGTATTATATGATATAAAAGATTTTCCATTATACCTACTTAGTCCTCCACCTGACGTACCAAACCATAAATTCCCAGCATTATCCATAGTAATACTCCTAATGTAATTACTCACTAACCCATGTTCTTTCTTGTAAGTTGTAAAATTCCCCCCATTAAACTTACAAACTCCACCTCCCCATGTACTAAACCAAATATTCCCAAATTTATCTTCTACAATATTGTAAACGCTATTCACTGGAAGCCCCTGATTGGTTGTATATATTGTAATAAATTCACTTATATTTTTATTATGTTTTTCTAAGTCTTCTGAATTTTGTAAATAATGATTGCATGTCTTTAAGAAACATACATTATTACTTATAAAATCACCATCTATTTTATTCACACCTTCTTCAGTAGCTATCCAAATATTTCCATGTGTATCTTCTGTAATTCCACAAATAATATTATTAGTTAAACCGTGCCTTTTATCATACGTATAAAATGAATTACCATCATACCTATTCACACCTCCCCCATAAGTACCAATCCAAATATGTCCTTTTTTATCTTCGATGAGGCTCATGACTTTATCATTTACTAATCCATCATTAGTAGTAATTGTGGAAAAAGTTGTACCATCGAATGTACTTAAACCTCCACCAAAAGTTCCAAGCCATAGAACCCCCTTACTATCGGAAATGATACTCATTACATGATTATTCACTAGTCCGTGCTTGGTGCTATATGTTGTGAAAGACTTTCCATCATATTTACTAACACCAAATCCGTTAGTTCCAAACCATAAATCACCAAACTTATCTTCGCAAATACTATGAATTATATTACTAGCCAAACCTTCTAAAGTACTATAATTTGTAAACGTTTTACCATCATACTTACTTACTCCTTTTCCTTTTGTAGCAAACCATAAATTACCATTAGTATCACAAAGTACACTGTTTGCACCTGAGTTAATGGTATTACTTGCTAAACCGTCCTCGGTATCAAATGTTTTATAAAAGCCTTTACCTTGAGCAATTCCTTCTTGTAAATGTTTAATTACTGGTGGTGGATAATTTTTTAAATAAGTAACCGTTGGAGGATATACGGTATCTGTTTGAGCATATATAGAAAAGAAAAATAATAATGCTAAGGTGTGAATGACTACTTTTATCAGGTTAAATATTTTTACTTTTACCTGATATTTCATCAAAACACCGCTAAAATAATTATAGCCCAACATCTATTAAATTTACAAAAAATTGGGCTATTATAGAAATTTTTAAATAGTTAAGAAACCAACTTCTTTACAATATCTTTCACTGGTAAAATTGCTTTAGTAAATTCAATACTTGGTCCAGCAACCCAAACGGTTTTATAAGTAGCTTTATTAGCAGCATTAGCAACAGCTTTCATACCAATGGTAAAACGAACCATCTTTACCCATTTTTTCAATTTTTTATTCTTGTTTAATATAGATTCTACCCAAGAATTTTTAGTTCCAATTTTTTCTACATAAGGAGTTTTAATCACCGTACATGGTGTTCCAGAAATGCGTTCGGTCAAAATAATATCTTCGGCACCGTAATCTACACAAGCTTGCTTATACTCTTGAGAAACCGAAGCTTCTTTACTAGCAATAAACGGGCTACCTACAGATACTCCAACTGCACCATAAGCAATCATTTCGTCCACATCTGCTTTACATCCAACTCCACCAGCAGAAATCACTGGAATAGTACAATTATCATTAATAGCTTTAATCAGTTGTTCTGGAGTCAGATCTCCTCTATGTCCACCTGCCTCATTATTAACGGCAATAATAGCATCGCCTCCTAAGCCTTCAACTTTTTTAGCCATAGCAACATCTACCACATCACAAAATACTTTAATACCTACTTTATGTGACGCTTCAATAGTACTTTGAGGACTTCCTAAAGAAGTGATAATAAAATCGGCTCCCTCTTCACAAATAACGGCTAATTGCCCTTTAAATTTTGGATTAGACTTATTTACAATTAAGTTAAACCCAAATGATCCGTTAGAAGTTTTTGCTGCTTTCAATTCTTTACAAGCAGTTCTTAATTCTTCTAAAGTTCTGTAGTTTAATGCAGGGATACAAGTCGCTATTCCTTGTTTCATACCTTCTATAGACATCGCTACATTTGACACTAAAAACATGGGTGCCATAATTATCGGATGCTCTATTTGTAATAGCTCTTGTAAAGTTGGATTTGTCATAAGTAAGTTTTAAAAGGATAAAGGTACATAAAAATACTATGCTAGCATAGTATTTTTATTTGTGTGACAATTTTACTTCTTTCAAGGTTTTATTACTAGAAATAAGTTGAGAAATAATACTTCTACGTAAGTCATCAATATCCTGATCATAGTATTTTGCCCAACGCTCTTCCTTCAGTAAAACCCTGATATGTTTTTGGCGTTTTTGAGCCTCTTGTGCGGTAAATAGAAATTTTGAATCTGACGAATCAATTTCTTTGTGTTTAAAGTTTACTTTATTCGTATCAAAATCAATTTGTAAATAGAACAGTTTTTCAGTATCATTAATTGCGTAAAACTCTGACCACTTTGCAAACCCTAAATGATTTACTTGACTCTTATAATTATCATTAGCTAGTAGTTTCCATCTGCAGTTAGCTACTCTCCCCCAATGATCGGAATATCGATATACCCCTTCTATAGTATAATGATATAATGAATCTGACTTACTTTTATAATGCGCCGTATTATCTTTAAAGATATCTTCTGATACTTCCTTAAACTCACAGTAGGTATGCTTAAAGAAATTATGTTTGCTGTATGTTTTCATTTTTATTTCAATCCTTCTTTAATTCTCTGAACTTCAATAAATTCTACTCCACAGCTTAGTTTCTTTGCTATTTTATCCTTTGGAGTCATCATTCGCCAAAAAGGGGTGATTTCTTCTAAAGCTTTTCCTTGATGCAATTCTTCTAGAGCTGCTTCAGCAACCGTTCGTAAAAAAATACTTGAAGTAACTGGACAAGTTTTCTCTGCTTGATACTCGATAGCTAAATCATTACGCATTGTAGGTATATCTAACTCGTTACCAAGTTCAATACACTTTACATATTCATCAACTATTTTTGGAGTTGCAATAAACATTTTACACCCTTCAGGCATATCAGCAAAGCGTTTTTCAATTACCTTAACTATATAATCTTTATCTATATCCCTTTTCTCTATCCAGGTTTTCTTTGCCATATTATTTTTTAAAAGCAGCTTCATAAGTAGTTATCCAATCTTGAGGAGTTACTTTAGCAACTAACTCTCCTAATAACTCATACGGTATATGCGATTCTTTTTTAAAACGAATACAGCTTTTACCCATATTTAATTTTACATTAATATCAGTTTTTTCATATTCAGTAGTAAACCAATTCAGTAATTCTTCATTAGAATAAACACCCATATGATAAAAACCAATATGAGCTTTTTGAGATGCAAGATTTATAAAAGGTAATGGTAATTTTGGATCACAATGATACCCATCCGGATATAAACTATGAGGCACAACATAACCTAACATTCCGTAATTCATTACTTCCTCAAAACCCTCTGGTAAATTATCTAATATTACTTGACGCAGTTTGATGATAATTGGTTTTCTGTCCTCTGTCAACTCAGCTAAATATTGTTCTGTTGTAGTGGCTTTAGATTGCATATTGGTTTATTTTAATTCATTTAACAAAGTACTAATATCTACTTTATATATTCTACTAAGTCCGTTATTATAACTGTTGACTTCATTTAAAAACCCCGTACTATTTAGCTTTTTATTAGCTTTCAATATCGATCTTTTACTGGTAAAATACAATGTCTTAGTAGACCAATTCACAAAAGGACAATAATCCATATATTTTGAATTAATTGTATCTCCCATATTTTTAGCTAAAGACCACTTTCCTTCTTCTTTATAGCTAATATATAAATCCCCACTTCCAAGTCCATCTTTCCTTTTATACCCCCCGAATAGTATAAAATTTTCGTCTGGAGCTATGTACGAGTTGTATTCATAACTCTCTGAATTAATAGTTGAGGGCAACGAAATAGCTACGTGATATTTTCCATTTTTCCATTCTGACAAAAAGATATCATCTTTTCCCCTAGCAGAAGGACGATCACTTGTAAAATACATATTCTTTGAGTTTGCTATAGATAGATAAAACTCATTATGTTCTGAATTTATAGGCGCTCCTAAATTCCTTGGTTCAGACCAATAACCCGATATTGATTTCCGTTCTACTACCCAAATATCAAAATCTTTAGTTTTAGTATCAGAAACTAACAACGGTCTGTTGGATGCAAAATATAATTGCAATCCATCAGGAGACAAAAAGGGTTCCAGATCTTTAAATTGCCCTGAAAATGAAACTAACGCAGCTTCTTGCCACTCCCCTTTTACTTTTAGTGTTTTAAAAATACCTGACAACTCTTCATTAGGGCTTTGAACCGTAAAATACGCTTCCGTTTGATTATGACCGATTGTAAAGTCACGTACTTTATTAAAATTATTTAGTATAGGTAGCGCTGCTTCTTGAGCATTTAATAACTGTATACACAATAGGCCTAAAACGGAAAAGATAAGTTTCATTGATAATAATTTATTTTTCTTAAAAATTAAATGTAATGGTAGGATTAAACACCAAACTGATTTAAATGATGATCCAAATGTTTGTAAAACATATTATTCCACTCTTTAGCTTTTAAATTTCCAAATGAGTGAGATTCTTTCCCTTCAAAATGGGCTTCCCCTAATTTCAAGGTTTTATTAATATATGCGATCAATCTTTTTTTTTCATTTTTAAAGTCTTTACTTTCTTTAATTAAAAACTGAGGCGCTGTACTTCCGTTTTTTGGATATGTTTTTTCTCCAACAACTGATGGTTTAACTAGTAACTTCAACATAAACCTCACAAACCCATTTGGACGTTTGTGCTTATCATCAAATACCATCTCATAAGTTACATTACAATGTGCTAGCATCTGATCTACATTCATTGTACCCCATTCTCCTTTTGTATCTGGAGTCAAGTTATCAATACGATTGATAACTTCCTGAGCATTGGATTTTTCGAATATATTTTTCATTTATATATTTAATATTTCTAGTTTTTCATTAGTTCGCCTAAAATAACAAATTAATCAATATCATTGGCACAAAAACACAAGGTATGAATTAAACAATATTATTTTTCATTTGAGGAAATCCTATGGGATTTAACCCCACTAGTGGGATTAAAGTCAAAATTGTGTAGCTTTGAAAAAAAAGGAGCATATGGACGAAAAGTTAATGTCAAAAAAGAAACCTGCATTTCCTATTTCAGAACTACTAAACGACTACCTTGTTGATTACAAGAGAGTTAGCGAGATACCTATATTCTATGATGATTTACTGCGTTTTGCAGGTTCTGTAGTAGTTTATGATAAAAATGATGAAGACACTTTATGGATTCGTGTATATTATACCGATTCAGAAAGAGCAGAAATTGATTTAAGTTTAAAAAAAGTCTACACAATTTTATATTCTGATGGTAATGAGAATAATATAAAATACCTTAACATTGATGCTGTAGACTATTGTACCTTTGGAAACTCTAAACCCTTTAGAGTAAAAGTTAGGAATATTTTAAATGATAACTTTACCTATTTCTATGTTAAAAAAAATGACGCTTCTCGTGTTTATGGGTTGGAATTAGAGCACATGCTTTCTCCTTATAATCTTAACTTTTTAATATACCAGAATACTTTAATAGAAGAACATATTGCAGGTATTGCTGGGGATGTGTTCATAAAAAACATGTTGCCCAAATGTACAGAACCAGAAAAAGCGCAAATAGCCAAAGAATTCGTTAAGTTTAACGAACGTGCCATGGTTCGTTACTTAGGTGATATGCGTTCCTATAATTACGTAATTATACCAATACATGACTTTGATCAAGTTGTTTATAATATACGTGCCAT
>Ga0209396_1002490_pt1 | contig 19343 bp, 12 predicted proteins | sample GOMGulsemesocosm_6_FD_184638 | JGI IMG/M metagenome (GOLD analysis project Ga0209396, IMG submission 184638) | Methane-oxidizing microbial communities from mesocosms in the Gulf of Mexico - GOM8C Gulf of Mexico (SPAdes) (version 2) | ecosystem: Environmental > Aquatic > Marine > Cold seeps...
AACCATCAATATCATTATGAGAAGCAAGCGCTTTACCCGTTTCAAGTTCTCCTTGAACCATATTAATAACGCCATCTGGTAAACCAGCTTGTTGCCATAACTGTAGCGTATATTCAGCAACCATAGGTGTTAACTCTGATGGTTTAAATACCACGGTATTACCTGCAAGTAATGCAGGTACAATGTGACCATTAGGTAAATGACCAGGGAAATTATAAGGTCCAAATACTGCTACAACACCATGTGGTTTATGACGAATAAATGCTTTTGCACCAGGCATTGGGTTTTCTGTCGTGCCAGTACGTTCGTCATGAGCTTTAATAGAGATAGCAATTTTACCTGCCATCGCACCTACTTCAGTACGCGTTTCCCAAATAGGTTTGCCTGTTTCTTTAGCAATAACAGTCGCCATCGTTTCACTGTTATCTTTTAATAACTGTGCAAATTTATTGAATATCTCAATACGCGCGCTTGGTTCAAGATCTGACCAAGTATAAAAAGCGTTGCGCGCTGCTTTTATCGCATTATCAACTTGTTCTGCTGATGCACCCGCACCTTGCCAAATAACTTCACCATTTGAAGGATTAACTGATGAAAAGCTCGGTCCAGTTCCACTAAGCCATTGGCCATTTATAAGTTGTACATTGAAGCTCATAGGTGCATCCTTAAGTTAAGTTGATAAATCTAATTGAATCGCCTTCACTTACATTAAGTGCTTTGGCAACTTCAGGTGATATAACGGTAATACCTTGCTCTTTGATATATTTCACTTGTGGCGTGAATGTCGCTCTAAAATCTGCAATGCTGGTATTACAAATAGCAAATACAGTTTCATTTGAAATATCATCTGAAATAGTTACTTTGCTGTTTATGCTTTCTTTTACTGAACGTATTTTATTCAGTTTTGATTCTACGGTAGGACCTGCATCAAACAAGTCAACATAACCACGATGCTCAAAACCTTCTTTTTCTAAAAGACGCAGTGCTGGTTTTGTTTTTTCATGGACTTGACCTATTACGGCTTGTGCTTTATCACTGAGTAAATTGGCGTAAATAGGGTGTTTAGGCATTAATTCAGAGATAAAACCTTTACTGCCAATACCAATAAGATGATCGGCCTCAGGAAAGTCAATACTAAAAAAGTGCTCTTGTAACCATTCCCAGAAAGGTGAGTGACCCTGTTCGTCAGATACACCGCGCATTTCAGCAATCACAGTATCAGCAAACCTTGTAGGATGTTCTGCCATAAATAAAAAACGTACACGAGACAGCAATCTACCTGCTAAGCCTTTTCTAAATGCCTCTCTTAAAAATAAAGTACAGATTTCACTGGCTCCAGTGTAATCATTACACATAGTCAGCACTTCAACTGTGTTATAAACCCCCAGCGCTTTTGAGTGATGTACAGATTTACTTTTATGATAATGATATAAAGGAACATTCATACCAACCGCAGCTTCAATGGCTGTTGTGCCAATAATTTCACCTGTTTGTGTATCTTCTAATACAAAAAGGTATCCTTCATCACCTGGTGATGATACTGACTTATTAAAACTTATTTCGGCTCTTTGAATTTTTTCTGATAACTGTTCATCATTAACGGGTAATGATGTGAAGCCATGACCTGATTCTATTGCTATTTGTTTTAAAGCATCAAAATCAGATTTTTTGATAGGTCTAATTACTTGCATACTAAGTTACTCATACCTTTTATAGACATCAAAACAGACTAACTAGTTTGTTTCACTATTTAGCCTGTTTAATTAATTAAAAAGTGATTAAGCTTTAACTACTTGAGCAACTGCTTTTTCAAAGCGGCTTAAACCTTCTTTGATATCTTCAAGTGGGATCACTAATGAAGGTGTAAAACGAATCACATTAGCACCGGCAACTAAGCTCATTAAACCATGCTCAGCAGACGCCACTAAGAAATCTTTAGCGCGACCGGCGTAATCTTCTGTTAATACAGCACCTAAAAGAAGACCTTTACCACGTACTTCACTAAATACATTGTATTTTGCATTTATTGCAGCAAAACCGTCACGGAACAGTTGCTCACGCTCTTTAACACCCGCTAGTACTTCTTCAGTATTAACCGTATCGAAAGCAGCTTCAGCAACAGCACACGCTAATGCATTACCGCCATAAGTTGAACCATGAGTACCAATTTTTAAATGCTTAGCTATCTCAGTGCTTGTAAGCATAGCTGCGATAGGAAAACCACCACCTAATGCTTTAGCAGTTGTTAATATATCAGGTGTTACACCCAAACCTTCATATGCGTATAAATCACCAGTACGACCAACACCCGTTTGTACTTCATCAAAAATCAATACAGCATTGTGTTTAGTACATAAATCGCGAACACCTTGCATAAACTCATTTGTAGGAGAGATGATACCGCCTTCACCTTGTAAAGGTTCAATCATAACTGCACATGTTTTATCTGAGATCATTGCTTCAAATGCAGCTAAGTCATTATAATCAACATGATCAATATCACCAGGCTTAGGACCAAAACCGTCAGAATATGCAGCTTGGCCACCCACAGTAACAGTGAAGAAAGTACGACCGTGGAATGCTTTATTAAATGCAATGATTTGGCTTTTTTCTGCGCCGTGATTATCAAGGGCAACACGACGTGCTAATTTTAAAGCCGCTTCATTTGCTTCTGCACCTGAGTTTGCAAAATAAACTTTTTCAGCAAAAGTTGCATCAACAAGTTTTTTAGCTAAACGTAGAGCAGGCTCATTTGTCATAACATTAGATAAATGCCAAATCTTTTCGCCTTGCTCTTTTAAAGCTTTTACAAGGTTAGGGTGACAATGACCTAAACAATTAACAGCAATACCACCGGCAAAATCGATAAATTCTTTACCGTTTTGATCCCAAACACGTGAGCCTTCACCTTTAACAGGGATCACAGCTGATGGTGCATAGTTAGGTACCATTACGTCGTTAAATAAATCTCTTGTTACTTGCATTTTAAAACCCTTCACTTGCAGATTAAATATGGTTAAAAGTTTAGTTCAATTTTGTTAAATGAATCTAACTCAACCATTAATTATTATGATTTTTCCATTATGTGTATTATTTATTTCAAAGTGCAGTGTTATTTTGTTAAATTTAACCAATATAATTGCCAATTTAACCAAAAGAGTTATCAAAATGATAAGTGAGCAAGATGAAAAGCTACTTTCTATACTTAGAACGAATGCCAGAACGAGCGTATCAGACTTAGCGAGAGCCCTGAGTTTATCACGATCAACAGTACAAAATCGTATCGCTAAGCTTGAATCAACCGGTGTTATTAAAGGCTATGTTGTGCAATATGGCAGTGAGTTTTCACAAGATTTAGTGTCTGCTCATGTCTCAATTAAAGTGAAACAAAAACTAACAACAAAAACAAATTTAGAATTAAAACAAGTAAGTCAAATTAGTGAACTATATGCTATTAGTGGCGAACATGATTTAATCGCGATTATTCAAGCACAGTCATTAGAACAATTAAGTCGTATACTTGATGAAATTGGTAATTTAGATGGGGTAGAGCGTACAAATTCTTCCGTTTTATTAGAAACTAAGTTTAAACGCTAATACTTTTTTTAATTTTACTGTTTTAATTATTGGTCGTTTTGCCTTGCTCGTTTACAATATCGCTGATTTTTGACTTTTACTTATTGGAACACCTATGACAGATACCAAACGCCTCAACAAATTTATCAGTGAAACGGGCTTTTGTTCTCGCCGAGAAGCTGACAAATATATTGAAAGTGGAAAGGTAACTATTAATGGTTTTAAAGCCGAGGTAGGCATACAAGTTTGTGAAGGAGATGTCGTAAAAGTAAATGGCAGATCTTTAAAAGAAAAACCTAAAGCTGTTTATATTGCTTATAACAAACCTGTTGGCGTGACCTGTACAACAGAGCGTAAAATTCAAAGTAATATTATACGTGCTATTAATTACCCCGAACGTATTTTTCCAATTGGAAGATTAGATAGGCCTTCAGAAGGTTTAATATTTCTAACCAATGAGGGTGATATCGTAAATAAAATTTTAAGAGCGGGTAATAACCATGAAAAAGAATATGTTGTAAAAGTTGATAAACCGATTAATAGTACTTTTATACAAAAAATGTCAAACGGTATTCCAATTCTTGGAACTGTGACAAAAAAATGTATCGTAAAGCAGATCAGTAAAGATTCATTTTCAATGATTTTAACACAGGGGCTAAATCGTCAGATCCGTCGTATGTGTGAATACTTAAGCTATGAAGTTATCACATTACAACGTACACGGATTATGAATGTTACATTAAAGGGCCTGCCAGTTGGTAAATGGCGTCATTTAACCGAAGTTGAAATGCAGCAAATAAATGGATCTGTTGAAAGTTCAGGAAAGACAGAAGAGCATTCTATTGATGCTAATAAACGTCAGCAGAATAAACCTTTTAAAAAAACATTTGATAAACAAGATGAGCGTGTAAACGATCATAAAGAATCTAATAATAGAAACTTTCATCATAAGAAAGCTTCTGATGATGAATCTAAAAACAGTAATTCATCAAAACGAAGTTATAAAAAACCTTTCAATAAAGATAAAGGGTCACAGAGTCAAAGAAGTAATGAATCAAACCGAAATAAATCGTCACAGCAAAAACGTATTAAAGGTACATTATCTTTAAAGAAGTAATTTGAAATAGACATTATAAATACAAAAAGCATGCTTATCGCATGCTTTTTTTATTGCTATCATTTATGGATAATTATACTTTCAGGTGATTAGATCACATTTGTATCCGGACAAACAAAGTCACTGTAAACACGTCCTACTTTGTCAGGAAGCTCGCTGATCTGATCTTCAGTGATTTTCTTAGATAAACTTTTTAATCCTTTTAATTTGCCATTTGAAATGATCATCTCTTCAACAAAATGATCTGTTGGCTCTAAATAATATAAATAATCAAATTCTTCATCATTAATCCGTTTTTTAATTGGAGATGGCACTGTTTTAATCACATTCTTCTCAAGTAAATCTAACAAAGCTGCACGCATATCACGGCGTTTCGTTACAATAGATACTTGAGGCTTGCCAAAAGACTCCATAATGCGTAACAAGCTGATAGGCTCTTTTCTATCTAATGTTGCAGAGGTCCACATACTTGAAAGGTATAAGTCTAAATAACGTGAAAAGGTAGAACCATAACAAGTTAATCGGCTAAATAAAATTTGTCGATAGCTTAAGTTTGATATTTCTTGAACAACAAAATCGCTAAAACCTATGTAGCAACGATCTCTTCCTCTACCATTGCCTTCAAGTTCTAATACTGCATCAGACCAAACATCATGTGTGATTTCAGCGCGGCGTTTTGGGTTGTTTTGATCAGTTTGACTGATACGGGTTTTTGAGTCTCTGATTATGGTTAATGATTCACGTATTTGTTCGTAGCTTTTTGTTTTTCCCATTAATTGAAGATATTTTTTTATTTCATATAAACTAAAGCTTGTGCCATATCGGGTTATACCACCAATCGACTTTCTTTCAAGACCATTTGTGGATGCAATTAAAAAAATGACTTTTTCAATAAGTTCTTCGGCGTCTGAGGGCAGGGCATAGAATTCTATTTTTTCTTTGGTTTTACGATCAATTCTTTGGATCACCGCAGGCTGTACGCGACAAGTATAATCTTTTCCCTGAATAGAAAAGTTATTTGAAATAGACACGGTGTTTGAAGCTAAATCTGCAACCGGCTTAATTGCGCCATAACCTCGAAAGAATCGAGGGATCAAATCAATACTTGTGATTGAGTTTGAATATTTTCGTTCTAAACTCAGATCATATTTATCACCATCTAATACTTCAAATAAACGTAATCTCAAAGCTTCTTTTGGATCAACTTTGAAATCTGGTGTTGTAGCTAGCATTAGAGGTTCTCTTTTTCTTATTAGAATGATCATTAAGTGATTGGGATCATAAAATTTTTATTTAAAGCTTGCAAGATTGCTTTGGTTAGAAATTGAGATCTTTTTTTGATCTTCTATTTTCTATGAAAAGGTAAATCAAAGGAATTTTTTAAGATTAGGTTAAAAGAGTAGTTTTAATTAATTAAATATAGGTTTTGGTTTGGATAGGAAGGAGTTTCTAATTAGTTGATATTAAGGCTAATTATGTTAATTGAGAACCTTATATCTAACCAACGAAGTGCTTTGTTCTAACCATTAAATTTAATATTTCTAACTAAAGGATCATAAATTTCTGACCAACGAGATCGTTAATGAGATCAATATAACTAACCAAGACGATGACTATTTCTCACCATAACAGATCAGTATTTCTAACTAATAATTATTATAAACGAGATCTATCCACAACAAAAACGACCTTTATACTCTTTGATAACACTATTTCTAACCATTAAATAGATTATTTCTAACTAAAATAAATTTTTGCGATCAAAGGATCTAACTAAAAGATCAGATGATCTGATTAATAAGAACCGTATTTCTAACTAATAAAATAAGTTATTAACAGCCGAAATGCACAAATATTTTCGACTGTAAAACTCTGTTAACAATATATTTAATTTTTCATTACAAGGAATGTAGGTTTTGCCGATTTTTAGATCAATTAATAGATCCCATTATTTGGTTAGAAATAGTGATCTTATTTTGTCGCTACTTATAAAGGTAATCACTACTTTTTAGTAAGAAACATGCTGCTTTATTATTTTTTAGTTCGAAATATGCGTCTTGAGATATTTATTGTATAAAAAATAGTTTATTTTCAGTGTTTTTAGTTAGAAACATCATGTTTATTGATTTCTAGATCAGAATATCTAACTAATAGATTGAATTTTGAATGTGAGGCTAGGCCTTTTTTGGTTAGAAATATGCGCCTTTATAGTTGTGTTCCGGGTTTCATAGATGCAAAGAGCGTGTGAATCTCTTATGTTTGGTTAGAAATATGCTGCCTATCATGGAGTTCATGCTATATATAAGCACGCTGTATGTATGTGTTTGGTTAGAAACATGCACCATATTATAGTAATAGCCTAAATATCAACCCATTAAATAAGCATCTTATAAAATCGCTTGGTTAGAAATATGGTGTTTGATCAAAATAGTTTTTTGATCAGATTTCACTTTTGATCACTTGATTCCCCCTTTATAGACTTTCCTGTATAATCGCACTATTAAGATAGCTCTAAGCTATATCTACTTTATAGATTATTAATTACCAAGGCGGATTATGTCAGTCAAAACTTTTGACCCTAAGCAAACAACAACACTTGATACACCAAAAAAAGAACTAGAAAAACAATCTTCTAGTATAAAATCAGGTGAAACAAGCGGTTCTAAAGTCGGCTTTGTGAGCCTTGGCTGTCCAAAAAACTTAGTTGATTCTGAGCGTATTTTGACTCAGCTTCGTACCGAAGGTTATGAGGTTGTGAGTAGTTATGATGGTGCTGATGTTGTTATTGTTAATACATGTGGCTTTATAGATAGTGCTGTTCAGGAATCATTAGATACCATTGGTGAAGCACTTGAAGAAAATGGCAAGGTTATTGTAACCGGCTGTTTAGGTGCTAGAGAAGATGAGATAAAAGAAGTACATCCTGGTGTGCTTGGTATTACAGGTCCACATGCATACGAAAATGTAATGGATCATGTTCATGAATTTGCACCACAACCTAAACACAACCCTTTTACTGATTTAGTACCAGATCAAGGTGTAAAGCTTACACCTAAACATTTTGCCTATTTAAAAATATCGGAAGGCTGTAATCACAAATGTACTTTTTGTATTATTCCAGATATGCGCGGTAAATTAGTTTCAAAACCGATTGGCGATGTTTTATCTGAAGCTGAACGTTTAAAAAATGCCGGTGTTAAAGAGTTATTAGTGATCAGCCAAGATACCAGTGCTTATGGCGTAGATGTAAAGTCAAAAACTGGTTTTTGGAATGGCATGCCTGTTAAAACTGATATGTTAAATATGTGTCAGGCGCTTGCTAAAATGGGTATTTGGGTACGATTGCATTATGTATATCCATATCCACATGTTGATGATGTGATCCCATTAATGGCTGAAGGTAAACTACTACCTTATTTAGATATTCCATTTCAGCATGCCAGCCCACGCATTTTAAAAATGATGAAACGTCCTGGTAAAGCAGAACGTGTTTTAGAAAGCATTAAAAAATGGCGTGAAATTTGTCCTGAACTTGTTATTCGTTCTACTTTTATTGTTGGTTTTCCCGGTGAAACAGAAGAAGACTTTCAACTACTACTAGATTGGTTAGAAGAAGCGCAATTAGATAGAGTAGGATGTTTTAAATACTCGCCAGTTGAAGGCGCTAAAGCGAATGAATTAGCAGATCCTGTACCTGAAGAGATTATGCAAGATCGCTTTGAACGTTTTATGTTAAAACAACAAGCTATCAGTCAAGCTAAGTTACAAAAGCGTATCGGGCAAACGATGCAAGTTTTAATTGATGAAGTTGATGCTGAAGGTGCGATTGGTCGTACTTACGCTGACGCCCCTGAAATTGATGGTGTTGTTTACTTAAACGGTGAAACATCACTAAAAGCAGGTGATATGGTTACGGTTAAAATTGCACATGCTGATGAATACGATTTATGGGGTGACTTAGTTTAGATAAAAAACTAAGAGTATTATTCATCTTTAAAACGGTCTTAGTGACCGTTTTTTTATGTTTGTATTGTTTTAATTCTGAAAATAGATATTTGCTAATTATTAGAACAAGACAGTTACAATTAACCTCCTTTTTAAAATTAGACAGTCAAACTTATCTTATTGAAAAAGATCTAATCTTTCTTTTTTAGTCTAAAATTTAATCATTGATGAATAGTTATTGGTGATTATAATGGCCAGGGCTCGTGAGTCTTTAATTGATTTAGATGCAACTCCTTTTTACCACTGCTTGAATAGGTGTGTCCGTAAAGGGTATTTATGCGGAAAAGATAAGTATACGGGAAATAACTTCGACCATAGGCGAACTTGGCTTGTTGAGCGTATAAAATTACTAGCAACGGTTTTTTCAATTGATATTGCTGCTTATGCTATTATGTCTAATCATTACCATCTTGTTTTAAAAGTAAATAGAGGTGAAGCTTTAACTTGGCGTGATGATGAGGTGATAGCTCGCTGGTATCAATTATATAACGGGTGTGTACTTGTAGATCGTTATTTAGCGGGAGAAAAGTTAGATTCTGCATGTTTAGTAAGAATATCTGAAGTTGTGAATGAATGGCGTAATCGGCTTTATGATATTAGTTGGTTTATGCGTAACTTAAATGAGTTTATTGCTCGAAAAGCCAATTTAGAAGACAACTGCACAGGTCGATTTTGGGAAGGGCGGTTTAAATCACAAGCCTTATTAGATGAAACCGCGTTACTAAGCTGCATGATGTATGTTGATTTAAACCCTATTAGAGCTAAAATGGCTGATTCATTAGAAAACAGCGATTTTACCTCGATTCAGCAGCGTATTAAGCAATATAAATCATTTCAAAAACAACAATTAAAACCAAATGAAAACAGTAGTATTACAGTGCCACAACAGCCTACTAATTTACTTATTTTTGGTAATAAAAAATTCAAACACACTCTGCCTTTTACTTTATTTGATTATTTAGAACTTGCTGATTTTAGTGGTCGGTTAATTCAACCGAACAAACAAGGTTCTATTTCGTCAAGCGCACCTAAAATTTTACATGATCTAGATATTGAAGTTGATAGCTGGATTAATACAATTAAGCATTTCAGGCGTCAATACGCCAATTTTTCAGGCTCTAAGCAATCTTTAATGAAATGTGCACATGATCATCACCACAGTTGGTATAAGGGTTGTGCTTAGTTAAACTTAAAAGTTTGCCTGTTTCAGCTCAGTATTAAGCCTTAACTAATTAAGGCCTTTTAAAGTGTTTGTAAATTATTAAATCGTGAACCCTCTTCATTTAGTCCCATTCAAATTGAGTGAACCTTCAGTTAAATAACTAAAACTTTGAGATTAGGTGTGATGAAAGCTAGAACGTTGCCGTATGCTTTCAATAAGATAGTTATGAGTGTCTATTTTTTGTCCGGCAAAAAAGTATAAATTAACACCGTTGCAAGCTCAGTTACTTATATTTATCGCCGAACATCCAGCTAAATTATGCTCGGTGACTCAGTTAGCGGATGAATTTTCAGTGACTAAGGCCACGGCAAGTGACTCCCTTAAGACACTTGCCAACAAGGGCTATCTGGAAAAAATATACAACCCTAATGATGCGAGAGCATTTCATCTGAATATTGCACCAGCAGCGAAAACTATGGTGAATGAATTGAACCATTTCGGCTTAGCAATGGCGGGCCATTTGAAATCAATGGATAAAAATGAACTAGATCGTTTGTCTGAATCAAATCTGAAGATGTTAGGTTTGTTCAGTAAAGCAGGCCTGATCACCAGTCGTATGTGTTATTCTTGTCATTATTATGAAAAGCACAAAGATGGCTTTCATTGCCATTTGATGAAGGTCGATTTACCTACCATTGCCTTGCGACTAGATTGTCCTGAGCATAGACAAACAGAATAAAAGTGGAACAACTAAGAGCCTTGGTCACGTGAAAGTTAAGTTGTGTTATCTATGAGCAGCTCTTAAAAAGGCCATATTATTGGTTCAATGTTTGAAATAACCTTTCTATTGACTCAGTGATCTCTTTTTCGGTGATCGCACCGAAACCAAAGCGAATGTGACTAGGCTCTGTCGAATCATCACTGTAAAGTGTACTTAAGCTTGAATCTTTATTGTGTAGGTTGCCTATTTTTTTTCCTGCGACGAGTTTAGAAATGTCGACCCATAGCGCCATTCCACCGGTAGGTAAATTGAATGAAATGTTATCGTCAAACATCCGGCAGAATTCACTTGCGGCAAAGTTTCTTCTCGCTTGGTATTGCTTTCTGGTTTTACGAATATGCCGCTTTACTTCACCTGATTCCATTAAGTCTGATAACACGTGTTCAGTAATTGAGTTGCCTTGTCTGTCAATAAGCACAATTTCTTGCGCTGCTCTTTCAATAAACTTCTTATCGGCTGCTAGGTAACCCAATCTCAAACCTGGAGCAAATACCTTAGACATTGAACCTATGTGAACAACATTCTCTGAATTAGGCAAACTTGCCAAGGGGGGAATTGGTTTTGTTTCGTAATGAAATTCGTGATCATAATCGTCTTCTATGACAGAAAATTGATACTGCTTAGATAATTTGAGCAATTCCAATCTTCTTTCCATAGGAAAACATACTGTGGTGGGGTATTGATGATGAGGTGTAATATAAACCCCCGCTACTGGGTGTTGGTTTAATAGTTTTTGCAGCGCTAAAATATTTAAACCATGGTGATCTAATTTACAGGTTAATATTTTAAAGCCATTTGCTTCAAAAGCCGCTTTTGCTGGTAAATAGCACATCTCTTCGACAATGATCGCGCCTTTACTTGGATCTAACACTCTGGAGGCTAGATATATTCCCATTTGGCTTCCTCTGACGATACAAATTTGTTCAGAAGAACAATTCATAAACCTATCTTCAGTTAACATTTTCTGGACTGAATCTCGTAGCTCTTTGATCCCCCTTGGATCACCATAACCGAGATTTGAGTGGCGACTTAAGCTAATACACGCTTTTCTATATGCTCTGGCAAGTATTTTATATGGAATCAACCGTGTATCGGGAGTACCGTCATTTTCACCCGATAGGTTAATACCAGTACGGATTGAATCTTGATAAATATTTTCAACCAAATCTGAAGATGGCTTCGTTTTATTCACGTTACTTATTAAACGCTTATTCTCTTCAGATAGTCCTTGTTCAGGAAGTATATTTGAAACATAGGTACCAGATCTTGCTTTACTCACTAACCAGCCGTGAGACTCAAGTTCTTCGTATACTTGTTGAACCGTTTTTCGGTTAACGTCTAATTGTTTTGCTAAGGCTCGTGTACCTGGCAGCATGCTGCTAGTTGCAAGGCGTCCACTCTTAATATCAGCTATTAGCTTGTTTAATAGTCGAGCATGAAATGTTTTGCCTGTACTGCCTTCCAACCAAAACTGTGTTTGCCAAGGTCTTAACATTTTTCCTCTTTATCTGGACCAGTAAAGTTATTGAATCTGGGTGTTAATTGTGCTCCAGTCTGTTGCTATCTTGCCCTAGAACTAAAGAAAAACAAAGAGATAAAGGAATTAATGATGAAAACAGCTTCTTTAACAAAAGAAGAACTAATGGCTAGTGCACAAACTGATATGACAAAACTCATTGAGGATGTCGACCTAACCGAGCGTCAGAAATTGGCATTGACCTGCCGGATCTTATTTGACAAAGGGCATGATGCTGGTTTGGCTGGGCAAATTACCTGTCGTTCTTACAAAACCAATACCTTTCTAACGCAAAGGTTTGGTTTAGGTTTTGATGAAATTACTGCGGCTAGTTTAATGGAGGTAGATCATGATCTTAAACCACTAAACGGCGAAGGAATGGCAAATCCAGCTAATCGCTTTCATACGTGGATCTATAAAGAACATCCAGAAGTAAACTGTATTATTCATACACACCCTACTTATATTGCCGCACTGTCTATGTTGAAAGTGCCTTTGGTTATTTCTCAAATGGATACCTGTGGATTGTATAACGATTGCTCGTTTGTTGCTGATTGGCCTGGTGTGCCGGTAGGGAACGAAGAAGGCATTCTTATTTCTAACGCCTTAGGAAAAAATCGCGCTGTTTTTCTGTCTCATCATGGTCAGCTTGTTACAGGTAGAACTATTGAAGAAGCGTGTAACTTAGCGATTTTAATTGAACGTGCAGCCAAGTTACAACTTCTTGCTATGTCTGCCGGACAAATTCAGCCTTTGCCGTCGAAGTTAGCTCAAGAAGCTCATGATTGGGTTTCTACTGATAAACGAAATAAAGTGAATTTTGCCTATTACGCAAGACAAGCGCTTAAAACTCATACCGACTGTATATAAGGAAAAATATAATGAATTTATCAGGTATTATTGGCTATCCAGTCACACCTTTTAACAATGATAATGGCAATGTAGATTTTGATAATTTAGGTCGCGTTATTGATACTTTGCTTGAAGCTCAGGTGGATGCTGTAGCTGCATTAGGCAGCGCTGGTGAAGCAGCCTATTTAACAGAAACAGAGTGGCAGCAAGTGGCTGATTATACTGTAAAACATGTTAATGGTAGAGTGCCCGTTGTAATTGGTATTGCCGAATTGACCACTGAACAGTCAATAAATCGTGCTAAATATGCTTATCAAGCAGGTGCCGACATGATCATGGTATCGCCTTTCTCTTATTATAAGTTGAATGAGAATGAAATATTCCATCATTATGAAAGCATTTCCAAGGAGACGCCTTTACCTATTATGATCTACAACAACCCTGCAACTTGTGGTGTTGATATGACACCTCAATTTATGTTGAGAATGGTTAGCGAAATCACTAATACATGCATGATCAAAGAGAGTACTGGTGATATTCAGCGCATGCATAAAATTTACAAACTTTCGAACGGTAAGGTACCATTTTTTAATGGTTGTAATCATATGGCGCTAGAAGCGCTTAATGCGGGAGCGAGCGGTTGGTGCACAGCGGCGTCTTGTTTGATTGGAGAGCAACCTAAACATTTGTTTGATGCCGTTAAACAAGGCGATAATGAAAAAGCGAGGGAATTGTTTTATCAGCAATATGAATTTCTCGAGTTTATCGTCCAGTTAGGCTTAGCAGCAGCGGTTAAATCTGGTTTTGCCATTCAAGGAGCGCCAATGGGTGGGCCAAGAAAACCTTTGTTGCCTTTAAACGAACTAGCGCAAGATAAACTGAAAGCAATGTTGCTTGAATTAAACCGCATGGCATAAACCGAAAATAGAATATGACTTACGTTGTTGCATGGTGTTACTTCGTAAGTCTTGATTTCTTTGAATTAGAGGCGACTATGCCTTCTGTAAATTGATGTTTTCGTCTGGGTTTGGTGTAAGTAACCTAGGCTGTCCAAAAAACTTAGTTGATTCTGAGCGTATTTTGACTCAGCTTCGTACCGAAGGTTATGAGGTTGTTAGTAGCTATGATGGTGCGGATGTCGTTATCGTAAATACGTGTGGCTTTATAGATAGTGCTGTTCAAGAATCATTAGATACAATAGGTGAAGCACTTGAAGAAAATGGCAAGGTTATTGTAACCGGCTGTTTAGGTGCGAGAGAAGATGAAATTAAAGAAGTACATCCAGGTGTATTAGGTATTACTGGTCCTCATGCATACGAAAATGTAATGGATCATGTGCATGAGTTTACTGCGCAGCCTAAACACAACCCTTTTACTGATTTAGTACCAGATCAAGGTGTAAAGCTTACACCTAAACATTTTGCCTATTTAAAAATATCGGAAGGCTGTAATCACAAATGTACTTTTTGTATTATTCCAGATATGCGTGGCAAACTTGTTTCTAAACCAATTGGCGATGTTTTATCTGAAGCTGAGCGTCTAAAAAAAGCAGGTGTTAAAGAGTTACTAGTGATCAGTCAAGATACCAGTGCTTACGGCGTAGATGTGAAGTCTAAAACGGGTTTTTGGAATGGTATGCCTGTAAAAACTGATATGTTAAATATGTGTCAGGCTTTAGCTAAAATGGATATTTGGGTGCGTTTACATTATGTATATCCATATCCTCATGTTGATGATGTGATCCCATTAATGGCCGAAGGTAAGTTGCTTCCTTATTTAGATATTCCATTTCAACATGCAAGCCCTCGCATTTTAAAAATGATGAAACGTCCAGGTAAAGCTGAACGTGTTTTAGAAAGTATAAAAAAATGGCGTGAAATTTGTCCTGAACTTGTAATTCGTTCTACATTTATTGTTGGTTTTCCTGGTGAAACAGAAGAAGACTTTCAAATTCTATTAGATTGGTTAGAAGAAGCACAGTTAGATAGAGTCGGGTGTTTTAAATACTCACCAGTTGAAGGCGCTAAAGCAAATGAATTAGCAGATCCGGTACCTGATGAAATCATGCAAGATCGTTTTGAACGTTTCATGTTGAAACAACAAGCGATAAGCCAAGCTAAGTTACAAAAGCGAATCGGGCAAACTATGCAAGTTTTAATTGATGAAGTTGATGCCGAAGGTGCCATTGGTCGTACATATGCTGATGCTCCAGAAATAGATGGTGTTGTTTACTTAAATGGTGAAACATCACTAAAAGCCGGTGATATGGTTACTGTTAAAATAGCACATGCTGATGAATACGATTTATGGGGTGACTTAGTTTAAGCTAAAACTAAGATTATTATCTATATCAGAAACGGTCTTATAGACCGTTTTTTATTGCATGTAAAAAAGCCCCTTTCGGGGCTTTGACAACAAATGATATGTTTTAATACGGGAAATATTAAATATATTAGAAAGTAAATCGTGCTTCTAAACTAACAACTCGTGGATCGATACGACTAACCGTATTTCCCCAGTTAGGATTTACTTCTAAGCCATTCTCACCATTTTGTGTACGAGTTTGATTAACTGATGCTTGCGTATCTGCGTTAAATACATTGTAAACAGTGCCTTTTAAATGCAGGTCATGGCCAGATACATCTAGTTTATAACTCAAACTTAAATCTAACTCTTTTGTCCAATCAGTTCTTCCTGCTGTGCCTCTTGGAGACGGATTACCATTTTCATCGTAAAATGATGTATGACCGTAATCTTGAGAAGAACAAGAATCCCAAATAGAACCAGGTGCACAACTATCAACTCCTGAAGGATGTAGACCTAACTTACTAATTGGTGCGCCTGAATCGACTTTACCAACAAAACCTAATATTAAATTATCAGTAAACTCATAGGTACCACTTAATCTAAATGAATGACGTCGATCATTTGGTAAATTACCATAACCGTGATCCATTAAATCAGCGTAGTCATATGACGTTGTCCAACCTGGATCTGCTTGACCATTATCAGTTTTAACTAAACCTTCAGTATTACCCCAACCATGTGACCAAGTATATGATGTACGAATGTAAAGTTTATCAGTCGCATTACCGCTTAATGTTGTTTCTAGTGCAGCATAAGTACGTTCAGCATTTTGTAAGGCAATTTCACTTCCTGGAATGACAACATTTTCAACCGTGCCATCGCCGTTAAAGTCTCCTGTGATATCTAGAGTAGATCCTGGATTAGCAAGTACATATACATAAGAGGCAGATGGATCCTGACCATTAGCTTCGTACCATTTATTTATTGCTGGTGCATAATCTGTATCTTCAATTGCACGTTTAAGGTCACGATAAACGGCTCGCATACCCCAAGACATATCACCATCCATGATTTCTTGTAAGAATCCTAAAGTAAACTCATCATTATACATAGACTTCATTGTTTTACTGGCAATAGCTTCAGGTTCACTTGAACCATCTGATACAACAGATGATGATACATATGCACCAGTTGAAGGCGAGCCATCTGGTAATAATACAACTTCTCCATTAGCATCCAAATCACCTACTAAATAATAATCGTGAACATCACTTCGAGATCCACCTTGCGTAATGTTCATATTTGCAGAAACTGGTTGAAAGTAACGACCAAATGTTGCAAATACTTTAGTACTACCATCACCAAAAAGATCGTAGTTAGCTTGCAATCTTGGCGCTATTTGGTTTTTAACATCAATATACTTTCGACCATCAGATACAGTGTTAGCAACATTACTTACTCTGACTCCTAGATTTAATACTAAATCATCAGTAGCTTGCCAAGTATCTGTAATATATATAGCAGTACCAGTTGCATCAGAATCAGAAAAATCGGTACGAACACGCTGATCGACTATCGCAGTGCCCACAGGAGCACCTGATCTATGGCCTTCACCAACATAATTTACATTCCACCAACCAGCTCTATCTCCTACACCATTTGGTGCGGCAACAAAATCTACTGATATTTTTGTATAATCGATACCAAATTTTAAAGAGTGATCATCGAATTCCCAATCTATATCTGCTCTAAATTGATCTCGAATAAATTCTGCATCTATAATTCCAGAAGCTGATTCGTTACTGATTTTGTCCCATGAACCAGATAGCTTTGACCATACCAGTGGATCAGTATTATCAACAGTGTTATAAACTTGTTCTGTTGTACGCCCAGCTATGACTTCCAAAGAAATATCATCAGATAATATTCCTGAATATTTCAAGCCATAAATATCGCCACCCGTTTTAAAACTTGTGTTACCTGTATGCTCGCCTATGTTATTAGTTTCATGATCGTAATCAAATTGTTTAGCCTTACCTTTATCAGTGAAGCCTATTGTTGTAAATTCTAAAGAATGATCATCATTCATGTACCAGTCAACTTTAGCAAAATATTTGTCTGATTTTGAATAACCATCACTTAAACTATGCTCTTGCGCATTTTGGTAATCTGTTTTTTCAGGTGCATATAAAGCATAAAAGAAAAGCTCATCTTCTATTATTGCACCACTTGCCCACAATGATGCACGTGTGAAAGTCGCTTCATCTTCATCTGTTACAGTAAATATTGAATCATCGTAGTTTTTTAAATTATTATGTTTCTCTGATAATGAGTTAGGGTCTACTCGGTAGTAACCACCAAAAGCTAATTCATTAGAACCTGATTTTGATACCGCATTTGTAATACCACCTAATGCACCGCCAAAATCAGCAGTTACTCCACCTGTTTGAATGCTTGTTTGAGAAATTGCTTCCCAAGGCATTTCTATAGCGCCTATACCTGTTTTGATTGAAGTTATATTTAAACCATTTAAATAATAACCATTTTCTGCAGATGAGCTACCACCAAAACTTGAAGCTCCAAAGGCAGAGTTCCCTGTAACACCCGGAGATAATAAAGCCATATTTTCAAAACCGGCTTCAACAGGCAGTGCTTTTAAATCATCAGCAGTTAAAACAATGCCACCAGTTGCTGATTCAAGATCTATTCTGCTAACTGACATGCCTGTTACTGCTATTCGCTCGATATCAGTACCAAGTAATGCTAATTGACTGTTTAAAACAAAATCAGTACCAAGTTTTACTAGAATGCTTTGTTCTTGTGCTATTTGATAACCATCTTTCTCAATTGTAACTGAGTAGTTACCTACTGGTAATCTTCGTAATGTATATTGACCGTCTTCATTAGCAGTAACTTTACGCGTGATACCTTTTGTTTTGTGCTTTAAAGTAATTGTTGCGCCTGATAGTGCTTTATCATTTAGTTGGCTAACAGTTCCTTTAACAACACCATTAAATGCATCAGCAGCTAATGTAGGTAGTGCGGTAACTGATAGTACTGTGGCAACAGCTAATGCTGCGGCTTTAATTTTTAGATTATTATTTTTCATTTTAAGCTTCCCTAAAGCAAATAAGTATGCAGATATATTGTATACAATATATCTGGTTGTAAATATATGTTACTAAATGGTAACAAGTAAAGCTTTTTTGTGTATTTTTTGAAACATTTGCATTTATTCTATGAATATATAGCTGAAAATGAGGAGGTGTGATTTGATAATTATTGATATAAGAACAAAGTATTGCTTGTTAACAGAGTGTAATTTAGGCTGATTTATGATGGTAATTAGTTAGTTTTAAGTATTAATTTCTTTTTAAGTTTATTTTCGTTAAAAATCAGTAGTTTTATTAAAGTAATATATATTTGAGACGATAACACCTAGTATGTTTATAGTGACAAATGTATTATACTTGTAACAAATTGATACATAACACACGTTTTTTTAAGCCCTAACATTGCAAGAGAGTATTTTGAAGTTATTCGCAGCATGTAGTATTTGGCTTTTACTGTTAAGTAGTTTTGTCCAAGCAAATGTCGTTTGGGATAAGGAAATCAATGAATTTAAGACTTCTTATTCATTAGAGCAATCAAATAATTTATATCACCAAGCCTCAAATCAAATCAATGATACTGCGGGGCGCTTGAGTGCCAACTATAAACTTTTAAAGTTGTTTGAAGGTTTTGGTATATCGTTTCCTGTTACTTTAAGTCAAAAGTCATATTTAGAGCAGTCGCAATTAAATGCGTTTGCATACTCGGTTTCACCAAATATACACTTCTTTATATCCGATAAAACTTCAGTTGATGTGATGTTTAATAAATCAAAAAGTGAAGTCTTACCTGGCCAAGAGGGCGCTGAGTTTGTCGACTCTGATACCTCTTTAATTGTATTAAATACCGATTCAGCTAATTTAAACTTGAATCTTGGACGTGATCATAATAGTCAATTTTTAGATATGAGCATTTC
>Ga0209396_1002491_pt1 | contig 19342 bp, 14 predicted proteins | sample GOMGulsemesocosm_6_FD_184638 | JGI IMG/M metagenome (GOLD analysis project Ga0209396, IMG submission 184638) | Methane-oxidizing microbial communities from mesocosms in the Gulf of Mexico - GOM8C Gulf of Mexico (SPAdes) (version 2) | ecosystem: Environmental > Aquatic > Marine > Cold seeps...
GGCGTTGATGGGATTGTTGATCTGGTGCTGAGTTTTCGGGTTGCATTAGTTGTACATTCCATTGTGAATTAATGGTTAATAATAGCACAACTTTTTGTTTTATTTCTAATAAAATACAAAGGGTAGGCGGCACGGCAAGAGCGTTTTAATGAATACACCCTAATATTGAAGGGATGTCAGTGCATATGAAGTAAACCGTATTTTTCATGCTTAACCATGGATGGTTATGTTAGGGCAAAGCAGGGAGCACATTGCCGAGACGAAAAATGGAGCGTATAGGGATGTATTTACAGCGTGTTTACGTAATATGTGGGGATATCACGATTATAATGCTCTTGCCCCGAGATAGGAAATATATGCTAGCGATAAAGACTGAGATAAAAGGATCAAACAAGCCTTGTTGCTTGATCCTTTTAATGCTGGCTAAAATGTATATTTAACCCCGAGTGTAAATTGTCGTGGTTTACTCGCTCGCGCCCCGAATGGGCGACGAGAAACGACACCTTGTTGATCAGTTAAGTTATCGACCTTAGTGTAAACACGCAATGATGGTTCAAGGTCGACCCAAAACGAGACATCTACTTGGTTGATTGCATCGGTCATATAACCTTCAAGCTCGGTGCGACTGCCAGCGGCTTCTTGCATCGCATCGGTATGCTTAGCGATTATCGCGAATTTCCATGCCTCACCTTGCAGACCGGTTTCTAAACTCCACTGATTTTCTGGCATATAAGGTAGCGAATCGCCCTTGCTGACATCGCCCCATTGAATGAATGTTGACTCAAAATCATCTTGAAATTCAGATTGGGTATAGGTGTAGTTAAACGATAGCGGCATAACCAGATCATCAATTACCTGCCATTCACTGCCAAAGCTTGCTTCTATACCTTTGACCTTAACCGCACCGCCGTTAAATTCTTGATCGATGTTATCTAAACAGCCACTAGAGAAGGTGCAACTACCTTTTAGATTCGAATAGTCAGTAAAGAACGCCACCAATTCACCGTTAATATGACCGTTGTTATAGCGGCCACCAAATTCATAATTCCAACTTTCTTCAGGCTTGATATCATCCGCTTGGCCAGGACCATTGGGGACATAACCTTTATTAACGCCGGCAAGAATACCGATGCTGTCGTTGAAACGATAAAAAGCACCAATCCCTGGTGAGACAAGGGTGTCGCTATTTTCGTTGATTAAGCCTGTCAGTAGATCCTTACTCTGGCCGTCAATATTCTCAAGACGAACACCGCCGCTAATGGTTAATTTTTCGAACACTAAACGGTAGTTAATATGCGATGCGAGTGCCGTGACCGTGTCTTTGTTTTTGGTGGTCGTTGTGGTCGCTTCACTGGTGGCAACAAGTTCCCCTTGTTGCATTAGGAAACCATCTTCAAAATGATGACGCTCGACCTGATCTTGATGGAGCCGTAAGCCGAACTCTAACTCACTTTGCGCGCCAAAATGATCACTCTGCCACAATAGCTTTGACTGGAGCCCTTGTGAGTAATATTGGCGGTCGTTGTGACCAAACATCAAGGTGTCGAGATCGATACCTGAATCATTTTGACCCGTTAACACATCATAATAAATCTTATTGAGGCCAGTTTGTGGCGACAGTAAAATGGTCTGAATGCTGCGGTTGGTATTGAAGCGGTTTAGCTTGCCCCAGTCACGATCAAAATCACGGCGGTAAGCTTGCGTGTGAACACTTAAGTTATCACCAAGCTCAATGTAATGGCCTAACTGAAGCTGACTATGCTGCCATTCCATTAGGTCATTTTGACTAGCAACGTAGCGACGATTCGGCTGCGCAGCAAAGTCATCTTCGGTCAAACCAAGGTATGTTTCATGAGACTCTTCATCACCATAGCCCACTTTAAACTGCCATAACTGATAACGATTGCTTTGATCAATTTCATAGTTAGCTTTGAGCAACAATTCATTTTTAACAAAACCGGTGTCATCACCATTGTCTAACTCTTTGAAGCCATCAGTGCTAAGGCGAAGTCCTTCAACTAACACGCCAAGTTGCTGACCTTGATAATTGTAAAAACCATGCGCTTTTTGATAATTATCCGAGCCGTAAGCGAGTTCTATATTACCGCCATTCTTATCGCTAATCGCGCGCGATTGCATATTGATGGCGCCGCCAACAGTATTGGGTCCATAGCTAATCGCCGATGGCCCTTTAAGCACTTCAATACCGGTCATTCGGGCTGCATTTGGAAAGTAGTAGGCCGCTGGAGCAGCATAAGGAGCCGGTGCGATAAGCACGCCATCTTCCATAATGGTGATCTTGCTACTACGTTCTGTGGTTGCGCCGCGAATACCAATGTTTGGGCGCAGGCCGTAGCCATCTTCTTCGCGAATATAGACCCCAGGCACGCTTTGCAAGATGCGATGAATATCATCGAACTCAAACTGTTCTAAGTGAGCTTGGTCGAGCACATAAGCTGAACCTGTCTCTGTCTTTAATTGTTGTGATTGACCAATAATACTCACTATCTCAAGCTGTTTATCTTCAGTCTTGTCAGCACCTTTTTGTGCGGCATTGACCATCATCGTGGTACCACCAGATAGCACTAGCAGTATAATTTTATGAAGTAATGTCATTGTTTACATTCCATTAAGTGTTGTTAAATGATTATCCCAGCGGATATCGTTAAATGCGTGTCTTGTGTTCGGTGCTGCGCTGAGATCCCAAGATTGACCCTTGCCATTGGTGGCGATCAACGAGCGCTGATTGATGCTCAGGCCTGCAACGTCTCTAATGGCCACTTTATGGCTGAAACGATCGGTATCTAAATCCCAGAACGTGACTTGGTCGCCACGAGGGCAACTAATGGCCACTTGATTGTTGGCCTCGTTAATACACACGCTCGCGGCATATTGATTAAGAGGGCGCAACGTGTCATCACTCGCTTGTAAAATACTGAGTTGTGATTGCCCATGATGACTGATTGCCAGCGGTACAATATCGGATTTAGGCCCTTGATATTGCAGCCCGGCCACCACTTTTCCGCTAGACGAAATATCTAGGTGGCGAATGCTAAGCTGATGGTTGTCGAGTCTAAAATGATCAATGATTTGCCCATTATTAAGGTCTAAATAACTAAGGGCAGGGGACATTGTCTCAAGATTTAGTTTTTTACGCGGCCAGTTGGGGTGGGTTTTTATGCCGCCGTTGGCAATCACTAAGGTATTGCTATTTGGCAGAAGTTTGCATTCATGGGGGCCGATACCCTCACAATCATAATGCTCAATCACTTGATAGTTTAGAGCATCACGAATAACAATCTCGCCACACGATTTGGCAAAGTGGTTTTCGACCGACATCAAATGTTGGCCATCATGACTAAAGGCACCATGACCAAAGAAATGATAGCCAGTTTCAGCACTTACATGATGATTAACCACGCCGTTAATAAAATCGACCTCAAGCAAGAAGTCGCCTGGGCGGCGTGCGTAAACAATGGCGTGACCTGGCTTTGACGGATGAGCAAGCACACCATGACCGCGTCCAGGTAGCCTCACGGCATTAATCAGCTGGCCGTTCAGGTCAAACGCACCAGCAAAGTGCTGCTGTTGGCCGTTTGAAAAAGCACTGACTAACCACGCCGGCGTCGTTTTCTTGGCGGCAAAGAATGCCGCTAGACTGGCGGCGCCAAGTACCGCGCTGGTGCCGAGCAGAAACTGTCGTCGGTTGAGCACTAATTAGTCGCCATCATTAGAGTTGAAACCGATGTTTAAGTCGAGAACTTGGACAAACTCAGCGGTAAATAAATCACGTAATTCCCGCAGCTTAATAATGACCTCTTCAAGGATCAGTCGCTTTTCTTCATTATTTAGGGCATCGCTGTAAGAACCTTCAAGTAGATCTATCGCAGTTTGCGCTGAGGTTATCTTTTCTTGCATGCTGGTGGCAACAGATTGTTGTTCGACAAAGTCGTTCAGAATGTTATCAAAGCCATGACCTGCGCCAGCGTCGTACAGTGCTTGGAAGCTCGCAATGTTAATCTTTATGCTTGCCAATGATTGGTCACTGAGGGAATGCTCTGCAAGCGTTGCTAGTCCTGGTGCCTCATCGGCGAGTGGAATAAGAATCTTCTCGTCTTTCACTTTTTCTATCTGCTCTAGCCAGTTAGTGATTAACTCTTCAACGGCATCCTGTTTACTGCTGAACTCTCCAGTACCAGTGATTAACGTGTTTACGTAATTATCGCCCGAGACTTGCCACGCGTTATTGATGTTGGTTGACATGTTTTCAAGGTTTTGTGCGATGGCCGTAATGAGTTCACAGCGCTTTTCCTTGATATCACTGCTGAGTAAGTCATCACTGGTATCCGTAGGATAGAGTAATGATTCGGCGGCAGGTAGTCCTTGACCACCAACGTTTTTCGCCGCTATCAGTTCTGCGGTGATCGTGTCAGGCTCTAATAAATGTGTTGCTATAGCACGGTCGATTGCACTGTTGCTATCAGGCCACAATTGAATTCTAAAGAGCATATCAACAACAGGACCAACTTTAAGCCATTGAATGTTCTGCCAGCTGTGATTATTACTAAGCCAAGCCGATTTTAAGGTATCAAGATCAGTATCAGTGGCATTGGTTAAGCTACAAAAACTTTGCGCGGCTTGATTAAAGGCAATGCTCTGTTGGTTGAAATCTTGATAGCCTGGCATGATGTGGTTATTGGCTAAATCAGTTAGATAACTACCAAACTCCTCTTCAATGGTCGTTGTTGGCGTAATCGGTGTCGTCGGCGTTACGGTTGTATCGTCGCCACTGCCACCGCCACATGCTGTAAGGCACAGAGCGAGAGCAATTGAGACGGTAAGGGTTGATAAATTTTTCATTGACTGTGTCCTATATCGATTTTAAAAATTGTAATAAAGCCGCTCGGTCTGAGCTACTTAATGAAATATATTGTTGTTGAGCAGCAGCCGCTTCGCCGCCATGCCATAAAATAGCTTCTTCGATGCTGCGTGCACGACCATCATGTAAAAAATTTGAAGAGCCAGAAATACGTTTTTGGATCCCTATTCCCCACAATGGTGGTGTACGCCATTCTTGGCCATTGGCGTCAAATTCAGTGATACCATCGGCGAGTCCTTGTCCCATGTCGTGCAGCGCAAGATCGGTGTATGGCCAGATTTTTTGATTCGCTAATGGTATTAACGGGTAGTCTTTAGCGGTGGTGTAGCTTGGCGTATGACAATGAGCACAGCCGCTGGTATAAAACAGCTTGCGACCTTGTTGCACGCGATCACTCGTTAACGTTCGTGCTGGCTGCACGCCAATGTAGGCACTAAATTCGTTGACCAAGGTCAGCAGTTTCTGCGGGATCTCGACGCCATCTTGTTCGCCGAGATTTGATACAACATGACAATTAGGTTGATTATCGCTGCAATTTTCCTTGGGGAATAATGGACTTGTGATGCCAATATCGCCATTAAATGCGGCAGCGACTTGCTGGTTAAGGGTCGGGTGTTTAGCTTTAAAGCCGAAGCGACCTATCGCCAGCTGCTTGGTCTCAACATTGGTGACCAGATTATACTTAGCCGAAATACCATCTTCGTTGGCATCATCAATATCTTGTTGAGCCAACAGATCTTGCTCATCGATAGCATCGAGCAGCCCCATGCCATAAATACTTGGCGCATACCTTGGCGATAAGCCGATATTGGGCGCAAGTTCGCCATAGGCCATTTTAGTTAATTGATAGCTTGGCTTTCGCAGCTGATACGGTTGGCCATCGGCAAATGTACCCTCGATAGTTTGATATTGAAGGTCAAGCCAAGCTTCGCCGCTCGGTTGTTTTTTAACGCGCGAATGAATAAGATTTACGGCGCGAGGTTGAATTTGACCGCCGTAGTTTGGATCAACAGCATTGACCTTTGGCAGCGTACTACCAAGACGCATCAACAAAGATATTGGCTGATGGATACCTGCTTGAGACATCGGGCCACGGCCGCCGTCATGGTGGCATGTTACGCATGAACGCGTGATAAATAGCGGCCCTAAGCCGTCGCGATCACGAGTACTGGATGGCGCAATCACCCAGGGATCTCGAAATAGTGAAAATCCAGTCCAAAAATTGAGTTCTTTGGCGCGTGATACATTGCGCCCAACGGCAACATAGCTGCGATTAGCGAGGCGCTTAGTGGTCATTTCACCACCAGGGGCAAGCTCTGATTTATCAAAATCAGGTACGCTGTTATCGCTGCATGCACTCAAGGTACACATCACGATAATGATTCCGCTTAAGGTGAAATGGCGTAACATTACAACGATCCGACAAAGGCGAGCAGCTGCGCACGTTCTTGCGCCGTTAGCGCTATAAAGTTATCACGGGCGGTTTGTCCTTCGCCGCCGTGCCACAAAATAGCTTCTTCATGGCTACGGGCACGACCATCATGTAAAAAAGTCGCACGCTCATTGACTGTTTGCACTAAACCACTACCCCATAGTGCGGGCGTTTTCCACTCACTGCCAGTGGCGTCGCCCATTGGCATATCGTCCGCCAATCCATCACAGCGTTGTACGTAATAGCACATTTCGCCGCTGGTACAGCTTGAGCCATCTTCGAGTTCACGGGTCACGGCGCAGCTGCCACCCATATCATGGAGTAATAAGTCGGTGTAAGGGTAGAAGACTTGCTGTGATAAATAATCGAGTTTCTCTGGTTCATCAAGCAACGCTAGTAACGTAATTTGACCAAGGCGGCTATCGACAACATCACCCGTAACATGGCGCGGTGTGTGACAATCGACACAGCCATTATCAAAAAATAGCTGGCGACCGGCGACGATTTCACTGTCCCATGTTTGACTGTTACGATCGAAGCCTCGGCGTGCTGGCACGCCAAGCACTTTAGTATAAAACTCAACTAAGGCTAGTTGTCGATCGATAATATCGGGCTCGCTGGCTTGGGCGGTTTCTTGCTCAGCAAAGGCGGTACAAGCAATTTGTTGGTCGGTGCAAGGTTCGCCGATAAATAATGAGTTAGTAACCCCCATATCACCGCGATAGGCGCCGGAAGCTTGCTGTAAAACATTTGGATTTTGTGCTTTATAGGCAAAGCGGCCAATTTCTTGGGCGCCAGTCATGACATTAGTCACCATCGCTACTTTACCCGAAATACCATCACCATCGCTATCATCAGGATCGGCTAGGGCCAAGATATTCGCACTGGGGATGCCTTCTAATAAGCCTGATCCGAAAATGGCAGGAGAGACGCGCGGTGAGAACGTGACATCATCGTTGAAATCACCAAAGCTTAAATCTTTTATTTTATAAGTCGGTTTACGTAATTGATAGCTTGTGCCATCGGCGTATTGACCGCTAATGATTTGATATTCGACAAACGCGTATGCTTCACCATACAGTTCATCACCGTTAAGAGAGCCATCATGCTTTGGCAGCCCGACGACGCCATCGGCGACATCTAATGCTTGCACTGAGAATGTTTGCAGCTGATCGCCATAGATAGGATCAGGTACACCTTGGCTATCGGCAATCTTTAAAAACATACTCGTCATTGGTTCTGCTGGGGAAAGCGGAACATGTCCCTTGCCATCGTTGATGTGGCAGCCCTGACAACTTCCAGCGTTTAGCAACGGGCCGACACCATCATGCGGTGTTCGAAATAAATGATCGCCTGAGGTAAAAAAACCATCGGAAGTAAAGTCATCACTCACAGGCTCTGGACGCTGACTAAAAGCATCGTTGTCTGTTACAAAGACCGTAATATCACCGCCGCCTAAATGCTCGCCAACCTCCGGGGTCTCATTGCTAAGTGGCGTTAAGCCACTATGATCTAAAACTGGAGTGGGCTCTGGGGTAGGTATTGTCGGCGCAGGAGTTGATTGTGAACCGCCACCACAGGCCGCTAGTACGAGTAATAACGGAAAGATTGATGCTTTTGATATTAATTGCATTGAAACACTACACCCTGAAATAGAAAAGGGGCTTACAAATGTAAGCCCCTTTAATGAATAGCCACTATATTAAATCGCATTATACATAATGTTATTAATAATGGTAATGATAGCTATTGTTATTTATTAGATCTGTTCTTCAGTATCATCACGCAAGTTGTTCGTTGTTACTTCAAGCGCAAGAATAGCTTCTTCAATATCATCAGTTTGTGCGACAAGTGCGCTGATAACAGCAATAACATTTTCTTGTGCCACGCCTTCTTGAATTAATACATCAAACGGCGTTCCTGATTTTGCTTTAGTATCAATTACTGACGCAGCAGCCATTGTTGCTTCAAGTGAACCACGTAGATCATTGGCAAGTACTGGGAAACCTTCAGAAATCAGTAAGTCATAAATTGAAGCCCCTTTGATTTCTTCACCGTTAATGCGTGTGTAAGTAGCGCCGTAACTGTTTTGAACACCCTTAGCATTAAGGTAGATATCACGGTGAGTATTATCACTGAAACATGAATGCTCATCTTCTTGAGAATCAGTCGTTAAAGCGATATTAATACGCTCACCAGCCAATTCACCGTAGCTTAGACGACCCATGCCTTCTAGGATAAGTGCTAGTGAAGTATCACCACCGGCAACGAACGTGTTGTAATGTGGACCAACATTAGGCTCCCATGCTTCAACAACAGTTGTTAAGTCATCAATTAGGATTTCAGCGGCAACTTTAAGGTAATCACCACGACGTGAACAAACACTGTCAGCCATTGCTACCATCGCGCCAGAAGTACAGCCACCTGATACATTATAATCAGACACTGGGCGTTGACCTGGTGTTGTATCATGTGCAGCTTGGTCGCTACCTAAGTCAGCATTTAAATCCTGCCCCCACAGTAAAAACTCAATCGCGTGGTAACCAGTCGTTACACTACGTTCATCATCACCAGCGCCGTTAAGCTCAAGGATAGTTGCTTTATCAATAGTTGCATAAGTCACGTCATCAGCAATGATGTTGCTGCTAATTGCACGGCTAACGCCGTCTTCTTTAAAGGCATTACCATCGACAGCAGGTGCTGTTGAAATGTAATCGATTAGCGCTTCGCCAAGAGGCCATGCGTTTAGTGCGCCTTCAGGACCCGATTCACCAGTTTCTTCATTTTCAAAATCGATTGGTCCTTCACGGAAACGATATACTTCTGTTTGACCATATGGTTCGCGTGAATCAAGCCATGCTTGCTTTACGTCGGCAAAGTTTTGTTCGCTAGGCATTGCAACAAATGTATCAATAGAAGACTGTAATGCAATCGCTGCAATTAAAGAGTCTGAGTATGCAGCATAAGCGATATTCGCGTTTGATTTTACTACGTCATCGCGAGTGACTAACGTTGCAACACCAGCGGCGCCGTCAGCGCCAGTAGCACCGTCAATGCCATTTGTACCATCATCACCACTACATGCAGCAAGAGAAAGCCCTAGTACTACTGCTAGGCTACCTTTTGACAGATCTTTAATATTCATTGTCGTAATTCCTTAGAGATTTGATTCAATAATTTTTTATCAGCACGATAGCGATGCTTCGTACTGATGGATAAACTTTGACTGTTTAAAATTCGGCTCAATGATAATCACTATCAATTGGTAACGCAAGTGTAAATGAGAGTTATTTTCATTGGTGTTATTCGGATTCGGTCTAATCAGCGACAATGAAGATAACGCGACTTTTATCCACTTAGTGTTACAGGGGTAGAATGTGATAGGTATTGATTTAAATAAAAAGAAGTAACATACCCTCGGCTAAGCAGTGACAGCTATTCTAAAAAATAGAACCGTAGATAATAAAAAGCCACGGCAAGTGCCGTGGCTATGCTCCATTTAACGCAGCTAGTTAAAGCGGAAATTAAAGTGGGTAGTTAAACTGCACTGACAGTACGTAGGCATTGATATCATAATCAGCTTGGTAAGTGCTGTTATAGATCCGTTGATCCTGGACGTTGTATTCTTGATCAAGCACTGAGCTTTCTTTCATGACCATGGCACCAGCAGCGACATCAACACTCCACTTTTCATTGCTTTGATAATTTGCACCAACAGTTAACCAAGTACGGTTATTCGCTGGGATGCGTGCACTACGGAATTCGCTATTAACCGGTGAAAAATCTCGAGCGATACCAGATTTTAATGTCCATTGTTGGTCAAGTTTATAGGTTGCACCGATTGCAAAAGCCCACGCATCGTTCCAATACTCAGGAATATAGCCAATGTAACCTTCTTGGTTAAGGTTTGCCGCTTGTTGTGTGCTCGGGCTAAGGCTTGGTACTGCATCGACTGAGATCACAGAGATATCAGTGAATTTACTCCACTGGGTCCATGTTGAGCTAAATTGTAATGACAACGCGTCATTAATTTTACCATCAACACTAATTATTACGCTTTGAGGCGTGTCTAAACCAAGGGTTGATTTTTCGACTTTATCGGGAGACACCGCAAGCTTGCCGGTGGTTAAATCAACAACAGGTAATTTGGCGCCATCAACGCCTAGCGATGGAATCGTCGGTGCAGTCCAATATTGAGCTGGATTGTCACTGTAAGCAACGAATTCGCCAGTTAGCGGTGTATTATTGATGGTTGAATCACCCTCTAGCGTATAATTAACCGCCGAATGGTAACTTACTGCAAGTGCAATACTATCGTTTACTTGATAATGGAGACCGAGGGTATAGCTTGGTTGAATATCATCACCAGAGACTTCATAAATACTCTGACAATAAGCGTCTTGCGCAACATCGGTAAAAGTACCAGCACTAATTGCTGCATATGTTGGGTTAATGCCAGCACCTGTTTCACACAGGCCGCTATGATCTTTATATTTACTTAACGTACCGCTGGCGTAATTGAGGGCGATGGCGCCACCAATTGAAAGCTGGTCATTTACTTGGTAACTAACAGATGGTTGAAATGCGATAACCTGTAGTTCTGTTTTTTGGGCAAAGTAACGGCCAACAAACTCATCGTCATATTCACTCGAGGTGCCAAATGGCACGGCAACAGAGAAGCCAACTGCAAACTTATCGTTGATTTTATTAACGTAATGGAAGTGTGGAATAACCGATAGGCCACCGACACTATCCGACGATGCGCCTGATACAGCAAGGCCTGACGCACTAGTTGCGCTAGCATTAGTGTAATCGCCATCGATTTGAACAAAATTAAGACCCGCACTCACTTGTGACTGACCAAGTTTAATTAACGCAGCAGGGTTGGTAAAGCCAACACTAGCATCTGTAATTTGTGCACCACGACCCGCGTAGGCATTTCCCATCGCGCTAGTCGATTGTTCAAAAAGCTTAAACCCACCAGCTTGGATTGGCGCTGTCGCAGCAGTTAGTGCTAACGCAACTAATGAATAGTTTAATTTTCTCATGTTCATAAGACGGCTTACCTATGTAATTATATTTTTAGAGTATTTGCTCGATTGTCACGCAATATAACCAATAATGGGCATGTTGTACAAGAAAATTAAAACGTTCGTTTGAATAATAAGCAGCTTTACCTATTGAATCGTTATCCGTTAAAACGAAATTCATACCAATGACATAAAATTAATGATCAGTTTTGTAACGAGGTATTGAATTGGTTAACCTGAACTTGGTTTATCTAGCACTAATAATTTTGGTTTCGGTTTTTAATTTTTAGGGAATGGAGCGACTTACGAGGTACTGGAGTAGTTGACCTGAACTTGGTTTATCTAGAACAAATAATTTTGGTTTCGGTTTTTAATTTTTAGGGAATGGAGCGACTTACGAGGTACTGGAGTAGTTGACCTGAACTTGGTTTATCTAGAACAAATAATTTTGAGTTTGGTTTTGGTTTTGGTTTTGGTTTTGGTTTTGGTTTTGGTTTTGGTTTTGGTTTTTAATTTTTAGGGAATGGAGCGACTTACGAGGTTCGAACTCGTGACCTCGACCTTGGCAAGGTCGCGCTCTACCAGCTGAGCTAAAGTCGCACTAAAAATTTTTTAAATTACTAACTACTATTGAAATAATGGAGCGACTTACGAGGTTCGAACTCGTGACCTCGACCTTGGCAAGGTCGCGCTCTACCAGCTGAGCTAAAGTCGCACTAATCAAATATTCTGCAATTAGAAAACTAAAGAATAAATGGAGCGACTTACGAGGTTCGAACTCGTGACCTCGACCTTGGCAAGGTCGCGCTCTACCAGCTGAGCTAAAGTCGCATTTCAAAAGTACTTAAAAAGTAATTTTAAACTTCCTGTCTGGTGACTAGAAAGTGAAGCGCATTATAAGTAATTTATGCCGCGCTGCAAGTGTTTTTTATCAAATATGAGTCAAGTGCTTAAAAACTGTCTTGATTAGCCGTTATTAGACCTTAAAAAAGTGCTTGCGGTAATATTGCAGTTCCGCAATCGATTCGCGAATGTCGTCCAGCGCAAGATGTGCTCCTTTCTTACTAAAACCTTTTAGCATTTGTGGGTCCCAGCGTCTTGCTAACTCTTTTATCGTACTGACATCGATGTTGCGATAATGGAAGTAGGCATCGAGTGCCGGCATATGGCGCACTAAAAATCGGCGGTCTTGACCAATGCTATTACCACACAGTGGTGAATCACCAGCGTCAATCCAAGGTTTTAAAAATGCAATTGTCTGCTCAACAGCTTGCTGTTCTGTGACGGTACTTGCTTGCACACGTTTTACTAATCCAGAGGCGTTATGATGAGTGGTATTCCATTCGTCCATCGCATCGAGTGCTGATTGTGGCTGAGAAATGGCAAGTACAGGCCCTTCAGCTAAGGTGTTAAGCTCACTATCAGTAACGATCGTCGCTATCTCGATAACTTTATCGGTATCAGGGTTCAATCCAGTCATCTCTAGATCAATCCACACTAAATTTTGTTTATTTTTACTCGCGGGCATTGTGTACTCATTTTCTTCAACTCTGATTGGCAAGTATATCAAGGAAGAAACTTAAAGATAGCGTGATATACAATTGTTACTCAATAAGTAGTATGATGGCTGCATATCAACACCGACTGAAATTTAGAAGATACTTTGGCTAAGAAAACAAAACTCACAAAAGGGCAACTGCGACGCGTCAGCTCGAACCAGAAGAAGCGTCTGTCCGCCACGAAAGAAAAGCAAACCAATGTACAATGGCAAGCGGATCAATTAGGCACACAAGAAGATGGCCTGATTATTAGTCGTTATGGCCAACATGCGGATGTTGAAGATCATAACGGCGATGTTTACCGCTGTAACATCAGGCGTACCGCTGGCTCTTTAGTGACTGGCGATAAAGTTGTGTGGCGTCGTGGTAATGAAATTTTATCGGGCATCAGCGGTGTTATCGAAGCGGTGCATCCGCGCACGAGTGAGCTAACACGACCTGATTTTTATGATGGTATTAAAGTCGTTGCCGCCAATATCGATAAAATATTTGTCGTTTCTTCGATCGTTCCTGCATTTTCAACTCAAATTGTTGACCGTTATTTAGTGGCCGCTGAAGATGTTGGTGTTAAGCCGATAATCGTTCTTAACAAGATTGATTTGCTAGACGATGAAGGGATGGAACTGCTCGATGGGATGCTTCAGCCTTATCGTGATATCGGATATCAAGTCATCATGTTATCGAGTCATCGTGGTGATGGCGTTAGCGAAATCAATGAAATGCTTAAAAATTCAGTGAGCATTTTCGTTGGTCAATCTGGTGTTGGTAAATCTTCATTAATTAATGCGCTGATGCCCGATGCTGAACTTATCATTGGTGATGTCTCTGATAATTCCGGTTTAGGTACACACACGACAACTACCGCGAAGCTACTGCATTTTGAGCAAGGGGGCGACCTAATAGATAGCCCTGGTGTTCGTGAATTTGGTTTGTGGCATCTCGAACCAGACCGTATCGCGTGGTGCTTTATCGAATTTAGAGAATTTCTTGGCGGTTGTAAGTTTAGAGATTGTAAACACCGTGATGATCCCGGTTGCCTCTTGGCTCAAGCGGTCGAAGATGACAAAATTGACCTAGAGCGCTATGAAAACTATCATCGCATTTTAGATTCATTAGAAAATAACAAACCCAATCGCCACCCTGGCGGCGCAAATTAAGGAACGTTTCGTGAGTTTTACCGACAAAATTAAGATTATTGGCCAATACTGCCTACCAAAGCACGCTGTATCTCGTGCGATAGGACGCTTTGCAGCGTCAGAATCTGGTAGCGTAACAACGAGTGTTATTAATTGGTTTATCAAGCAATACAAGATTGATATGTCAGAAGCTGAGCGTGAGAATGCCGAAGAGTATAATACCTTCAATGATTTTTTCACTCGTGCACTTAAACCTGGTCTACGCCCAATTAGCGAGACGGATTTAGTATTACCCGTCGATGGCTGTGTTAGCCAACTCGGACCGATGCAGGCTGGGCGTTTGATTCAAGCTAAAAATCACGACTACTCGGCATTTACACTGTTAGGCGGTGATAAAGAGCGCGCCAAGCCGTTTGCTAATGGCCACTTTGCCACGATTTATCTTGCCCCTAAAGACTATCATCGTATCCATATGCCAATGGATGCGACATTACGCGAAATGGTTTATGTGCCAGGCGATTTGTTTTCAGTTAATCCGCTTACTGCACAAAACGTACCGGGCCTATTTGCGCGAAATGAGCGTGTTGCCGCCATTTTTGATACCGCTAGTGGCCCAATGGCGATGGTATTGGTCGGTGCAACAATCGTTGCAAGTATAGAGACCACATGGCACGGCACAGTGACACCGCCATCAAATCAACTAGATAGTTGGGATTATCCGACGACAGGCGACGAAGCAATTACCTTCAAGAAAGGCCAAGAAATGGGCCGTTTTAAACTTGGTTCTACTGTCGTTATGTTATTTGGTGATGATATGCTCAGTGCGTTCGATGCTGATTTAGAGGAAGGCGTGGTTACTCGTTTAGGTCAACCAATGGCGAGTCTAAAGCAAGCGCTTTGTGATAGCGAAGACGCCGAATAAGGAATCGACTCCCTGATCGATATGAAAGCCAGCAATTGCTGGCTTTTTTGATTAATAACGCCATCTCTACCAATCCAAAAGTCCAATGGTAGTATTCACTTTTATACTCTACTTTATTGTCTTTACGGCTAATGAGTACACGTTTTGTCTGAACATCAAAAAAGCCTTGTGCTACTCCATTTATCTGTGCTGCTCTTTGGTGGTACGGCGTTGTTTTCACATCTGTTGCCTTGGTCGGCGCTTGATATAACCTTCTTCCGTTGCGTGGTTGCGGTGATGACCTTGCTGATCATCATCAAGTTGCAAGGTGATAAGTTGTTACTAGCATCGTTAGCGGATTATAAAATGGCCCTAATACTCGGTGTGACAGTTGGGTTGCATTGGGTGACTTACTTTTATGCGATGCAATTGGCGGGCGTTGCCGTGGGAATGTTGTCGTTCTTTTGTTACCCACTAGTCACCGTATTCCTAGAGCCTTTGTTCAATAAAACGAAGCCGCACCCTCGCGATATTTTATGTGCGATCACGGTATTTATTGGCCTGTTCTTATTGATCCCTGAACTTAGTCTCGAAAATGATACTACCCTTGGTGTGATGGTAGGGATTGGCTCTGGCTTCTTGTTTGCGCTGCGCAACGTATTACACAAACAATATTTTAGTCACTACAAAGGCACCCAAGCGATGTTTTACCAAACCTTGGTCGTTGCTGTGATGTTAGTGAGTTTTGTGGATTTTAATCCGTTTGATATGAGTGGCTTGTGGACCAACCAAGGTATTGGCGAACTTGGCTTGTTACTTATTCTCGGTGCGGTATTTACCGCCGCACCGCATGCCTTTTTAGCCCAATGCTTTTCACAGCTTAGCGCGAAAACCGCTGGCCTAATCTCATGCTTGCAACCGTTGTATGGCGCGGCTTTGGCAGCGTTAGTCTTAGGGCAATGGCCAAGCGCTAATGTTTATATCGGTGGCAGTCTCATTGTCACAGCCGCAGTATTAGAAACCATATTAGTGACCCGAAAGAGAAGCTAAGTTGACTAGGATCTGTTAGTTACTTAAAAATACTAAAGAAATCATCAAACACTGACTTTTTCTTCTTTTTAGGTAGCGGTTCTGGCACCAAAATATCTCCGCCACAATCAAGATTTTTTGGCCACATCAAAGCAAGCACAGGGATAGCGATTGTTTCGTTACAATCTTGGGCGACCGCTACGCCGCTTATTTTATCGACATAGCCGGTACTAATACCTTCTGGTCTTGCAAGAGATAATGAAACACCGCCACGGCTGTTTACAAAATCGCTATAGACATTCAGCGCGCCGCTACTACCCGTTAATCCGGTCGACTTATTATCGTCACGACCTAACCACACGACAGTCGTTTCGTTGTTGTCAAAGCCAGCATACCAACTGTCACGTAAGTCGTCAGTTGTACCTGTCTTACCCGCCAGTAGTTTACCTTGATTTTGCCAACGCAATGCTTTTGCCGTTCCTTTCTTCGTCACGTGAGTCATGGCGTATTTTGTTAAATACGCGGCGTTGGTGCTGATGGCTTGAACAGGTAAGTGATGATAACCAAAAAATGTTTGATCATCATTGTCCGTAACGGCAACGACGGTATGGAGCGTTTTTGTTTCACCGTCGTTAGCGAGGCTTTGATAAAGTTGGGTAACTTGCCATGGACTTGTTTCAATCGCCCCTAAAAGCATCGATGGTAATAACTGAAACTCGTTGTTCCAGCCGGCGCGCGTTAATGTGTCACTTATATTTTCCAGGCCGATATCCAACCCGAGATTGACCATCGGAATATTATAGGAATAGGTCAGGCTATCCAATATATTGGCTTGACCACGAAACTCTTTATCGTAGTTAAGCGGTGTCCAGACCTTGCCATCGTCGTCGGTTAAACTGAATGGTTTGTCAGCTAGTTGGGTCCCTAACGTATATTTAGCGCCATTCTCTAGTGCGGTTGCCAGGATAAAAGGTTTAATGAGTGAGCCAATCGGTCGCTTGGCATTAATCGCGCGATTAAATCCGGCATAGTTAGCATTTTTTCCTTCAACTAACGCTTTGATCTCGCCACTTCTATAATTGGCGACTATCACCGAGCCTTCAAGGTTATTGGTCTTTGTGGATTTCTCCAAGGCTTTAACACGCTCAGTTAAGCTTTGCTGAGCAAACCGCTGGGCTGAACTATCGATAGTGGTAAAAATTGAGATACCAGTACTGGCAGAAAAATCACGGGTAAAGCGCGATCTCAACTCGCTGCGCACTAATGACATAAAACCATGATATTGACCTTCGCTGCCAATCCCTCGTTTGATAATAATAGGGCGCTTAGCAGCAGCTTTATATTGGCTTGAACTGATTAAGGCCTGTGACAGCATTTGACGTAGAATTAAATCACGACGTTGTAATGCCCGTTTCGGGTGGCGGGTAGGGCTGTAATAACTTGGTCCTTTGATCATGGCGACCATCAAGGCGACTTGATCCGCAGTAAGTTCGTTAAGCGGACGAGAGAAATAGAATTGACTCGCTAAGCCGAAACCATTAACGCTTAAGGTGCCATTTTGGCCTAAGAACACTTCGTTAAAATAGATTTCAAGCAATTGATCTTTAGAGTACTTTATCTCAATTAGAATTGAGTAATATGCTTCTTTTACTTTACGCCACAATGATTTCTCGCGGGTTAAAAATACGTTCTTAACCAACTGTTGTGTCAACGTGGAGCCACCTTGTACCGTGCGTCCGGCTTTTACGTTGGCGATTAACGCACGTAATATCGAGAGTGGCGCAATGCCTCGATGCTGATAAAAATTGCGATCTTCGACATGAATAAGCGTGGCGACAAGTAGCTCAGGTATTTGTTCTCGTGGCACAAATAAGCGGTCTTCTTTATTGGTACCGGTTAAGCGTTTTAATAATTTCGGTTCTAGATTAAATTTATCGAGAGACTGACCCTTAGCGCCGTACTCAACAATAGATTTTAGAAAGTTGCCATCAAATTGAAGCATCACGCGCGATGGTGGATAAGAGCCATCGATATACTCAAAGCCACGACGATAAATATCAATCTTTGTGGCCGAGACTGAATATTCACCGATCAACGAGGGGTTACTAACACGGCGATAATTTAACAGTGCCAGTTCATCAATAACCTGATTACGGGCAATGTGTTGCTTGGGTTGTAGGCTGAGGGATTGAGCATAAACCTTGGCTGGGATTTTCCAGTGATCATAAGAGAATTTTTGGTCAATCTTGCCATCTAAATAAATGCCATAGCCAGCCATCACTGTCGCCAATATTAACAATAGCTTTAAGCATAAAATAACGATTCGTTTAAGCCACGTTGGCTTTACTGCAGAGGTAGTGTCGGTCATTGAAAAGGCGTAGCCAACCATCGATAAAAATAACTATGGCTACTTTACCAGTGTCTTGATGCAAATGGTATTATAACGCCAGATTGATAGTCGTTTGTTAACGGCTATCAATCATTAATACATCGAGGCGTTTTTGTGCCCTATTTAGATCGCTAAGGTCAGACGGCTCAATCATTTCACATTCGTCATTAATCATCTCTTGGACATTGGATGGATAATATTTACAGTCATCAGGGCGATTAAAATAAATGTCGCAGCTGTACTTTGTCACTGACTTCGCATCGGTTGTCTTGCGTAGGAAAGGGCAAAGCTCGAACAGTTTTCCGCTGCGTGGATCGGCCCAGATCTCACCATCTCGCACGTATTCTGCGATTTCAGGGTTAAAGAGTTCCCACAATTCAATTTCAGTTTCTGACGCCGATAAGGCGCCATTGCTGTATTTTATGCAGCATTTACCGCACGAGTTACATGATTTCATTGGACGATACTCCGGATGTTCATTACGGTTTTATCTTTATACACATTGCGATTAAGCATCACTATTTCTAAACATACCTTAAATATGGCAATAAGTTACAGCCCCATCTTCTTCTTAGTCTTGGTCGTCGGCATAGCGATACTTGGGTCGTCCGGCCAATAGTGACGTGGATATTGGCCTTTCATATCCTTTTTAACCTCGCCATAACTGCCATGCCAAAAATTAACTAAATCCTTGGTTAACTGAATTGGGCGTTGAGCAGGGGAGAGCATCTCTATCAGGACTGGGATTTTTGTACGGCCGACACTAGGGTTGACCATCGTGCCAAAGAGTTCTTGAATACGAACGCTTAATTTTACTTGCTCACCGTCGCTATAGTCGAGTCGGATGTTTGATCCACTCGCCACTTTTAAATGGGTAGGATATTGCTGATTGAGCTGTTGTTGCAATGGATAATCGAGCCTGGCGAGCAGTGCATCGGTTAAATTGATTTGTTTGAGGGCGTTAAGTTTCTTGGCGCCATTAAAGTA
>Ga0209396_1002499_pt1 | contig 19277 bp, 19 predicted proteins | sample GOMGulsemesocosm_6_FD_184638 | JGI IMG/M metagenome (GOLD analysis project Ga0209396, IMG submission 184638) | Methane-oxidizing microbial communities from mesocosms in the Gulf of Mexico - GOM8C Gulf of Mexico (SPAdes) (version 2) | ecosystem: Environmental > Aquatic > Marine > Cold seeps...
GCTCCAATACGCATATTACTAAACACCAATACTTGTAATAAAACAAGTAGTATAAAAAAGAGTATTCGTAAAACAACTTCCTTATTCATTCGGATCAGGATTTAAGAGTTGATTTACTTCTTTTAGGGCTTTATTTTTTACAACATATACATACCCAATATTTGACATGTTATTAAACAACTTCACATCAACATTAAAATAGTTTTGCGTTTGGTCTAATTCTGCTTTAACAACTTTACCAACGTTAATCCCTTGTGGGAAAATAGAATAGTTACCCGTAACAATCGTATCATTTACTTTAATTGGTGCTACTTTAGTTATATCTTCTAATTGCACTTTAAATGGCGATTCTCCATCCCAAATTAAAGAACCAATATCGTTTGTTTTTTTCAACTGAACATTAATTTGTGACTGCACGTGTAATACGGACAAGACGGTAGAAAAATTCTCTCCAACACTTTCAATTACGCCAACTATTCCGTTAGTTGTAATTACTCCCATATCAGTAGTAACTCCGTGCTTAGCTCCTTTATTAATAACAAGGATATTATTTTTTTTATGAAAACTGTTTTGTATTAATTTTGCAGGAATAAACTCATAAGGCACATCTTTTAAATCAGAAGCTGTACTATGAAAACTATAATTACTTAATTCCTTTCGCAACCTAGCATTCTCTTTTAACAACCGATCATTATAAGTGTCAAGATTGATAAACTCATTAACATGGTTTACAGACTCATATAATCCACCAGTTAGATCATTTGCAGCAGAAATAAATTTGCTTTTATGATATCTATGCGATTGAATTGTAAGCGCTAGAGAAATACTCAACAGTAAGATGAAAAACAAGAAGTTTTTTTTCTTTAATAAATACGAAATTACCTGCTGCATTAGTCACGCTATTTAATCAAAATACTTCTGTACTTAGCAAGATCTTTTAAAGTAATACCTGTTCCTCTAACTACTGCTCGTAATGGATCTTCAGCAATATATACTGGCAAATCTGTTTTTTTAGACAATCTTTTATCCAACCCTCTTAACATTGATCCTCCTCCAGCTAAATAAATACCCGTATTGTAAATATCGGCAGCTAATTCTGGTGGTGTTTGCGATAATGTTTCCATTACAGCATCTTCAATTCTTAAGATTGATTTATCAAGTGCTTTTGCAATTTCTCGGAATGAAATCTGAACTTGTTTTGGTTTACCTGTTAGTAAATCTCTACCTTGAACAGACATATCTTCTGGTGGTGTTTCTAAATCTTCTGTAGCCGCACCAATTTGAATTTTTATTTTTTCTGCTGTTCTATCCCCTACATACAAATTGTGTTGCGTACGCATGAAATAAACAATATCATTGGTAAATACATCTCCAGCAACTTTAACTGATTTATCACATACAATTCCTCCTAAAGCAATTACAGCTATTTCAGTAGTACCTCCTCCGATATCAACAATCATATTTCCTTTTGGCTGCATAATATCCACTCCAATACCTACAGCTGCTGCCATTGGCTCATGTATTAAATATACTTCTTTACCATTAACTCTTTCTGCTGATTCTTTTACTGCACGCATTTCAACTTCAGTAATCCCTGAAGGGATGCATATCACCAAACGCAATGAAGGTGGGAATAATTTTTTCTTTAATGCAGGAATGTTTTTAATAAACATCGTTAGCATCTTTTCCGAAGCATCAAAATCAGCAATTACTCCATCTTTTAACGGACGGATTGTTTTGATGTTCTCATGTGTTTTACCCTGCATCATGTTAGCCTCTTGACCAACAGCTATTATATTTCCAGATATTCGATCCCTTGCAACAATAGAAGGTGCATCAACTACAACTTTTCCATTATGTATAATTAAGGTGTTTGCAGTACCTAAATCTATTGCTATTTCTTCAGTTAGGAAATCAAAAAATCCCATAGGCATGTAATGTTTTTAAAAGGGTAAAACGTGTTTGTATTGGTAATCTACCAAAGGTACTAAATTTAAGGAAAAAATAACATTAAAAAAGAAAACTCCGTAAAAATATTTTTTACGGAGTTTTTATATGAAATATCAGGTATTTCCTAGTGCTTAAAATGTCTTGTTCCTGTAAAAACCATAGCAACATTATTTTCGTTACAATAGTCAATACTCAACTGATCTTTTATTGATCCTCCTGGTTGAATAACAGCTTTTATTCCCGCATTATCAGCAATCTCTACACAATCAGGGAAAGGAAAAAATGCATCACTTGCCATTACTGCTCCATCTAGATTAAATTCAAATTTAGTTGCTTTTTCAATTGCTTGATTTAAGGCATCCACTCTAGACGTTTGCCCTGTCCCACTAGCACACAGCTGCTTGTTTTTTACCAAAACAATTGTATTCGACTTAGTGTGCTTACAAATTTTAGATGCAAAGATTAAATCTTCTTTCTGAGCATCAGTAGTTTTTGTAGTTGTTTTATCTTCTAAACCTTGAATAGAATCAGTTACATTGTTTCTATCCTGAACTAAAACACCATTTAAACAAGCTCTTACATTTGTCGCTGGCATTTCAATATTTTTTTGAACTAATAATATTCTGTTTTTCTTTCCTTTAAGAATTTCTTCTGCATCTGCATCAAATGAAGGCGCAATAACTACTTCACAAAAAAGTTTATGAATTTCGTTTGCAGTAGCAGCATCTATATTAGTATTCGAAATTAGCACTCCGCCAAAAGCAGAAGTAGGATCACCTGCTAATGCATCAACATAAGCTTCACGAATTGTTTTTCTTTGAGCAAACCCGCAAGCATTATTGTGTTTCAATACAGCAAATGTTGGCGCCTCTCCTTTAAACTCATCCATTAAATTTACAGCAGCATCAACATCCAACAAGTTGTTATAACTTAATTCTTTACCATGTAACTTATCAAACATCGCATCAAAGTTTCCAAAGAAGAATCCTTTTTGATGAGGGTTTTCTCCGTAACGTAATGTTTTACCATTATTTTCACTGATTTTTAATACTGTTTCTTCACCTTCTTTATTAAAGTAATTGAAGATAGCCGTATCATAGTGAGAAGAAATATTAAAAGCTTTTCCTGCAAACTTCTTTCTTTCAGCTATTGTAGTTGCTCCGTTGTTAGTTGTAATCGTAGTTAAAAACTCATTATATTGCTCCATAGAAGAAACAATTACAGTGTCTTTAAAGTTCTTGGCAGCTGCTCTAATTAAAGAAATACCACCAATATCAATTTTTTCAATAATATCTTGTTCAGGCGCACCTGAAGCCACTGTTTTTTCAAATGGATATAAATCAACAATTACCAAATCCAATTGAGGGATATTATATTCTTCCATTTCAGCAATATCACCTTGATGATCTTGACGGTTTAAAATTCCACCAAAAACTTTTGGGTGCAACGTTTTAACTCTACCTCCTAAAATAGACGGATATGATGTTGTTTCCTCTACAGGAACTACATTTATCCCTAACTCATTAATGAACTTTTCTGTTCCTCCAGTTGAATAAATAGTTACTCCTAATTCGTCTAATTTTTTAACGATCGGCGCTAAACCATCTTTATGAAAAACTGAAATTAATGCTGATTTAATTGCTTTTGTAGCCATTTTGTTGTGTTGTTGTTATTTTTGAAAGATGCAAAAGTAATTTTAATAGACGAAAAGACAATGCAATACAAGAATTATTTTAATAATAATTGTTCAATTTCAATCCCTTTTAACAATACCGCAACTTCCTCATTTACAAAAGCTAAGAAATCTTCATCAGCTTTTGTAAATGGATCTATTGTTTTAGAATCGATATCAATTTGCCCAATATTCACACCGTCTATAAATAATGGAATTACAATTTCTGCTTTTACAGTAATGCTACATGCAATATAATTATCCTGAGCGTTTACATCTGCAACCACAAAATTAGAATTACTTTCTGCCACTTGCCCACAGATACCTTTCCCAAAAGGAATGATCAAATGGTCCGTAGGCTCACCAACATAAGCACTTAAATGCAATGTTCTGGCTTTATGGTTTGCAAAATAAAACCCCACCCAATCATAAGCTTCTAAATTATCTTGCAATAATTGACACACTCCTTTTAACCTATCAAAAACTGGTAGTGTAATATCTTTAGCTACAATAGAAATAAGTGGCTTTAAGTCTTCGAATGTCATTTTCTTTTTATTTTATTTAGCAAAAGTATCTAATTCTTAAAGAATTAAAATCAAAAAAGTTGTTAATTTGTGTCTTACATGAATTCATTTATTACAAAAAACAAACCAGTTATAAAGTTCCTAGCCATATTTTTAACTAGCTATGTCCTTTTCTCAGCCCTATACCATGTTTTCTTAAACTCAACTAGCTCGCCTGATAGTGCCACAAAACTAGTTTCTGATCAAACTATACAACTATTACACCTAATAGGATACCAAACCAATTCTGTTACAGATCCTACTAGTGGTTTTATTAACTTATTTGTTAAAGGGAATAATATCGCTGGTATCTCAGAAGGATGCAATGCTATTAGTATTATGATTCTATTCCTAGCATTTGTATTTAGTTTTACAAAAAAATTAAAACCAACACTATTATTTAGCTTACTTGGAGTGCTATTTATTCACTTTATGAATATTATACGAATAGTAATACTAGTAATTTGTATTTATCATTATCCTGAATACTCTGATCCATTGCATAACTATGTTTTTCCAGCTATGATTTATGGGGTGGTTTTTTTGTTATGGATGTACTGGATTAATTCATTCAAAAAAAATAAAACCTGATGAATTTAAAAATTTTAAAAATATTTCTGATAGGATTACTATTTTTTTTACTTGGACTGATTAGAGTTTTTGAAAATGAACTTTTTTACGACCCTTTTATCAAGTTTTATAAGCAAATTCATTTGTCAAAAAGTAGCCCAGATTTTGAATTTTTAAAAATATCCCTGCATACCTTTTTGCGATATTTATTAAACACGATATTATCAATAGGAATATTATATACTGCTTTTAGAAAAAAAGAGATAACACGATTTTCAATAGCTTTTTACAGCATAGCATTTATTGTATTAATCAGCATATACACTTTAATAATCATGAACCTAAACCAAGGATTACATCAAATTTTTTTTTATATAAGACGTTTTTTAATACAACCAATATTTATTTTATTATTACTTCCAGCTTTTTACTACCAACATATTATAAAGCATAAAGAATGAATATATCCCTAATTTCGTTTTAACGTAAAACAAAAAAAACCTATGCAAAGCATAGGTTTTTTTGTTTTACAAATGTAATTTTATTACATCCCTAATTCTTTTTTAACATCTGCCAATAAGTTTGGACCGTCTGCTAAAATTAATCCAGAACCTGTAGTTGAATCAACAACATATTGAAATCCTTTTTCTCTGGCTACTTTTTGAATAGCTAAACGAGCTTTTTCCATAATAGGTTTGATCAAACCTTCTTGACGTTTACCCATTTCTTGTTGTGCATTTTGCTCATACTTTAACACATTGTCACGCATACCTTGTACTTCTTGAGCCCTCTGACCGTTTACTTCGTCTGTTTTACTAGATGCTTCAGCTTGATATTGCTTCATCTTGTTTTGAAGTTCTGTAGCCATAGTTTGAATGTCAGCTTGATAAGTTTTAGTTAACTTTTCTAATTGACTTTGAGCCGCTTTCATATCTGGCATTGCTGCAATTAATTCCTGAGTATCAATATGTGCAATTTTACTTTGAGCTGAAGTTAAACTTGTTGCTCCTAAAAATAACATTGATGCAACCAATAACGTTTTAATTTTTTTCATTCTATTGTATATTAAGTGTTAATTTATTTATTTTCTTCATTATTTTCTTCAACTGGCACTACTGGAGGACCACTGGTATTATTTTTCTTTGCTTGTTTTTTTGCTTCTTTATCCGCAAGCATCTTTTTACGTTTTTCCTCAAAAGCTTTTCTCCTAGCTTCCTTAAGCTCTTTATTTTTTTGCTTTTTTGCTTCAATATCACGTAATCTCTTAGCCTTATTTTCAGCTTGAGCTTTCTTACGTTCATCTACAGCTTCATTAATTACCGGGATTACATCTTCCTGCTCAGCTGCTTTTTTTGATTTCCTATCTTTAGCTTGCGTACGCTTAGCCGCCCTTGTTATTGTTCTTACAATATAATCACTTAAATCATATCGCTTATTGGAATACATCATTACAACATCGGCAGACTTGTCAAAAATAAAATCGTATTTTTTTGATTTTGCAAATTCCCGAACCGCTGTTAGTACTTGATCCTGAACTGGCTCAATTAATGTTTTCTTTTGAATAATTAAATCACCATTAGGACCAAAACGTTTTTGTTGGTAGTCAAGAATTTCAGCTTCTTCAATTTTAATTTCTTCTTCCTTTTCCTCAATAAGCTCTTTTGTTAACAAAACACGTTCGTTTCTTAAATCAAGTTTCTTCTTTTCAATACCACGAAGTTTTAAGTCGATTTCTGATTTCCACTTTTGAACTTTTTTATCCAACTGACTTAATGCCTCAGTATACTCAGGAATATTTTCAAGGATGTATTCTGTATCTATGTATCCTATTCTAATATTACTTCTCTGAGCATTAACACTAAATATAATTAGTATTAAAAAAACGATTAAAAGAACTCTTGTTTTCATAACTTATTGTGTTTATTGAAAATATCGTGCCAAAATTAAAATTCTCTACCTAAAATAAAATGCGTTTCCCATCCATTCTTCTCAGCCTGTCCAGGCAGGTTATCAAATCCGTATCCGAAATCTATCCCTAACAAACCAAATGCAGGCATAAATATACGAATTCCACCTCCAGCAGCACGATACATATTAAAAGGATCATAATCTGAATACTCATCAAATGAATTTCCAGCTTCTGCAAAAACCAACGCATATATACTCGCCGCTTGTGACTTCATAGCAATTGGATGCCTTAGCTCTAATGAAAATCTATTAAAAATAATACCTCCATCATTATTTGAAAGACTTCCATTATCAGGATAACCTCTCATACGAACAGTTTCCACATTTTGAATTCCTGAACTTCCTAAACCACTCCCTCCAAGTGAAAATCGCTCAAAAGGAACTACTCCTCTATCATTATTATACGCTCCTAAGAATCCAAAATTAACATTTGTCCTTAATACCAAACGTTTATATAAACTAGTATACCAATCTCCTTCAAACTTAACTTTATAAAATTCCAGCCATTTATAACGCTCTTGATCTACTTTACTTAAATCAGCTGCCGCATCATTAAAATCAGTTACTACATTATTATTTTCATCTACATAATTACCATGACTATTCTTCAACTTATTTTCCTCTAAGTTTTCCAAGTTTTTATAATCTACCCCATTTACAAGTGAATACGGAAAGGTAAATTTACCTGTTAAAGAAAATTTAGACCCTCGTTCAGGATAAATAGGATTTATCCCTTTACTATCTCTCGACAACCCTATTGTATAAGCCAAACTATTTGAGTATCCATCTTTAATATTAATAAAAAGACTTGATTGATAGTTTTTTAAGTTATAATGCTGTAATGAAACTGACTGACTTAAGGTAAAATAATCATCTGGCACCTTTAATCTCTTTGCTAAACCAACAGAGATTCCTAACAGTCCGAATTCTTGGTCTTTATTTACCCTACGAGTAAAAGAGTCATATCTAAAATAACGAGAATATGATAAGGACAATGAAAATTGCTGTGGCTTTTTCCCTCCCAACCATGGCTCCATGAATGAAACACTATACGTTTGATAAGTTTGACTTGCCTGAGCTCTTAATGACATTTTTTGACCATCACCCATTGGCAAAGGATGATATGCATCCTTATTAAATATGTTTTTGATAGAAAAGTTATTAAACGACAATCCTAGTGTACCAATAAAACCACCTCCACCAAAACCTCCTTGAAGTTCTATTTGGCTGGATCCTTTTTCAACTACCTCATATTCAACATCTACAGTCCCTTCATTAGGGTTTGGGTTTTTAATATGTGGTGTTAACTGCTCAGCATCAAAGAACCCCATTTGTCCTAATTCACGTAAACTTCTAATAATTTTTTGTTTACTATATATCTGTCCAGGCTTAGTCCTTAACTCACGGTAAACAACATGATCATTTGTTTTATCATTTCCGGTAACAGTAATGTTTTTAAAACGAGTTAATTTCCCCTCTGAAATTCTAATTTCAAAATCAATTGTATCATTCCTAACACCAACCTCGACTGGGACAACGTTTGAAAACATATACCCATTGTTTTGATACAAGTTCGATATATCATCCGCATCTGGATCAGAAGCATCTGCTATTTGTTTTTCTAACAAAACTCCGTTATAAACATCACCTTTAAACAACCCTAGTTTGTGTTTAAGGTATTTATCCGTATAAACAGTATTTCCAGTAAACTCAACATCCCCTATATAATACTTCTTCCCCTCTTTAATGTCTATTTTTAAAGAAACTGTTTTATTTTCATTAAATGTAGGGTCATTTCCTTTTACCTTAATATCCCTATATCCGTTTTCCTTGTAAGATTCAACTATTTTCTGAAGATCTTCTTCGTATTTTTCCTTGACAAATTTCGATCGTTTAAAAGCCCTTAATGGGTTTTTAAGACCTCTTTCTTTAGTGTTTTTCATCATTTTACGAAGCTTACCCCCCGTATAACTCTCATTCCCAGAAAATTCAATTTTAGAGACCTTTACTTTTTTCCCCTTATCAATATTAACTACTAAATTAATTTTTTCTTTCCCTGTAGAATCTTTTACTGAAACAGGATTTAAATATACTTTACTAGCTATATAACCCTCCTTAGCATATTTATTTTTTAAGTGATTTTTGGTAGTTGTCAAAAGGTTTTCAGTAACCTTCACTCCTTTAGTAAGATTATTCTCTTTAATAATTTCATCACGTTTTGACTTCTTTACACCCGTGACTTTAACCTCATCTAAACTTGGCAATTCTTTTACTTCAATATTTAAATAAACTGATTCTCCATCTACTTTAGTTACATAAATATTTACATCACTAAATAAGTTCGACCCCCATAGTTTCTTTATCGCATTACTGGTTTTCTCTCCAGGAACTACAATCCCCTGACCCTTTCTTAATCCAGAAAACGTAATTATGGTTTGCTTATTAAAACTTGTATTTCCTGAAACTGAAATTTCTTCAATTAAATATCTTGTCCCAGACACATAATTACCTTCTTGTGCATTTAATTTAGTACTAAAAACTAAAAGAATAAATACTATGCTAAAGTATATTTCCCTACTTAAGTTGTTCACTTGTTTTTCCAAATCGTCGTTCTCTATTTTGATAATTTATTATTGCCTTATACAGGTCTTCCCTTTTAAAATCTGGCCAAAGTACATCCGTAAAATACAATTCAGCATATGCAATTTGCCATAATAAAAAGTTACTGATACGTTGTTCTCCACTAGTCCTAATAAGCAAATCTACCTCTGGTAAATTTCGCGTGTAAAGATGCTCATTAATAATTGAATCATCAATATTTTCTAAAGAAATTATGTTATTTTTAACTTTCTTAGCTATTTCCTTAACCGTTTCTACTATTTCACTCCTTGAGCCATAACTTAGTGCTAGTGTTAATACTAGCTTGTCATTATTTTTTGTCTTTTCTATTACCTCAGACAGCTCTTTATTTGCTTTTGCAGGTAACTCTTCTAAATTACCAATCGCACAAAGCTTAATATTATTTTCGTTAAGTAATTTGAATTCTTTCTTTAATGACGAAACCAATAAATTCATCAGCTTGTCTACTTCTACTTTTGGTCTATTCCAATTCTCAGTAGAAAAAGCATACAATGTTAAGTGTGTCACTCCTGACTTTCCTGCCGCCTCAATAGTTTCACGTACAGCCTTTGCTCCTTTTTCATGACCAAAGACACGCAACAAACCTCTTTTTTTTGCCCAACGCCCATTACCATCCATAATAATAGCAATATGTTTTGGCACTTTATTTTTATCGATTTGTTCTAAAAGACTCATACTTTAATTCGTGTTACAAAAACAAGGGTTTTTACCAAAGGTATATGTTAGTGTTATCCCTGTAAACACATACCAATCGTTACTATTAACATTTCCAAACTTCAAGGATTCATACTCTTCCTTATCACGCACAGGATTACTACCATCAAGATCATCAGTAAAAGTATAACGAGCGCTTATTTCAAAAGCAAGGATAAATTGTTTTGTTATTGCAGACTTAATACCAACTGTCATCGGAATAGCTAAAGTATTGTGGCTATTATATTCTTCTATCTTATTATTTGAATTTAACGCTAAAGCATTATAATTAAGATAAGTCAAGCCTGTAAACAAATATGGTGTTGTTTTTATAGCATAACTATGCTGATCGTGCAAATCAAAATCCCAGAAAGTAAACTCCATTCCTGCAGTGATTTCTTTGATTTCATTTTTAAAAGAATAGTCTCTTTGCTTACGTCTTGGATCTATAGACTCTTCATCAGCCCCATTAATACTAGCGTAAATAGCCGATAATCGATACGAATGCCTTGGACTTCTATTCCATTTGTAAATACCACCTATAGCAATATCGTTAGGCTTAATATATTTTCCCGAGCCTACATCTGCTATTGCATTTGCCCCCCCTACAAACAACCCAAATTCATGAATTTGCCCAAAAGAGTAATAACAAGATAGTAGTAATAAAATAGTTAAACGATACATAGTGTTCTCAAAAGTTTGCAAATATATAAAATTGACTTAGTTATAACAATTAAACATGGTCACTATAAAACATCATTTATAAACATTTATTGTATTAATTTCTATTATCCTCTCCCCAAAGTAATTTATTACGAAGCGTATGTAAAAAGCTTTCCCCTTTAGGCTCTATCATTTTTATAGTAAAATCAGCTTTTTGAATTATCAGCTCTGTACCATTTTCCACAGTAATTATTCTCGAATCTAATGATGCTAAATGAAATTGCTCTCTTCCTCCTACTACTAACTTAATAGTTGTATTTTCTGGAATAACCAATGGTCTAGCATTTAAATTATGTGGTGCAATTGGTGTCAAAACAAAGCTATCAGAATCTGGAGCTACCACCGGTCCCCCGCAACTTAAAGAATACCCAGTTGATCCGGTTGGCGTAGCTACAATCAAGCCATCAGCCCAATAAGAAGTTAAATACTCATCATTTAAAAAAGTTTGCACCTTAATCATTGCTGTTGTATTTTTTCTACTGACAGCAATTTCATTTAATGCAAAATTAAAGTCTTCATCCAACCCAGAGATAGGGGTCTTACTTTTTAACATCAGTAGACTTCTTTCTGAAATATGATATTCATTATTAATAATTTCCTCAATGGATGATTTTATTTTATCTTTTTGTATTGTTGCCAAAAAACCCATCCTACCAGTATTCACACCTACAATTGGAATACCAGAATTTCTAACGTAAGAAATGGACCTTAAAATTGTTCCATCCCCCCCGATACTAATAAAAAAAGCAAAGGATTCATCTAAATCTCTGTAAGACTTGAACGATTTGTATTTTACACTGGAAATTTCATCAATATATTTTAACGTGGACGACTCAATATATACGGACACCTTATGAACCTTTAATTGCTCTAAAACTATACTCACATATTCTTTGGGGAAATTTTTTCCAAACCTACCGTAAATTGCAACTTTCATCATAGCTATATATTCAAATACTTTTTCAAATATTCCGATCTTTCTTTTAAATCCTGAACATAAGATTCTCCTTCATGACCTGAAATCACTTCATAACCATATCGTATGAACGTCTGTATAATATCAGACAAATTCTTGTTATTTACCTTTATAGTAATTTCTGTTAAATCATTCTCAAAACTAGACAAGAAAGCCCCTAAAACCTTAGAGTTATTTGATTCAATTATTTGTGAAATCTCACTAAAAGAATAATCCTTTATCTCCTTTCTAACTATTAATATAGCTCCAGGTTCAAAAAAGAATGGTGTTTGATCAAACAAACCAAGAATATCCTTCAATTCATAATACCCAATATAAGTTTCATCTTTTAATACAGGCATTATATTAGTTGAATTTTGAGCAAAGGCCTCTAAGACATCTAACCAGTTTGTATTCCAATTAACAAAAAAATATTCGACTGCATATTGACACTCCTTAATAGAAATTTCAGATTCAAAACAATGAACATCATTTTCAGAAATACACCCCAAGAAATCTTCATTTTCACAAACTGGAATATGTGAATAAGTAAGATTGTTAAACATTTGTTGAATCAAACGAACTTTCTGACTTACATCAACCAACCTGATATCATTTATAATGAGTTCACTAAGATTCATAATGCTATAAATTTATAATGCAAATTAACCAATTTATGCTAATTAGCCTTAAATTTGCGCTTCAATTTTTACAACATGACAAAGTTAAGCGTAAACATAAATAAAATTGCAACACTAAGAAATTCACGTGGTGGAAACACTCCAAACCTCTTAAATATTGCTAGCGATATAGAACGATTTGGAGCAGAAGGAATTACAATTCACCCAAGACCCGATGAAAGACACATCAGATATCAAGATGCACGTGATTTAAAAAACATTGTCACTACAGAGTTTAATATAGAGGGAAACCCTAATGAAAAATTCATTGCACTGGTACTAGAAACACAACCTACACAAGTCACCCTTGTGCCGGATTCAATACACGCCATTACATCAAATGCTGGATGGGACACTTTTGAACATCAAGATTTTTTAGCCGATGTTGTCGCAGAATTCAAACGAAACAACATCCGAACATCTATTTTTGTTGACCCGGCCTTAAAAATGATTGAAGGTGCTAAAAAAACTGGAGCTGATAGAATAGAATTATATACCGAAGAATTTGCAGACCAATACACCAAAGGAAATTTAAAAGCAATTAAACCGTATACCGAATGTGCTATTTTGGCAAACGAATTAAACATTGGTATAAATGCAGGTCATGATCTAAGCTTGGAAAATATCAAGTTTTTTAAAGAAAACATCCCTGAACTGCTTGAAGTATCCATTGGGCATGCATTAATTTCCGAATCGATTTATCTAGGAATTGAAAATGTTATAAATATGTATTTACACAAACTGAAAGGATAATTATTTATGGGAACTCTTCATTCAAAAATTTTAGGATCTGGACAACCTCTATTAATCCTTCATGGGTTTTTAGGAATGTCTGACAATTGGAAAACTTTAGGTAACAAATACGCTGAAGACTACGAAGTCCATTTAATTGATCAAAGAAATCACGGTAGAAGTTTCCACTCTAATGAATTTTCATACTCTTTAATGGTTTCTGATTTAAAAAAATACATTGACCATCATCAATTACAAAACTGTATTCTTCTTGGTCATTCTATGGGAGGTAAAACCGCCATGCAATTTGCTTTAACGTTTCCTGAAATAATCCACAAACTAATTATTGCCGATATTGCACCAAAAACATACCCTGCTCATCATCAATACATTTTAAAAGCTTTGTCAGAAGTCGATTTTTCAATACAAAAATCAAGAAAAGAGATAGAAGCAATTTTAAGCAATTACATACCTGAAACTGGCGTAATTCAATTTTTGATGAAAAACATTTATCGAAAAGAAAAAACTGAACTAGCATATCGATTTAACTTACCCGTGCTATTAAAAAAATACCACGAAGTTGTTACCTCCTTTCAATCTAAAAACGTTTTTAGTAAGCCTACTTTGTTTTTAAAAGGCAGTAATTCAAGCTACATTACACCAGAAGACTTCGTAACAATAAAGCATAATTTTCCAGACGCACGTATTGAAGAAATTAGTAATTCAGGACATTGGCTACATGCTGAGCAGCCTCATGAATTTTACCAAAAAACCATTAACTTTTGTTAAATTATTTGTATTATTGCTATGCATACATAGTATGCGTGTCAAATTAACTTAATCAGAAATCAAATTTTTATTATGAAAAAACTTTTATCTTTTGTTTTGTTTTTTCTTGTAGGATCTACTCTCTACGCCGGTGGTTACAGGGTATCAATTCAAGGACAAAAACAATTAGCAATGGGACACACAGGTGTTGCCGTTATCAGCAGTGCTGAGTCAGTATTTTTTAACCCTGCTAGTATTTCATTTTTAGACGGGAAAATGAATTTCTCGCTTGGAGTATCAGGGATTATAGCTGAAACAAAATACGAAAACAAAGAATTCGGAAATACTAACAGTACTGAAAGCGGACTTGCAACCCCTTTTAATTTTTACGCTACATATAAAGCAAACGATTGGTTAAGTTTTGGATTAGGAGTCTACACACCATATGGTAGTTCTGTAGAATGGGAAAAAGACTGGTCTGGATCTCACCTAGTTAACGATATTGATTTAAAAGCTATTTTCGTACAACCAACGATTGCTGTTAAAATTAGTGATAAACTAAGTATTGGTGGTGGACCAATTTATGTAAATGGTTCAGTAAATTTCAATAAAAATTTAAGTAGATCTTTAACCGATGTTAACGGAAACAGAACAAATGTTACTGTTGAACAGAAAGGCATTACTGCTTGGGGATATACTTTAGGTGTAATGATTAAGCCAATTGAAAAGTTAAACATTGGGTTTAATTATAGATCAAAAGTAATTGTGAAAGCTGAAAATGGTGACGCGGACTTTGAAAACGTTCCAGGAAGCTTACCAAACAATCTTTCTGACGGTAATTTTGATGCAGAATTACCTTTACCTGCTGAAGTTACAATGGGACTTTCTTATGAGTTTTGCGATAAATTCTTATTTGCTTTTGACTACAACTTTGCACAATGGAGTGAATACGAAGCTTTAGTAGTAGAATTTGACAATGACGCTGGTGTTTCAACTAGCCCAAGAAATTACAAAGATGCTGAAACATTTAGGTTTGGACTTCAATATGAAGCAACAAAAAAAGTAACAGTAAGAACTGGTATTTACTTTGACCAATCACCTGTACAAGATGGGTATTTTGCACCAGAAACCCCTCGTAATGACTCTGTAGGATACACCGCTGGTTTATCATTTAAAGTAAACGACAAATTATCAATTGATGCTTCATTCTTGTACTTACATTTTGACGAAATTGACAATTCATATGACCACTACCAAGAAAGCGGGCAAAATGTACCTTTTGAAGGAACATACAAGTCATCTGTAATAGCTCCAGGTTTAGGATTATCATATAAATTATAAGATTTTTAAAGAAAGAAATTATGAAAAATATAAAATATATAGCAATTATAGCTCTAGGGCTAGTTGCCTGTGAGCCTGAATTAGATAACTCAATTGAAGACGCAGGTTTTTACTCTTCCGGAGAAGCTGATTTTAGTAAGTTTGTCTCAGTAGGTAATTCGTTAACTGCTGGTTATGCAGATGGCGCTTTATACCTTGAAGGACAAAAATACTCATACCCAAACATTTTGGCTGATAGATTTAGCCATGCTGGAGGAGGAAATTTCACACAACCTTTAGTAAATGATAACTTTGGAGGATTAACACTAGGCGGCACTCAAATAACGGACAATAGATTCGTGTTAAGTGGAGATCCTTTAGCTCCTTCTATATTAACAGGAACACCTACAACAGAGGTTAGCAATATACTTGCTGGACCATTCAACAACGTTTCTGCTCCGTCTGCAAAATCATTTCACTTACTTTCAAATAGCTACGGAGATGTTTCTGGAGTAGCTTTAGGAACCGCAAACCCATACTTTGCAAGATTTGCTTCAAGTTCATCTGCAACTATGCTTGGTGACGCAGTAGCTCAAGACCCAACTTTCTTCTCATTATGGATAGGTAACAATGATATCTTATCATTCGCTACTTCAGGTGGACTTGGAGTTGACCAAAATGGAAATTTGGACCCTGCAACTTATGGTAATGATGATATTACAGATCCTATGGTTTTTGGTAGCGCATATACAACTATATTAGATGGTTTAACTGCTAATGGAGCTAAAGGTGTAGTAATGAACTTACCAAGCGTAACTTCAATACCATATTTTACAACAATACCATATAACGCAATTCCTATGGACGCAGCAACTGCAGCCGGAACAAACGGATCATACGCTGCATATAATGGAGGTTTAGGCACAGCTGTTGGAATGGCATTAATTGACGCTGCTGAAATGGCACAAAGAACAATTAACTTTACCGCTGGCCAAAACGCATTAGTTATTGAAGACGAAAGTCTTACTGACTTATCTGCACTAGGACTACCATCAATAAGACAAGCTACAGCAGCTGATTTTATTGTTTTGCCAACATTACCTGTTATTGGAACGCTAGCTGATCCAGCAAATCCAGCATCTGTTATTGGTGTAGGTGTTGCTTTAAATGATAGTCAAGTTTTAACAGAAAATGAAGCAACTATGATTGCTAATGCACAAGCTGCATACAACGCTACTATTAGCGCTTTAGCTAGTGCAAATAACAATGTTATTTTAGTAGATGTAAAATCATATATGGAAGAATTATCAATGGGTGGTTTAAGTTATGACGGAGGTACAATTACTTCAGAATTTGCAACAGGAGGAGGTTTCTCTTTAGATGGTGTTCACCCAACAGCAAGAGGGTATGCATTTATAGCAAACTTTATTATCAATGAAATTAACACTGAGTTCAACGCAACAATACCACTAACAAACCCAGGTTATTACCCAACAGTTTATATTGACTAATTTAACATTAACAACATACCATAAAAAAACCTTGTCAATTTGGCAAGGTTTTTTTTATGGTATAATTTTAGCATATCCTATTACAAATAAACACTTATGAACTACATATTGAAAATACTATTAAGCGCTATTGCGGTCTTTGTTTTAGCAAACATACTACCTGGTATTTCTATCCAGAGTTACACTACCGCTATTATTGTAGCAATTGTACTTGGATTCCTAAACACACTAGTACGTCCTATATTAATTTTATTTACAATCCCATTAACAATAGTAACACTAGGTTTATTCCTATTCATTATTAATGCTATTATAGTATTGATAGCAGGATATTTTATAAGTGGTTTTACTGTAGTTAGTATAGGATGGGCATTACTATTTAGTATACTACTTTCTATTTTACAGTCAATATTACACAAACTATTAAAAGAGAATAAGAAAAAAGCTTAAAACGATCGCTTTATACATTGAATCAAGCAATTAAACCACCGGTAGCTACAAAAAATTTGTAAGCTTATAAAAATGTGCTATTTTTGCACACTTAAATTTACTATTTCAAATAGATTAAATATGAATATCACAAGAGAAAACATTGACGCACTTAATGCAGTTATAACAGTTGCAATCGAGAAAAAAGATTACACCGAGAAAGTAGAAAAAATACTTGTAGATTATCGTAAAAAAGCTAACATCCCTGGTTTCCGTAAAGGTCAAGTACCAATGGGAATGGTTAAAAAGCAATATGGTAAAGCTGTTTTAGTTGATGAAGTAAATAAATTAATACAAGAGAATTTAAATAAATATCTTACAGAAGAAAAACTTGATTTATTAGGTAATCCATTACCAAGAGAGCAAGAAGACTTAAATTGGGATGCTGAAAACTTTTCTTTTCAATTTGAATTAGGTTTAGCGCCAACTTTTGACGTAAACTTAAAAAACAAAAAGGCTATTACTCAATACAACATTGTTGCTGATGAAAAAACTATCAATGATCAGATTGAAAATATCAGAAAACAATATGGTAAAATAACCCCTACTACAGAAATTACTGAAGAAACAGAAATTACTGGAGTTTTCAAAAATGAAGAAAAAGAAATTGAAAATACAAGCACCATTAGTTTAACCAAAATTAAAGGTAAAACAAATACTGGTAAATTTTTAAAAGCAAAATCAGGAGATACTCTTACGCTGAAAACAAAGAATCTTTTTAACGAGGATCATGATTTAATGAACGCTTTAAAAGTAAGCGATGAAGACGTTAAAGGATTAGAAATTGAAGTTTCTTTTGAAATCACTGAAACAAACAATAGAGAATTAGCTGATATGGATCAGGAATTCTTTGATAAATTATTTGGCAAAGACGCTGTTACTTCTGAAGATGAACTAAAAGCACGTTTACAAGATGATGCTCAAAAGCAATTCGCTCAGCAAGCTGACCAACGTTTATTAAATGACGTTACAGAGCATTTAGTTGAAAACACAACATTTGACTTACCTCAAACATTTTTAGAAAAATGGATGCAAACTTCTGGAGAGAATCCTTTAACAGAAGAACAAGCCAAAGAAGAGTATGCTAAGTCAGAAAAAGCATTACGTTATCAATTAATTGAAGGGAAGTTATTACAAGAAAACGATATCAAAGTTCAATTTGAGGATTTAAAAGCTCACACCGTTGAAATGGTAAGAGCTCAAATGGCTCAATTTGGTCAGACCAACCCTTCTGATGAAGAATTAGACGGTATTGTCGCTAGAGTTTTATCAAACCAAGATGAAGCAAGAAAACTAGGAGAACAACTAGTAAGTCAAAAGCTATTAGCTTTTTATAAAGACAATGTAAACTTAAAAGTAAAAGAATTGAACTACGAAGAGTTTATTAAGGAAGTTTACAACTAAAATTAACAAACAAAATTAAGTATCTTTAAAGCGTTAAATTTTTTGTTTGACGCTTTTTTGTTTAAATTGATAAAAAATTATACTTCAATATGAATTACGGTAAAGAATTTGAAAAATACGCTACTAAGCACCACGGAATAAACAGCATGCATTATGACAAAATACTAAGTAGTATGTACCCACAAGGTATGACTCCTAATATTGTTGAAGAAAGACAAATGAATGTTGCTATTTTTGATGTATTCTCTCGTTTAATGATGGACAGAATAATCTTTTTAGGAACTGGTATAAATGACCAAGTAGCAAATGTTGTTCAAGCTCAATTATTGTTCTTAGAGAGTATTGACGCATCTAAAGACATTCAAATTTACATTAACTCTCCAGGTGGAGGTGTTTATGCAGGGCTAGGTATTTATGACACTATGCAATTCATTAAGCCAGATGTAGCAACAATTTGTACCGGTATGGCCGCATCAATGGGAGCTGTATTATTATGTGCAGGAGCTCCTGGAAAAAGATCTGGATTAACTCACTCTAGAGTTATGATTCACCAACCATTAGGAGGTGCACAAGGACAAGCTAGTGATATTGAAATTACAGCTAGAGAAATACTTACATTAAAGAAAGAATTATACGACA
>Ga0209396_1002505_pt1 | contig 19249 bp, 20 predicted proteins | sample GOMGulsemesocosm_6_FD_184638 | JGI IMG/M metagenome (GOLD analysis project Ga0209396, IMG submission 184638) | Methane-oxidizing microbial communities from mesocosms in the Gulf of Mexico - GOM8C Gulf of Mexico (SPAdes) (version 2) | ecosystem: Environmental > Aquatic > Marine > Cold seeps...
TTTTTAGAGGGCCTATAATTATGTGCACATAGCGAAGGCTAGATATATTGGAAACGAGCCTTTTATGGTCCGAATTCAGGGGCTGAATAGAGGAACTCCTCATAATCCGCTAGTGTGCATAATTTCGATTATGTGCATGTGCGCATAAGCGAAAGAACGGGTTGTTTGCCGGCTGCCAAGCAGGTGCGACAGCCAGCGCTAACCTCTGCAGCCTGATCGAAACCAGCGGAATGCCTCTGCCGCCATGATTGTAGCCAAGGTTCATGGGTCCCCTGCCGAACCATTACTCTCGGCATGCACGGCTGCAAGTTTAACGTCAGTGCTAAATCGACGTCTTGACCGTCAGATCATTGAATAACTGTTTTGATAGCGAGGCGCTACTAAAGCATTTATCAGCTGACCAAATTCACTATTCCGCTACAAACTTGTCATTCTAAAACAAGAAGGGACGCTCAATTCTGTCCGAATATGATTCCCGTATTTTTCTTGGCGGAGGTATTGTTTGCGTTTAATCAAGAAGCTTTTAGCGGCAGCGCAGCAGACCAAGCAGTCAGCATCAAAGCTTGGCGTCGGACACCTGCTCTACTACCACGTAGTGCCGCCCATGATGTTTCCTGGTCAGCAAGCGCTCTTCTTAAATGGCGCTGAAGATATCTTCCCGAACTACACCATCGGTCAGGATGGCGCGGCCTTTTCACTGCCGGAAAACTCCGATGAGATCATTCAAACCAGCGAAGGTTTGTAGGCAGACATAAATAACGGCGAGCCTAACAACTCGCCAACACCTGTGACGATATTCACGAGATTGTGTCGATGAAAAAACTGATTGTTGGCCTTTTCGGTGCAATGGTGCTTGCTGGAATTTTAGTGCTGGCATTGCCGACCATTTTGCACTCAGTGGGATTACACCCAGACTATCTCATTCACGATCATTAATGATTTGTGAGTGACCGCAATAAAGTGGTGCCGGTACCGAAGGGTTATAACCAAATAAAGCTGTTACTTTCTAATACATTTCTAAAACATCGGGACACTGTGCTTGTGTTTTTTTAACGCTGCTCGTGTTGCTGCCGTTTTACGTTGCCTATTATATTAAGAGTCGAATGACGAGGATTCCCCACCATGAAAAATAAACAGATGATGATTCGGTGTATTTATTTTTTGTTTGCCTTACTGCCCTCGGCACTGGCTTTTAGCGCAGATGTTTCAGGCGTCTGGAAGCACGCCAAAAATCCCGCCTGGATTGAAGTCAGTCTGCAGGAGGGTACAGCCACCGTGGTCCGCAATGACAAGCTCCCCGAACGTGTGGGGCGAGAAATACTAAAAAACGTAAAAGCCAGTAGTACGCAGCAGAATATGTGGCATGGTCAGATCTACATTGAGAAGTTGGGTAAATATAAGGGCGTGGAAATTTCTCTTTCTGAGGCTGGGGATATGCTGATAACGGGTAAGGTCGGGTTTTTCAGTCGCAGTACTCAGTGGCTTCGCGCGGATACGTTTACGGACGCCAGGCAGAACGAGTTAACTCCAGTCAGTGGATCAACTCTTTAAATAAGCGACTATAAACTGATGGGTAAGTGTCTGATTCATATGGATTTATAGAACTTTGAGAGGCGAATACTTGATGACGAAAACTCACCAGCTACCGAACATGAGTTGGTCACTAATCGCACTGCTGGGCTTCATTTGTGCACCAGCGCCTTTAGCTATGCCTGCCTGCTTGCGTTTTTGATGTCAGGCTCTTTTGTGTATATCGAAGTTTACGGCATTGAGGTGGATAAAGTGGGTTACTTGTTTGCGCTCAACGTCGTGTCGCTGATTTTTTTAACCATTTTTAAATGGGCGCTATGTAAGGCTTAAGGGGGCGCCGATTATGCTCCGCTGGGGGCTGATTGTGCAGTTTGTGGGAGGTGTCTTGCTGCTACCAGCGGTGTTCATAGAGTGTATTATCGGCTTGGTAGTCGTACCCTGTATGATTATTATTGGCGCAACCACTATGGTGGCGTCGAATCTAAATGCCATGCTGCTGCAACGTCACGGGGCGATGACAGGCACCGCCTCGTCGGTTGCGGGAAGTTTCCGCTTTGGTGCAGGCGCATTAATTGCCTCTGTCTCCACACTGCTGCCTTTTTCTGTGCAAGCCAATATGGCGCTGACGATTGTGGTCAGTGCGTTTGCTTCGATGTTTTTCTTCCGTTTGCACCGTGGCTTTATGCGCGGCGAAAAATAGTGGTTAGTGCTTGCTAATCATCAATGCACTAGATAGTGTCAGGCATTTCCTAGTCAACAGGTGACGTCTCAGAGGCGGGCAGTGCACAAGTATCAACTAGCTGCTGCTCGTTTATCCCTGTCTTGTTCAGTTCAACTATTAGCTGCTTATACACATTGGCTCGAACACGCTGCTCTTGCATTTTAATTTCTCAAAGAAGATTTATTTATTTTCTAGATCGAAGGTGACGAGTTCGATATATGTCCGAATATGATTGCGGGCTTTTGGGCGTGCTCACTATAATCGAACGTAACAGGTATATAAAACACCGATGTTTATATCGGAATCAGGAGAAAATGATGGATTTTGAGTACAGCGAAAAAGTGCAGGATTTACTTCAGCGGGTTCGACAGTTTATTGATGCAGAGATTATGCCCAATGAGGCAATCTATCATGAACAGCTTGCCACTGATCGCTGGCGTGCGCCTGAAATTCTTGAGCAATTAAAGGCCAAGGCCAAAGCAGAGGGGCTGTGGAATTTCTTTTTACCACTCAATTACGGTGAATACAGTGGCGGTTTAACCAACCTTGAATACGCCCCGCTAGCGGAGGAAATGGGGCGAGTCCATTGGGCGTCGGAAGTGTTTAACTGTTCTGCCCCGGACACTGGCAATATGGAAGTGCTGGCAAAGTATGGCAATGAGGAACAGAAAAAACAATGGCTGAAGCCATTGCTGGAAGGCACAATTCGCTCAGCTTTTGCGATGACGGAACCGCAAGTGGCTTCCAGTGACGCAACCAATATAGAAACCTCCATTGTGCGCGATGGTGATGATTATGTGATTAACGGGCATAAATTTTACATCAGCGGTGCCTGCCGCGAGGAATGTGAAATTCTGATCGTAATGGGTAAGACGGATCCAGGCAACGACAACCGTTATGTTCAGCAGTCACAGGTGCTGGTGCCAACTAAAACACCCGGTGTTGAAATAGTAAGGCCCATGCAAGTATTTGGTTACGACGATGCCCCCGAAGGCCATGCTGACATTATTTTTAATAATGTTCGCGTTCCGGTTGAGAACATGATTTTAGGTGAAGGTCGCGGTTTTGAAGTTGCCCAGGGCCGTTTGGGCCCCGGCCGTATTCACCACTGTATGCGCTCCGTTGGCGCTGCGCAGCGTGCTTTAGAGATGATGTGCAAGCGAGCTAACAGCCGTGTTGTCTTCGGCCAACCTCTCATTAAAAACCAATCCGTACGTGAAGATATCGCGCGTTCAGCCTGCCAGATTGAACAGGCTCGTTTGCTGACCTTAAAGGCTGCACAAATAATGGATGCCGAAGGCAACAAGGCAGCCAAAGATATTATTGCCATGATCAAGATCGTAGCACCCAATATGGCCCTGGATGTGATTGATCGAACTATCCAGATTTACGGTGCCGCCGGTGTCAGCCAGGACACCTGCCTGGCGCATATGTTTGCAGTTCAACGCATACTGCGTCTTGCCGATGGCCCGGACCAGGTGCACATGATGCAGCTGGGACGTAATTTGGCGAAGAGTTACGAATAAATAGAGCAGTGAGGAAAGATAATGTCTCAGGTTAATACTTTGGATGAGCTACAGCTGGCCGCTTATCTTGAAGCGAATATTGAAGGCTTTAAGGGCCCGCTGACAGTGGAGAAATTTCCCGGCGGTCAGTCCAACCCGACGTTCAAAATCACTGCATCTTCCGGTGCCTATGTGCTGCGCCGGCAACCGCCGGGCGAGCTGTTGAAATCTGCTCATGCCGTTGATCGCGAATACCGCGTTCTAGACGCGCTGGCAAAAACGGAAGTGCCAGTGGCCAAGGTTTATCACCTGTGCGAAGACCGGGAAGTCATCGGTTCCATGTTTTATTTGATGGAGTGTTGCGAAGGCAATATTTACTGGGATCCGGCATTACCGGATGTCGATAAGCCTGATCGTGGTGCTATGTATGGCGAGATGGTTCGTGTGCTGGCCGCTATGCATAAAGTCGATATCAATCAGGTCGGTTTGGGCGATTATGGTAAGCCGGGTAATTACTTTCAGCGCCAGTACAAGCGCTGGAGTGCCCAGTACCGTGCTTCTGAAATTGAAAACATAGATGCCATGGAAGCCTTGATGGCAAATCTGGAGCAGGCTTTGCCTGAAGACGATGGGCGGGTGTCACTGGTACATGGTGATTACCGGCTCGATAACGTGGTGTTTGCGCCCGATAACAGTCGCATTATCGCGGTATTGGATTGGGAGCTTTCAACCCTTGGTCACCCCTATGCGGATGTGGGCTATCTATGTATGCAAATGCGTATGCCGAGTTTAACCGACACGATGTTAGGGCTAAAAGGGCTCGATCTCAATGCGTTGGGAATTCCTGATGAACAGCAATATGTCGCACGTTATTGTGAGCACATGGGTATTGGAAAAATTGAGCATTTAGGCTTTTACGTGGCCTTTAGCTTTTTCCGGCTGGCGGCCATTGTGCAGGGCGTGGCCAAGCGTGCCGCCATGGGCAACGCCTCCAATGAAAAAGCCGCGGCTGCGGGTGGGCTTGTAAGACCATTGGCAGAGCTTGGGCTAGAAGCGTTACAGGGTTGTTAGCAGGCATCGAAAAGTCATCCATGACTTTTCGATGCGTCGTTGCCCAAAAGCCTAACGTTAAAATGCGATTTTACTGGTCTTTTTGGCACTCGCATTGGCCTAATCGGCCAATGGTGACACCTCCTTGTGCCACACCGTCGACCAGAAAAACGCGTTAGAGTGCGGGTGTCAGGTTGACATTAATCGAATATATGGACCGAAGTGCCTGAAATAGAAAACGCTTTGCGTGTTTCAGGTTCGACTAAATAATTGTTGAGGTAAGTATGTCGACAAAACTTTTTGATTTAACCGGAAAAATTGCACTGGTCACGGGTGCTAGCCGTGGCATTGGTGAAACGATTGCCAAGCTTTTGGCCGAACAGGGCGCCCATGTCATGGTTTCCAGCCGTAAGGTGGATGGCTGCCAGTCTGTGGCGGATGCAATTAATGCCGCCGGTGGCAGTGCAGAGGCGTTAGGTTGCCATGTGGGGTCTATGGAAGATATCACCAAAACCTTCGACTATATTCGCAGTCAACATGGCAGGCTAGACATCCTCGTTAATAATGCTGCGGCTAATCCCTATTTTGGTCATGTGCTGGATACGGATCTCGCAGCCTATGAAAAAACTGTAGACGTTAATGTACGCGGCTATTTCTTTATGTCCATTGAGGGAGGAAAACTGATGCGTGAAAACGACGGCGGTGCCATCGTTAATACTGCATCGGTTAATGCCCTACAGCCTGGTGATAGACAGGGTATTTACTCCATTACCAAAGCGGCCGTTGTGAATATGACGAAGACCTTTGCCAAAGAGTGTGCGCCTTTCGGTATTCGTTGTAATGCCCTGTTACCAGGCTTTACCAAGACCAAGTTTGCCGGTGCCTTGTTTGCCGATGATGGGATTTACCAGCAGGCAGTGGCCAATATTCCTATGCAGCGCCACGCTGAGCCAGGCGAAATGGCGGGAACGGTGCTGTACCTTGTGTCAGATGCGAGCAGTTATACCACGGGAGAGTGCATAGTCGTTGATGGTGGTTTGACAATTTAAGACTATTGTTACCCCGTTAATGATTGTCATTAATGCACAAAAAGTGAAATAACAAAAAGAGACACTCTGCCAATTGCAGTATTCAGTGGGGGCATGAAATAAGACTAGAGTAAATCGTCCTGCAATATAACGAGAAGAGCCAATTTTATGCTTGAGCCAGAGAATAACCCCAATCCCAAAAATATTGTGGATCCGCCGCGGCTGCTCCGCTTTGTGCTGGCTAAGTTTTTGGGCCGAATAGCAAATACCCGGCAGATCAATAAAAAGCGCAGCGCTTTTGAAAAAACGCGAAAGTCCAGTGGCGCTGATCATGTGGTGGAATATTTTCATCAGCTCGATGATCCCTACTCACACCTGACGGCTCAGGTTCTGGCCCGATTTGCTGCCCGCTACGATATAAAAATCGTACCTCACTTGATACGTGCGTCGGGCGGTGAGCACCAGCCTGAGTTACAAAAACTTGCCACATGGGCGCGCAGGGATGCAGAGCTTGTGGCGCCTCACTATGGCTTGAATTTTCCTGCGTGTGCCGGTGTTGTTCCCGATAGTAAAAGTCAGCAGGCTGCTGCGGCTGCGCTTGCGGGGATGAGTCCAGCAGAGTTTATCGAAAATATAGAACAGATCAGTCAAAGCAATTGGCAAGGTCAGTCTATCGAGCAGGATCATTTGAGCGACTCTGAAGTTGGTCAGAAGCTGGATCAGGGATCGGTGCGGCTGGCAGAGCTGCAGCATTACTCTGGCGCTACTTTCTACTACGGTGGCGAGTGGTATTGGGGGGGTGATCGATTATTCCATCTGGAGCAACGATTGCGGGATCTTGGCGCTTGTCATGCGCCAAATGAACCATACATCGTTAGCCGACCTGAAATAGATGTAAGCGATCTTGATGGAAAAAATGTAGATGCAAGTAATCTTGAATTGCATTTTTACTCTTCACTCAACAGCCCTTACACCTCGATTATTTACGATAAAACCATCGAGATGGCCGAAGCCTGCAATATCAATCTTCATCACAAGCCCGTGCTGCCCATGATTATGCGCGGCGTACCGGCTCCCGTAGCCAAAGCCAAATATATTTTCTTCGACACGAAACGTGAGGCCGATTTTTTTAGCGTGCCGTTTGGCAAACACGTTACGCCCATCGGTGAACCAACGCGACAGGCCTACTCGTTGTTACCCTGGGCTAAATCGCTCGGTAAAGATACAGAACTCTTAAGCACCTTAATGCGCTATGCCTTTGCTGAAGGCAAGGGACTGCACAAACAAAAGAATATAAAACGTGCGGTAGAAGAGGTGGGTTTAGATTGGCATGAAGCGCAAGAGCACCTGGGCAGTGAGGCGTGGAAACCTTGGGTAGAAAACCACCAGGATGAAATGGTACAAGGCATGGGCCTTTGGGGGGTGCCTTCCTACCGATTGTGTGGTCCTGAGGGTGAACCTGATTTGGAGGTGTGGGGGCAGGACCGTTTGTGGTTAGTGGCGGCAGAGATTCGTCGTCGAGCCTCGCTTTAACCAATTATCGGTTGATAGTCCTTTAAAGAAATAAAACATGAATCTGGAAATTGTTATGCGTACATTGCTTTTAACCTTGGTATATTTTTCCATGTCGGTAAGTGCAGCCGAAGAAAAGCAGCTGTTATGGGGTGATACGCATCTGCACACCACCTATTCATCCGATGCCTATACTAACGGTAACCAGACGGCTGATCCTAATACGGCCTATCGCTACGCGCGCGGTTTGCCGGTGTTGCATCCTTACCATCAAGCTAAGGTGAAAATTGAAACACCGCTGGATTTTTTGGTGGTGACCGATCATGCCGCATTACTGGGAGTCATACGTACCATTCATCGCGACGGAGTGGACTACACCGGCCTGGGCCTGATCGATTCGCTTAAGGCCTGGGCTAGCGCAATGGTCTTAAATTACGCCATTGATTCGGATGATGGGCGATCACTGTTTGTCGCTTCTTTACAAGAAGCGAAAGATGCAAGAGAGGCAGCGGCGGAATCCGGCCTTAGCGACACTGTGTCGTTGATCCCGGAGATGATGTCGACACAACGTGATACCTGGCAAGACATCACAAATATGGCTGACCAACATAATGAGCCGGGCGTATTTTCGGCATTGATTGGTTGGGAATGGACTTCCTTACCCGGAGGCAGCAACTTGCACCGCGTTGTGATCACAGACGGTGATGCAGAAAGTGCACAACGTTATCAGCCATTTTCCCTTAATGACAGTCTATACCCGGAAGACTTATGGGCATGGCTGGAGCAAACGGCGCCGTTGGCAGAGGCTGATTTTATTGCTATTCCCCACAATTCAAATATCTCCAAAGGCTTTATGTTTGATGAGACGAGTCTGAGAGGTAAGGCGATTGACAAAGAGTACGCTGAGTTGCGTATGAAATGGGAACCCATTGTCGAGATAACGCAATTCAAAGGTGATTCGGAAACACACCCATCACTGTCTCCAGATGATGAGTTTGCGGATTTTGAAACCTACGAGAACTTCATCCAGCGTGACTGGCAACCATACGAAGCTAAACCCGGCGACTATGTGCGCTCAGCATTAAAGCGAGGCCTGACGATTGAGCAAAGGGCCGGCAGTAACCCTTATCAGTTTGGCGTAGTCGGTGGAACCGACTCACATACGTCTTTGCCTACAGCGAATGAACGAAATTTCCAGGGTAAATTTCCAGCGAACGCCATTCCTGCCAGAAATCCGGAAAGCGCGAAAAAGGGCCGTATAAGCGGGTGGAACATGTCCGCATCCGGGTTGACCGCCGTTTGGGCAACAGAGAATACCCGCAGCAGTATTCTGGCCGCCATGAAACGTAAAGAGGTGTACGCCACTACCGGTCCACGTATTCGATTGCAGTTTTTTGCTGGTAAAAACTTAAATGACCAAGATCTGCAGACGGTAGATGCTTATTTTCACGCAGTCAAACAGGGTGTGCCTATGGGTGGGGAAATACGGGGCGGGGATTTTGCAGCGCAGAAAGTCCATCCTTCATTTGTTGTGCAAGCCATGAAAGACCCGGTTGACGCCAATCTGGATCGCATTCAGATCGTTAAGGGTTGGGTCAACGAGACCGGGGCAGCACAAGAAAAAGTTTATGATGTGGCCTGGTCAGATGATCGACAATTAGATGATGACGGCAGATTACCCGCGGTAAAAAATACAGTGGATACAAAAACCGCCATGTATGAAAACTCTGTAGGTGCAGCGCAATTGACCGTCGTATGGCATGACCCGGATTTTAACCCTGCACAGCCTGCTTTTTATTATGCGCGCGTTTTGCAAATACCTACGCCGCGCCATTCTTTGTATGACGCGGTGGCCATGGAAACGGAAAAGGCTGATGACTTTCCCGATACTATTCAAGAGCGAGCCTATTCATCGGCTATCTGGTATAAGCCATAAAATTCCTTTCGGATAAAAACAAGATGTTTTATGCCCATTTTATCGGATGGGCGATCTTGGCTGTTCACTGATCCAGTCATCTAACGAATTATAAAAACTTCATTCAGCCTCCCTGTGTTAGCTCAATTGATCTAAGTCAAATTCCGCATCGGCGCATTGAAATGTTCGAGTGTGAGTTGGATGGAGATCGCTGGCTGCAAGAGGCTTTTGTCTGCCAGGGCAAATTAAGTTGTCCGAATATGATATGCCGAAAAAACAGTGCATCGCATAAACTGAGTACCATAATGCTAACACATGTGTATTGGAGAAAATCCTATTTAGTCTAGGCTGTGTTGCAACCATAAAAATACCTCCCTCAAAGCAGCTGTCGCTATAACGCTGCTTGGCAGTAATACGCTGGCCCAGGCTCAGGAAAGAGTACTTGAGGAGATCATCGTTACCGCCCAGAAACGTTCCGAGGGTAGCAGCATACTTTGGTATGAAAACCAGTGATGAGCACCAGAAGATTCATGTTCACTGGGAAGCCGGTCTTGAGCATCAACTACTCGTGCAGTGTTAAACAACGTCTCTAGTAGTAAGTGAGGAGAGATAAACATGATTGACTTATATACCGCCGCTACTCCTAACGGCCATAAAGCCTCCTGCACCCTGGAAGCACTAAATATCGAATACACCGTACACCCCATTAACCTGATGGAAGGCGAGCAGAAAACGCCTGAGTTTTTGACTGTTAATCCCAATGGCCGTATCCCCGCAATTGTTGATCGCAACAACGGTGATTTCGCCGTCTTCGAATCCGCCGCCATTATGATTTACCTGGCCGATCAGGCGGGGAAACTGTTGCCAACAGAAACCAAAGCGCGCTCCAGGGTCATGCAATGGCTTATGTTCCAAATGGGCGGAATCGGTCCAATGATGGGGCAGGCCAATGTTTTCTATCGTTACTTTCCTGAAAAAATTCAGCCTGCGATTGATCGCTATCAGAATGAATGCCGCCGCTTGTTTGAAGTACTGGACACTCATTTGAGCGATAAGGAGTGGTTGGCGGATGATTATTCTATTGCTGATATTGCTAACTGGTGCTGGGTACGTTCCTACAAATGGTCCGGAGTGTCGGTAGATGGATTGGATCATCTGCAGCGCTGGCTCAATGCCATGGCTGAACAACCGGGTATGGCCAAAGGTATTGAAGTGTCGGTTAGCCTTGGCAAATTACTGGATGATGAACAAGAGCAGGAAAAGTTCAAGGCCGGCGCGCGTTCAATATTGCAAAAGTAAACGTCAACAGCACTGAGATGCAGGGCACTTGATTATGTCAGAAACAATTAAAGATTATGAACTAGTTGGTTCCCAACCGTCTTACTATTCCGCCAAAGTACGAGCTTGCCTCCAGTATAAGCGTCTTCCTTATCGGGAGATCGGATCGAACATAGAAACCATCAGCTAAAGAGTGATCCCGGAGACCGGCGATCACCTATTCCCAGTGGTCTTTTGTCCAGAAGGAGAAATTCTGAAAGATGGATGCGATATTGTGGAAGCGCTTGAGAAGCGTCACCCGGAACGTTCCATTCTTCCTGAAGACCCAACCCTAGCAACGGTCGCAACACTCATCGAGACGTTGGCAGACGAATATTTTGCCGGAGCGATGATTTACTACCGTTGGATCCCTGAAGATACCAGAATATGGGCCCTCGACATGTTTGCAACCCTGGGTGCGAAAGGTGTTAACGATGCTGGGCTTCGCGAGCTGGCAGACGGAATGATGGAAGGGATGACTGCGGGTATTCAGGCGCGTTTGCCGAAGATCGGTCTGGACCGGGAAGAAATTCAACAGGAATCCATCAAGATCACGCACACATTCTGCGATCTGCTGGAAAAGCATCTGAAGGATGTTCCTTTTTTGCTGGGTGACCGTCCGTGTCTTGCGGACCTGGGCATGATGAATGCCATGTGGGGCCATCTCTACATGGACCCCTGTGAAGCCAGTATGTATATGCGCCGACACTGTACCCATCTGAGCCAGTGGCTTTATGCTTGGCGATAGCTAGTGGTGAGTGATTGGCTAATCATAAATGCACTAGATACTGGCTTGCTATGGGCGGTTAGTGTTTTCCTGAATCTCTTTTAACCGTTCTTCAGTCGTGGAGACCTTAAGGCTAAAGCGCCAGGCAATGAACAACAAGGACACTATGCCAATGCCCAATGCCCAATGCCCAATGCCCACACCCGTTCGGTTAGTTCTGCCTGTTCAATGCCCCAGGACATCATGCCCTCGGTCAGACCGTGCAACACCGGCATACAGGGGCCCGGCCGCGGACGCCAACTTGATGGAGAGCAACAGCACTCAAGACATCGTAAAGCAACGGGGCGGCTGATCGTAATGATTGACGTTGCTTAGAATGGATGACGTTGCTATGCGTTGACGTGGTTATAAAAATTAGAGCAGGTAACAAAGACTGCTGGTAATCTTGTCTTCCTGCTCTTATTCTGGGGTATGACTTAGGCCTAGAAAAGAGATGAATTCTTTGGTCATAATTATTTGTTAATGATTTTATGGATCAGCGTTTTCATGAAGAAAAAATAAAACCCTGGAATATAGCGTTTAATCTTCCACAATATGCTTTCGCGAAGTGTGGGTATGATAATGTGTTTTCCCTTCCTCGAACCGTCATAAACCATGTTGGCAATGTCATCGGCGCTGACGGGTGACCTATCCATCATTTTTTTGGCCGTATTTTTTCCAGTGTCACTGCTGCTGCGTATAGTCTTCAAAAGGTTGCTTGGAAAAGAGGCTGGGCATACAACCGTCACCTTTACACCGAAGGGGTATAATTCACTTAACAGCGTCTCCGACAGCGCCACGACACCGGCCTTAGAGGCGTTATAGGCGGACATGTTTCTCATGTGTACCAGGCCTGCCATGGATGCAGTGTTAATAAGTGTGCCTTTGCTTTCCTTTAAGAGCGGAACACAAAAATAACAACCCTTAACAGCACCCATTAAATTGATGTCCACAGCCCACTGAAAGTCTTTCAGAGAAAACGTATCAATATCTCCGGTCGCCGCCACACCTGCATTATTGATTAAGGCATCCAGTCCTTGCCAGCGCTCGGAAATGATAGCAACAAGCTCCTGCCATTGGGTATCAATGGTGATATCCAGGTGCTGAAAAAAGCAATCGTTGCCATGCTCTTCACTTAGTTGGGAAGCAATCTTTACTCCCTCCTTATCCTGAATGTCAGCAAGACAAACAGACCAGCCTTCACTGGCGTACTTTTTAGCTAGAGCCAAGCCCAAACCACTGGCAGCACCGGTAATCAGTATACGTTTCACTGTTTCTCCTTGTATTGCTCTGCTTTCATTACTTGTTCTTTCTTGAGCAATAGTGTCAGTACCTTGATGTCGCGTTTATAGTGCTCAAAGTTTTATTTAGCATGCTTTGCACTTGTCGGATATCCACGCTTAACTCTGTGAAAGCAAGGCTTCACAGCCAGTTCCGTTTATGAGTTGATCGATACGTTGTTTATCGGTGTCAGATAATTTCTGGTATTCGTCATTGATCCACTGCAGGCATTTGCCCTGATAAGGGAAGCTTTGCTGTGACCACAGACAACCATCAATATCTGTTTGCCATTGCTTTTCACCGGCTAACAGTGCTTTGGCATTTGCGAGCAAAGCGGGAACATAGGTGCGACCTACTTCTGTCAATATGTCTTTTAATGTAACAGGAAGGGATTCAAATGCAGTCCATTTTTTTTGTTCTGCATCCAATCCGCTTTGATCTTCCATCGTGCCCACCCAGCCAACGGTGCGTGGTGATACTTCATGGGTAATGGCTCTGGGTGTAGGGTCGAAGCCGATAAGTTGACTTAGTTGACCGAAAATGGCGAAGTCGCCAGAGGCTGGCTTTTCACCCAACAGGAAAGGCTGGTTCTCAAAGTGTTTTTCAAGCAGCGATAGAAAGCGGCGGTAACTGGCATCAATAATAGGCGCAGTTGTATCGTTGGATCCAACATAACCCAGGCGGCTAATCTGACGTTCACTAAAGAAAGATTTGAATTTCTGCAAGGCGTCCTCAGAGAGGGTGACATCCATGTTTAACGGAAGCTGGGTTCCGGCGTTGTCAGCATCTGCCGAAAAATACCAGCGATAGTGGAACATAAACTTTGTGCACCATTCATCGCCATAGTCTTCCAGCAGGAAGTTAATAAATGCCAGCGCAGGATCATCGGGTATCACAGAACGGTCCTGCTGGAGTTCCTCCAGGCGGTAAATAATCGGTGTGGAATCACAGACCGCTTGAGGCTCGCCTTTGTCATCGTCGAGGATAAAGGTTGGCAAGAAGGGTATTTTCGGTTTGCTAATGCCCATGCTATCAAGCGCTGTTGCAGGGTCTCCCCAAATCATCGTGTAGGGAATACGGCGGTATCTCAGCAGGGATAACATTTTTCGTGTGTAAGGTGAAGCGACAGCGCCAATTAATGGGATTGGGTTAGATATAGACATAATATGTACTCAGTTAACTATATGTATCGGAAATGACTAGCTGAAACGTCGTTATTTCTGTAACAGGGCTTGCGCGTTTTTTGCAAACTCTTCCTTATCATCTTTTTTGCCATCATCCAGTAAGTTGCCCAGGCTAAAGGGCACTTCAAATAACCGACGGCATTCGTTTTGGTTGCGATCGATGGCAGGCTGAATTTTCTCCGGAAAATAGCGGAAGAAAGCGTTAACTTACCAGTAATGAATATTAAGGGTTTCGTCTGTCTCTTTGGGTATCATAAGCGGACAAGTGCTGGGGTATCAGGCTGGCCGAATATGATACCTTGGTTGAGAAGGTAAAGTTTTTCAAGGCGCTAGGCTTTGTCCGGAAATGATACGCCAGAGACATTGGCGGCGGAATAAAATTTGAAATAAATGTACAGAGAGTTTTGAATCCATGAGAAAAATAATGAAAGTATTGGGTGCTCTTGTCGTATTTTCCGTCATCGTTGTACAGGCGGCGCCAAGAACCTTTGGTGCCAATATGCGTTACGATTATTGATTCATCAGTAACGGCCTTGCAATGTGTTGATAGTCATTTATTGCAAGGATTGCACAGTAAAGAATGCGCAGTGCACAGGGATGTGCAATGCCAGCTTACGGTAGTGTGATTACATACTTGATATGGATATCGAAAAGAATTCATCAAGGGATAAATAAAAATGAAGGTGAGCTTGATCAATATTATTGTAAAGTTATTGGTACTGATGCCTGCGATTCTGTTTGTGGTCATGGGTGTGCGTTGGTTGGTGGCACCGGCTGGCGTAGCACCTGATTTTGGCCTGACGCTGAGTGACGGTATCGGACTCAGTTCCCAAATCGGTAACATGGCTGGCTTCTTTCTGGTGCTGGGCAGTTGTATGTTGATCGCCCTGATCAGTGGGCAACGAAGCTGGTACTACCCACCCATGATGTTACTTGCGATCACAGCCTTGGGGCGAATTGTCGCCTGGCTGTTGCACGATGCCACTTTGGCCGTTAGTCAGATCATGACAGAAGTGGTCGTGGCAATTATTTTGCTGCTTGCATCCCGCCGCTTGCCAAAAGAAGGCTGAACAAGTGAGACGTTTTTCTTTACATCAGATTTTTTGTGGCGCTTGCCTGTGTTTAAGCGTTGTGAGTAACAGCGCGTTGGGGATTGAAACATCAGCGAATGTCGTTGTAGACACTGAGACGCAGAGCCCCGTAAGTAGAGCGCGTCCCAACATCGTTTTCATCCTCGCCGATGATCTGGGTTATACCGATATCGCGTCCTATGGCAGTGAAGTCAATACGCCCACTCTAACGGCATTGGCGGAGCAGGGTGTTAGCTTTACCAACTACCACACCGCCGCCAACTGCGCGCCAGCCAGAGCTATGCTACTCACCGGCGTGGATAGCCATGTGGGGTCTATGGAAGATATCACCAAAACCTTCGACTATATTCGCAGTCAACATGGCAGGCTAGACATCCTCGTTAATAATGCTGCGGCTAATCCCTATTTTGGTCATGTGCTGGATACGGATCTCGCAGCCTATGAAAAAACTGTAGACGTTAATGTACGCGGCTATTTCTTTATGTCCATTGAGGGAGGAAAACTGATGCGTGAAAACGACGGCGGTGCCATCGTTAATACTGCATCGGTTAATGCCCTACAGCCGGGTGATAGACAGGGTATTTACTCCATTACCAAAGCGGCCGTTGTGAATATGACGAAGACCTTTGCCAAAGAGTGTGCGCCTTTCGGTATTCGTTGTAATGCCCTGTTACCAGGCTTTACCAAGACTAAGTTTGCCGGTGCCTTGTTTGCCGGTGATGGGATTTACCAGCAGGCAGTGGCCAATATTCCTATGCAGCGCCACGCCGAGCCAGACGAAATGGCGGGGACGGTGTTGTACCTGGTGTCAGATGCCAGCAGTTATACCACGGGGGAGTGCATAGTCGTTGATGGTGGTTTGACCATTTAAGACGATTGTTGCTCCGTTAATGATGGTCATTCAGACGCTGAAGAATTGAGCTGGCAAACCGAGCCCTCTATGTTGGGGTAAGTCATTTGGATAATGCTGGGTTGCTGCCATCCCGATGTTTTAATTCGATTAGACCGCAAAGTCAGCGCACTACGTTGGCGTCGGCACTGTATTGGATAAAACAGGAGCCTTCTTTTATCACTGAAATATAACGATAAGAAACAATATTATGCTTGAGGCAGAGAACAATACCACTCCTTCTTACTTCCTTGATCCGCCGCGCCTGCTACGTTTTTTTCTGTCAAAAAGATTTAGCCGATTTGCAAACGCCCAATGGAAAGCGAAAAAGCGTGCAGCCGCCGAGAAGAGACGCGTTGCAGAGGGACGGCCTCACGTAGTGGAGTATTTCCACCAGGTGGGTGATCCCTATTCACACTTGATGGCGCAGGTTATCGGGCGGTTTGCCGAGCGTTATGACATTGAGATTGTGCCGCATCTTATTCGTGCAACCGGCGGCCGCAGTCAGCCCGAGGAAGAAAAGCTCGCCGTTTGGGCACGCCGTGACTGTGGTTTGATTGCGCCGCATTATGGCTTGAGCTTTCCAGAAGATGCTGGCGTAGAGCCTGATCCTGAATTGCAGCAGGCGGCTAATCGAGCGCTGACAAAACTTGATGCAAAAGATTTTCTAGCTCGGGTTAAAGGCATAAGCGCCAGCTTATGGTCAAGTGGAATTATCGATGCTGGTGATGTGACTATGGAGGAAGTTGACGCGGCTCTCGAAGCAGGGTCTGCGCGCCTGGCAGAATTGGACCATTATTCAGGCGCGATGCTCTATTATGCTGGCGAGTGGTACTGGGGCGTTGATCGGTTGTTTTACTTGGAAGAACGCCTGCGTGAGTTGGGTGTCTGTAAAGAGCCGAGTCAGCCCTACATCGCACCGCGGCCTGATATTGATGTTAGCGGTGTTGATGCCAGTGAACTGGATTTACATTTTTTCCCGTCACTGAACAGCCCCTATTCAGCAATGATTTATGATAAGACTATTGAGCTCGCTCGAGCTTGCAAGATAAACCTTCACCACAAACCTGTTCTGCCGATGGTCATGCGGGGCGTCCCTGCCACCCCGGCCAAAGCTGCCTATATTTTCTTTGATGTAAAGCGTGAGAGTGAATTTCTGGGTGTGCCTTTTGGAAACACGGTAATAACAATTGGCGAGCCTGTCCGGCAGTGCTACTCACTATTACCCTGGGCGAAATCTCTCGGTAAAGATACAGAACTCTTAAGCACCTTAATGCGCTATGCCTTTGCTGAAGGCAGGGGACTGCACAAACAAAAGAATATAAAACGTGCGGTAGAAGAGGTGGGTTTAGATTGGCATGAAGCGCAAAAGCACCTGGGCGGTGAAGAGTGGAAACCCTTTATAGAAAAGCACCAGGACGAAATGGTGCAAGGCATGGGCCTCTGGGGTGTACCTTCTTATCGACTGTGTGGGCCTGAGGGGGAACCTGATTTAGAAGTTTGGGGGCAGGATCGTTTGTGGTTGGTGGCGGCAGAGATTCGTCGTCGAGCTTCACTTTAAGATATTTTCGGTTGATAGTCCTATTAAAATAAATAAGAATCTGAATACTGCCTATCGCTAGGTGGCGTGCCTATTAACGAGCACCAAAATATCAAACTAAAACTGTTCAGGATGTTCACTTAGGTAGAGGCTGCCCGCGCGGCTGCCTATACTCTTTATTCAATTGCTCGATAAAGCGGTATGATCCCTATATTCATTAGGGGTCATTGAGTTCCAGCGTTGAAAGGCTCTGTGAAAGTTTGTGGCCTCGCCGTAGCCCAGGAGATGGGAAATTTCAACAACACTGAGTGAGGTGTTACTCAGGTAATTTTGTGCAAGCGTGTTTCTAATGTTATCGAAGATGGTACGGAAATCGGTCCCTTCAGCGGCCAGCCGGCGCCTAAGTGTGCGCTCAGTGATGTGCAGCTGATCAGAGACTTCTTTAATACTAAGAAATTCCCCCGCCGAAAGGATAAGTAAACGGCGAACGGCTGCCGTGACGTCCTTAACTTCTATCATGCCTTGAAGAATTTCTTCGCACTGTTGCGTAAACAGAACGTTAGTCGTTGGGTCTCCGGTTCTGACGCGTTGGTTTAGCCATTGCCTTGGTAGAAATATCTGGCAGTGTTCTTGGTCGAATTCCATCGGGAATGACCAGCTACTTTCATAGACTGTAAAGTGAGCAGGTTTGGGATAATTGAAATGTACTCTGATCCCTTCGACTGGTCGAGCGATCAGTGATTGATTGAAAGTATGCAATGATGAAAATGCCGCTTCAGTCACAAGCATTTTCTGGTGATCGGTTCCCGAATCCTGATCTAAGCGCACTATGAGGCCGTCTTCGTATTCTGTGCTACTCCAGTGAGCGCCATCAATGAATGTTTGCCCATAGCGAAGAAAGAGTTCGAGGGCGGCCCCCATGTTAATGCAGCTCATGATGGCAAAACCGTAAGTGCCATACTCAGTCATAGCCAGTTTTTGACCCATTCGAACCCCTAGCGCTGGGTCCCCCGACATTGTCACCGCCACTTCTAAAATCTCTTGAATAGAAGGGGCGGAGTGATCGGGTTGAGTGGTGTTGGCTGCGGTTTCGCGCTGTAAAATAACGCGCTCAAACAATTCAACAACGTTGATACCGTGGATTTCCAGTTTTGCCCTAAAGGCCCTAACGGCGAAATCTCGTATAGTTGTGTTATGCATTGTATTTAGCTCTCTACGACGATCGTCATCGTGTTTTCTCGAACATAAAGATAACACAAAAGACTACTCCCTCCCTCCCGGCCAGCGCCGATAATCAGTACATCGACCGATGTACTGTGTTTAGTTATGGGGATAGCTATCTCAATTTATAAAATTGTTGTTCTCGCCCGACGCGCTGTACCAGATAGGCGACGACCATGCGCGTTCCTGAATAGTGGTGGGCAGGTCTGAGCGCGGAGCAACACCCGCGCGTAAGGCGTCCCAGGTAGACCATCTGCAAACTGGGTTCTCCAGTACGCGCACGTAATAGAAAGCCTCTTGCCCGGGGCTAAAGCCGGGGTCCTGCCACAGGGTTTTCAGTTCGGTGGATCCAACGCCGGCCGTGGTCGAGCAATCATTCAGGTTGACTCGTGCGCCGTTGTCAGGGCAGCGGTGTGTCTGCGGATCAACGCTCAGACCATCGGAGCAGGCCACATCAAACACCTGCTCCTGGTGTTCACCCTTCTCAAGCCAGCCCTTGATAATTTGCACGCGTTGCAGTTTGGCGGTATTCGGATCAGCGACGGCCCAGGTCAGGAAAGTGGGGGCGCGGTCATCGCTGGCTTGCAAGGTACTACCCATCGTAGCTCCGTTCTGGTAAGCGGCGCCGATCAGGTCAGGGCTGTCCAGCTGTACATTGGCCAGATCGTAGCCAGCGAAAAATCTCACCTTCATCCGAGT
>Ga0209396_1002508_pt1 | contig 19230 bp, 14 predicted proteins | sample GOMGulsemesocosm_6_FD_184638 | JGI IMG/M metagenome (GOLD analysis project Ga0209396, IMG submission 184638) | Methane-oxidizing microbial communities from mesocosms in the Gulf of Mexico - GOM8C Gulf of Mexico (SPAdes) (version 2) | ecosystem: Environmental > Aquatic > Marine > Cold seeps...
CCTTCAGTTACGCGGTGTTGTTTACCGCCACTTTGGAATACAGCGTACATACCTACTCCGTACAGCGTCATTTTATTTAGACGCTAAATTTAAAAATATAGGGCGCGAATTCTACGCGAAGATTTTTATTCAGGCAAGTCTAATTCGCATCTATTTCTAATTAATTTACTTATCATTAAACTAATGCTCTACAGCCCTTTATTGCTGAATAATTTCGTGTAAACTCAGCGATAATAAAATGTCCTCAATATAACCAAAAGGTAGCTGTAGCTTTCTATGGATATCAAAAACATACAAGCCCTTGCCCAAAACGATATGACCGCAGTAAATAGCCTTATTTATTCGCAAATAAACTCTGATGTAGCATTAATTAATCAATTAGGTATTTATATCGTTAATGCTGGCGGAAAACGAATGCGCCCTATGCTGACCGTTCTAACCGCACGTGCTTTCGATTATCGAGGTGAAGATCATATATCAATTGCTGCCATTATTGAGTTTATTCATACAGCAACCTTATTACACGATGATGTCGTCGATGAATCGAACATGCGCCGTGGTCGTGAAACAGCTAATGCATTATTTGGCAATAGTGCGAGTGTGCTTGTTGGTGATTTTCTCTATACCCGGTCTTTTCAAATGATGACCAAACTTGGCAACATGAAAATAATGGACATTTTATCTGATGCGACCAATATTGTCGCCGAAGGCGAAGTATTACAATTGATGAATTGTAATGACCCCGATACAACAGAAGAAAGCTACTTTGAAGTTATTTATTGTAAAACTGCGAAATTATTTGAGGCAGCAACCCGATTAGCTGCAGTAATTGCAGGACAAGACGAAACCACTGAAAAAGCGATGCAGGAATATGGTAAATATTTAGGAACGGCTTTCCAGCTTGTTGACGATATTATGGATTACACGGCTGATGCAAAATCCATGGGGAAAAACGTTGGCGATGATTTATCGGAAGGTAAACCTACTTTGCCTTTATTATATGCAATGCAGCATGGTAACGAGCAACAAAGACAATTAATTCGTGATGCTATCGAACACTGTAATGGTATGGAGCATTTAGACGAAATACTCGCTGCTATGAAAGAAACGGGCTCCTTAGTTTATACGCAAAAGAAAGCTGAGCAAGAAGCTGACAAGGCCATTAATGCTTTGCATGTGTTACCTGAATCTGAGCATAAACAAGCATTAATAGCGCTTGCTCATATTGCTGCGAATAGAAGCACTTAATAATGAAGACTCATTTAGGATTTTACTTTAACCTCTTCGCGATACTATTATTTATTCCTGGTATTTTTCTGCCGATGTTCGCCTTGCAAATGGATGTTAGTGCTAATATTAGTGGTCCTGCGCTTACATCTGAACTGGTAAATAAAGAGCTTTCGTTATTAACCACTATACAAGAGCTATGGCAACACGATCGATTGTTAGTCGCGGGGCTCATCTTTTTATTTTCAATCTGTATTCCTTTAATAAAAACATGCCTCGTGACTTGGTCATATTTTAAAAGAAATAGTCAATTAGAAAGAAAAATAATTAATTTCGTAGGCGCTATAGGTAAGTGGTCTATGGCTGATGTGTTTGTTGTGGCAATATTTTTAGCTGTGTTATCAACTAATCATGCAGAAACAGCAAATCAGCAAACTTTAAGTATCATGGGCTTTAAGCTCAATATAATGATCAGCAGCGAAACCTTATCTTCAGTAGGGCATGGCTTTTATTTTTTTATCGCTTATTGTTTGCTATCGCTGATAGGTACCCAGTTAAGCCAAAGTGGTCTGAAGAAGCAGTCTAATTAAGCATTAAACGTTTAGAGTAATTTTCTTAACGTATTTACATCAGACAATGATTATCTACTATTTTTAAATAAAAAAACCGCTAACTCAAAAAAGAGCAGCGGTTTTTATTGACTCATTAACAAAATTAACCGTTGATGAAATCAATACCTTCTTTAATGTCAGCATTCAAAGTTGCTAACATGTCAGTTTTTGCTTTTTCTTCAAATGCACTAAGTGCACCGTAAGATAAAATTTCGCTTACACCATTTGCGCCTAAACGTACTGGTTGTGCGAAAAACTGTGCATCTTCGCCTGCGCCTTCCACGTAAGCGTAATCTACAACGTCTTCACCTTGTAAACCTTTAACTAAAGACATACAAAAACGAGCTGCTGCTGCGCCCATTGATAAAGTAGCGCTACCGCCACCCGCTTTAGCATTTACAACTTCAGTACCTGCGTTTTGAATGCGAGGTGTTAAAGCAGCAATCTCTTCGTCTGAGAATGTAGCACCTTCAACTTGAGAAAGAAGTGGTAAAATTGTAGTACCAGAATGACCGCCAATTACAGGAACTTTAACATCAGCAACATTTAAGCCTTTTAATTCAGCAACAAAAGCTTCACTGCGAATAACATCTAGTGTAGTAATACCAAATACACGTGCTGCATCATAAGTGCCGGCTTTTTTGAATACTTCAGCAACAATTGGCACAGTTCCATTTACTGGGTTTGTAATAATACCCACTAACGCTTTAGGACAGTTAGCAACAATGCCTTCTGCTAAAGTTTTAATAATACCCGCATTTACTGCGAATAAATCAGCACGGTCCATACCTGGCTTACGTGGCATGCCAGCAGGGATCAATACAATATCAGCACCTGTTAATGCATCGCCTAAAGCGTCAGCACCAAAACCTTCAACTTTAACAGCTGTTGGTATGTGTGATAAATCAACAGCAACACCTGGAACAACTGGTGCAACGTCATATAAAGATAGCTCAGAACCTGCTGGTAATTGAGTTTTTAATAGTAAAGATAACGCTTGGCCGATACCGCCAGCTGCGCCTAAAACAGCAACTTTCATTGAATGTCTCCGATAGTTAAGGGATATTTGAGTAAATACGTAAATTTTGTGCCCAAAAGATATAGCATCAGCCACTAAAAAACAATGTATATTAATCTATATAAGGTAATAGGATACCGTATAATACGTTTTCTGAAATAATACTTATACCAAATCCATTAAGTTAGTTCCCACTCAGAGCTTGTCAGCGTTTTGAGAACAAATAGAATTTTTTTGTATATAGTTATTCTATATAAAAGAAATTCTGTGCGGTTATCGAGTCGCTAGAAACTCCCAAAGGGCTAGTTTAAAAGGCTTACAGACTGCGTTATAGATTTTGATAAGGGAATAACCATTCTCTTCAATCAATGCCTTGCCTTTAAGCCTTTTAACCTTGCTGAGTGGGAAAAAACTTATTGGAATTGGTATTAATTCTTACTTCCCGATTGTTAAACGTTTAACATGACAAAAGTGTAGTAGAAAAATAATAAAGAGTATCGTTAAATTATGACAGTGTCACAAAAACAAGAAGCACTCATACAAGCTTTTAAAGATTTATTAAAACAAGAGCAGTTTGGTTCTCAAGGCGATATTGTTGAAGCCCTGAAAAAGCAAGGCTTTGATAATATCAGTCAGTCAAAAGTTTCGCGTATGCTCAGTAAATATGGTGCCGTGCGTACCCGTAATGCCCGTCAAGAGATGGTTTACTGTTTACCCGCTGAATTAGGTGTTCCAACTGCGAAAAGTCCATTACGCCAACTTGTACTTGATATTGAATACAATGAAGTGATGATTATTGTTCGTACCAGCCCTGGCGCTGCACAATTAATTGCACGATTACTTGATAGCTTAAGTAAAAGTGATGGAGTATTAGGAACGATTGCCGGTGACGATACTATTTTTATTGCACCAACCAATGTCGGTAAAATTGAAGAAACAATTGCTAAACTAGAAATATTATTTTCTAAAAACTTAAGTTAGTAAATTTAGGTTTAGCGAAATGTATTAAATAAAAGCTAAAAGTTTGTCATTCATGAATAAATTCAGAGTGATTAACTCTTAGCTTTATTTTTATTACTGAACTAATTTTGCTAAGAAATTCAAACTAGGTGCAAAAAAAGCGGCACCTGTTTCAGCTTGGGTATATTTAAGTAAATGATCAAAGTGGCCATGTGCATCCGTTTGAATCATGGCTTTTAACATTAGTTCAAATGGCTCTGGCGAATGGCAATAAGAGACAAAAAATAGGCCCTGCAGTTTCATGTCGCCATAAGGCATACTCTGGCGAACAATTTCAATTGCATTGCCATCTTCATCTTTCAAATTAACACGTTTTATATGGGATGTGGCTGCTTTATTTTCACTGGTGTACTCTTCATTATTCAGCTTCGTACGTGAAAAAATGTCTTCTTGATCTTTAACTTTTAAGCTATTCCATAAATTCAAATTATGGCGATAACGCTGAATATGTAAATAACTTCCTGCAGCAAAATCAGCATCGTCTTCATCGGCAATTAACGCAACTTTTCTTCGGTGTGGCCCTTGCGGGTTTTCAGTTCCGTCAACAAACCCTGTTAAATCGCGACCATCAAGAAACCTAAACGCACGAACTTGCTCAACAAGCTCAACACTATTGGCGAGTAATGCACAAACTTTACTACTAACGATATGGTTAACGTCTGCCCGGTCACTTCTGATTTCGATATATAGATCATAACTATCAGCAGGAGCGGCACGGTCATCACACTCAACAGCAGCAAAAGGCCGTAATTTTTTGGGTCTTGCGGCAGGATAAAGTTCATCCCAATAGTTTGCACCAATGGCGATAACACCCGCTAAATTTGCTTCTGAGAAACGATCTGCATACTTATTAAATAAAGCAGGTAATCGAGAAAGAGCTTGGCGAACATGAGCATTTTTATCATCTAATACATTAAACAGTAAATAATATCCGTGCAGACTCGCTTCTGCACAAATGCCAAATTGTTCTCTAGCCATCGAAATTTCCCAAAATAAAGACGTGAGTTAATATCTTAATTTTACACTTTTTTGCGAGATTGACAGTAAGTCTTTTGATTTATTAAAAAATTCAGACAATTACACCTGTAAAACCATGTGATTTTAATATGATAATCGCCAATAAAAATGCTTAGTTTTCGAAACATATAAACAAAAATGCCAGTCAGTTAAACTGACTGGCATTCGTTACATATACGTTTTGGTTATCAAACCAAGAAAAACTTACTTATGGTAAGGCTTACTTAAACGGTGCACAGACTCGATAAAATGCCCGGCATGTTCAGGATTAACGTCAGGGTGAATACCGTGGCCTAAATTAAATACATGCCCAGTACCGCCTTCACCAAAACCAGCAAGTATGGTTTCTACTTCTTGCTCAATACGAGGTAATGGAGCATAAAGCATTGAAGGATCCATATTACCTTGTAAAGCAACTTTATCACCTATACGAGCTTTTGCATTTTCGATATCAATGGTCCAATCAAGAGCAACTGCGTCACAACCTGTTGCCGCGATAGACTCTAACCACATGCCACCATTTTTGGTAAACAAGGTTACAGGTACTTTACGGCCGTCATTGTGACGGGTTAAACCATCGACAATTTTTGCCATGTATTGTAATGAGAACTCTTTATAGTCACGTGGTGACAATACACCGCCCCATGTATCAAATACCATTACCGATTGCGCGCCAGCAGCTATTTGTGCATTAAGGTATGAAGTAACTGAGTCAGCTAACTTGTCTAATAACATATGCAAAGTTTTTGGCTCAGCAAACATCATTTTTTTGATTTTGGTGAAAGCTTTAGAACTGCCTCCTTCAATCATATAAGTTGCTAAAGTCCACGGGCTACCAGAAAAGCCAATAAGGGGAACTTCACCTTTTAGTTCTTTACGGATAGTGCGCACAGCATTCATTACATATTGCAATTCAACTTCTGGATCAGGTATACCTATTTTTTCTACATCTGCTTTACAAGTGATAGGACGTTCAAATTTTGGCCCTTCTCCTGTTTCAAAATATAAGCCCAAACCCATAGCGTCAGGTATGGTTAAAATATCACTAAAAAGAATAGCAGCATCAAGTGGAAAACGACGTAAAGGCTGAATAGTTACTTCACAGGCTAAATCAGCATCGCGACAAACTGACATAAAATCGCCTGCGTCTTTTCGAACTGCACGGTATTCAGGTAAGTAACGTCCTGCTTGTCTCATCATCCATACAGGAGTGTAATCTACAGGCTGACGCAAAAGTGCGCGTAAATAAGTATCGTTTTTTAATTCAGTCATGAAGTGTCTTCCCATTTTTATATGCGCGCATTCTAGCATTAGCAATTTTTTTGGTCTATGTTCTAAATCAATTCTTACGTGTAATAATATAGGTTACTTATTACAGGAAAGTAATAAGCAACAAGTTATCAGTTACTTATTTTTAATCAAGATAACTTATTACACAAATGCACCTTTGTACGAAAAAAATCGTGGTATAAATGCTCTATTAAAGTTGTTGCGTAAGTTTTTATGCTTTGCTATAAATTGTCCCGCGTTAAAGAAGAAGCCCAATAAAAATAATAATAAAAAAGATATAACTAAAAAGAAGCTAGTATCAACTAGACCTACAGCGAGCAATTCAAGCCTTACACTTTGTAAGGCTTTTTTATTGCCTAAAGAAATGTGTTAAGGTTAATAGACCTTAATGGATATGGGCTGTAGGGCAACGTTATGAAATTCTCACTTTACTCTAAATTAACCGAAATAGACCTAAATACACCCCAAAAGTATCCCCAGAATATCCCCAGATGGTATCCCCAGATAAAAATGGAGGGTTTATGAGCAAAAAATTCAACTTCACCATTGCTACGTTAACTAAATTAATTCCGCCTAAAACTGGTCGTGATGAATATCGTGATACAAAAGTTCCTGAACTAACTTTACGGGTTACTTCAAGTGGTACTAAATCATTTTCTGTTGCGAAAAAAATTAAAGATAAATATGTTCGAGCAACCCTAGGAAGATTCCCTGTCAATACTATTGAACAGGCACGAAGAAAAGCTCGCGAAAAACTATCCTTAATGGAAGATGGTATTAACCCTACCGACATAAAACGAGAAGAAAAAATTAAGAACCTATCCGTTCTAGATTTATATAATAACTATGAAGAAAACTTCAAAACAAAAATCAAAGTCGGTGAACGTAGACAAAAGTCACTAGATGATATTCAGCGCCACTGGAAACTACATATAAAACCCAAAGTCGCAAAGTATCGAGCCAGTGAAATAACAACGGGAAAAGCGCTTAGAATTACCGACAAGCTAAAGGCTGACTTAACCGCTGGTTTATTTAATAACGGTATTTCATTAATAAAGTCTTTATTTAATTTAGCGGTTAGTCATGAGCTGATAAAAGAAAACCCTTTTGCTTCTGTTTCAAGAATTGCCATTGAAGCTAAAACTCGATTTTTGAGTAAAGAAGAAATAGCGGCACTGTTTGAATCGTTAACTCACGAAAAGCCAATTTACCAAGACGTTGTACAAATACTCATTTATACAGGGCAACGTAAAGGCAATGTTTATAGCATGGAATGGGAAGAACTCGATCTTGACCGTGGTGAATGGACTATTCCTCATACTAAAACAAAAACCAAAAAAGTTTATCACGCTCAGTTAGCTACTCCTGCAATTGAAATATTAAAACGTAGGCAATCCGATCATCAAAATACCTTTGGTGATTCCCCTTTTGTATTTGCTACAAAACAACGTGGTAGCTCTACAGGTCATTTATCCGTTAAAGCCGATAATTCTGGTTATTGGAAAAGAATCATAGAACGGGCTAATCTAACTACTGATGATGCTGCGAAACGGATAACACCCCATACAATGCGTAAAACATTAGCATCATGGCAAGCATTACAAGGTATAGATTTATTAACCATTTCTAAAAGTCTTGGTCATGCTGATATTACGACTACAGCAAAAGCTTATGCTCACTTATCGGGCGACAGTATTAAGGCTGGTGTTCAAAAAGCTACTGATGCACTTCAGCATGCCGCTGGTGTTGAATTAGAAAGTAATATTGAGGTAAGGTTAATTGATCGGATAAAAGAGCTTACTCATTTAGATCAAAAGGAATTACTGGAGCAGTTAGAACATGGACGGTATCTCAAACCAAGCAACGATTAATGAACAACATCTTGAAGAAGCTAAAAATGAAGTACTAAGAAAAATTGGCAGAAATATGCTCCTTTTTCAGCAAATGGAGCTGCTTTTAAAAGCATTAGTAAGCACTAGCAATATTTCGGGTTATTCAAGTGAATTCGGAGCTAATCAGGCAAGTAAAATAAAGTCAGTTAAAAGTCAAACAATGGGTCAACTAGTTGGTCAATATATTGAGAATAATAACCCTGACAAAAACAATATTAGTAATGAGCCTGAAGACTTAAAAGAAATACATATTTCAATTAGTTGTTCTATTGAAACTGATGAAGAAACTCATAAACAACAAAAGGAGCTAATGGCTTCACTTGTTGAAGAAAGAAATAATCTTATCCACCACTTTTTACCAACCTTTAACTCTTCTTGCATTAATAGCTGTATAGATGCACAAAAAAGATTAGATAAACAAGCAGATAAAGTCCGTCTTGAAGTAAATAACTTTAGAGTTATCCTATCCGCACTGAACAAAAGCAAAAAACAAATAGCTGATTTTATGCAAACAAAGCAATACACTGATTTTATTGAGGTGTCTCTTACACAGCAAAGCCCATTAGCAAATATTTTAACTGAGTTGGCACAAACAAAAATTACAGATAACGGCTGGGTAGCATTAAGTTCCGCTGCCAGTACTATTGACCAAAAGTATCCCACTGAATTACAAAATATAAAGCAAAATCATGGATGTAAAAAGCTTAAAGATATGATGATCAAAAGCAAGCTATTTGAATTTTCAGAAGAACAAACCGCTAAAGGTGGGAATAGAGTTTTATACCGATTAAAGCCAGAGTTAATGGAGAAAACATAAAAACGGCCAATCAAAGAACAAAAACAATTACTGGAGAAGTTAAATCATGGATGAATTATTAAATAAAGAAACCTTAAAAAATGAGATAAGAAGCAAGTTTAATGAAAGTTTCTCAAAAGCTCTCCTCGATGCAAATAAAAAACAAATCGAGCAACAAATAGAACAAGTTGCTAGTTTTCTAATTACGTTTAGTGAAAATGAATATTTTTCATATTTCGCGACTAAAGATCCAAATGAAAGCATTGAACTTCATATCTCCAATTTACCAAATGGAATAACACAATTCGAAAATTGGTTTAATACTGGCTTACTCGATTTTGCAAAAAATATATTCTCCTTTCTAACCGAAACTATGAGTTCAAATATTCACTTTGCTAGACTTTTAGATAATCGTGATTATGAACAATTTATAATTGACTCTAAAACTAAAGATACTGATATAGAGCAATGGAAGTCGATATTAGAACCAATATTTCAAATGTCTGATACCCCTTATTTAGTTCAGGCGGCTGCATGCATTAATTTATCATTAGATAATGCTGCACTTTCATTACTACATAAGTGGATACAATCTCTTTGGTTTGAAGATAAGAGTATTCAAAAAGTGTTCGATGATGCTAAAGCCATTGTTGCCATTAGAAATAACGCATCTAAAGCAGGAAAAAAAGGTGCAACCAATAGATGGAGTTCAAAAGATCAAACTCAAAAATATGCTATTGAATTATATAAAAAAGGTAACTTTAATAATCCAAGCCAAGCGATTGATGATATCGCTCAAAAAATAATTGAATTTGGAAAGAGTGTAAATTTCTCTTTTACAACAAGCTTTCAAGCGCAAAAAACAATTTATAGATGGTTACTGTCATATACAAATAAGCAAATAAAATAAACTAAAACCAAATGAGACAATTGAAATGGGAGGGCACCGTGCAAGCGGGAGGGAACCAGTTCAACTTTTTAATATGACGATTTATTTACGTGCTATATCTATATGGCATTGATATTTATGATGTATATTTGAGGGCGGGACATTTCATTATGAATGAAAACAATATATGTTGATATGAAATAAGATGGAAGATTTCACATAAAAAATAAAGTTTTATTGCTAACTTTAATACTGTTGCCATGTCTCTAGTGATTCGACAATAATGTATATAATGTTAAATTTGATATATTACCCCCCTTTAATACGTTTCTAGGCACTTTATAAAAGGTTATATATGAAAAACTTACTATTTTTACTTTGTATTATTTTGAGCCTTAATACTAATTCTGCTTTTGCTAAAGTAAATATGCAATTGATAAATGAAACACAAGACTTCACATTATTAGTTCATGTTATGCGACCGCGTGATAACTCTAATAATGTCTATTTAGAAAAACAAAAAAAATACGAAAAATATGCGCAGCATGCTGTAAAGACTATAAAAAAAAGAGTAACTAGAACTGCTGTGTTAAATTCAGCTCGAAAAGCAAAGATAATTCTAAAAATTGAAATAGATAATAAATGTGTTACTACACAAGCCTATCTGGTATCAACGCATAAAAGTAAAAGGTTACAGAAGTTAGAGGTGATGTGTGGTTCTTTTAGTAATGAAATTGATGAAAAAACCAAATTAAAATACATAACAAAACAGGTTAAGCGTATATCCAAGTTTGTAAGCGAGCTAAAAAAAGAGACTGTTACCTCTACCCCCTACAAGTCTCTGATGGATATACATATTGAAAAAGCAATGACTCCTCACAAAAATTACATCAATAATTATGGTTATAGTTATTCAACTTATTTTAAGCAGTTGTATTTCGACTATTTTAATTTCATACCTGTGTACAACACAATAGAATATCAGAAACTGGTTAAGAAAGGTGTTGTTAAACAAGTGCCACGGATCACGCATCTACCTAAATCAACAATTTATGATTTATATTGGCGCTTGTATCAAAGTAAACATTCGACAGAAGAATTTTTACCCGCAATCGAAGCCTTACTTGCAATAAATAAAGACAACCTTTATCTCGGAAAAAGTCATCTTCTTGAAAAAGCCATTGCTAATGGTAGCTCACTTCCAGCATTAGTTGCATTGCTTAACTATGTTCCCGATATCGATGCTATTTTACCATTTGAAAACGTATTTTCTGCTTTAAATTTTTCTCTCATAACAAGTATTGTTAAAAATCCGATTAATTTTGAAACTTTTGATTTATTACTAAAAAATGGGGCTAATATTAATAGACTTGATGCCACAAACCGTAGTCCAATCCACTGGGCAGCCAAAGTAAGCCCACAATTAGGAAACTTCACCACTATTGATCATTTACTTCAAAAAGGTGCTGATATTAATAGCACGCCTTCTAATCACATAAGCCCTATGGCCGAAATTTTGGTTGCAAATGCTCTTGCTAATACCCCCTTCGATGGTGATTTTTTGGTTGACGAAATGGTTAAAAGAGGTGCAAAGGTTAATCCAGATAGAGAAGAATCATCGCCTTTACTTATGGCGCTTTCTGATACAGTAAAAGATCTAAAGGCAGCTAAGCGTCTGATTGAATTGGGTGCTTCGCTTAATTTTGAAAGTAACGTCGATAGTATAGAGTTTAAAGATGAATCTGCTATTCAAGTCCTTGATAGCCAAGCCCAAACAACCTATCCGTTACAACTATCGATTGAAAATAAATATGATGATATAACAATGTTAATGATAGAGAGAGGTGCAGATATTAATAGGCTTGACTCTTTTAAACGATCTCCTATTGAGGTTGCAATTAATAGTAAGAATAAAAATGCCGCAAGTTTATTAATAGATAGGGGTGTCAAACTACCAACTAAATTCAGTGATGGTTCTATTCCTTTAATTGCAGCGTACAAGGCTCAAATGCATTCCGTATTTAATATGCTTTTAGAAGATGGGAATATAGATATCAATTCCACCAACAATAGAGGTAACTCTTTAATCCACCTAGCTTTAGCACATCAAGATACCAATCTAGTTGAACAATTAATTGCAAGAAATGTTGACCTAAAAGTTATCGATTTCAAAGGGAAAACGCTATTACATTACGCTTATCCTAATGCAAACTTGGATATCAGCGACAATGGCTTTGATCTAATTGGTAAACTAATCAAAGCAGGAGTGGATCCAAAAACTAAAGATTATTCAGGTTTAACGGCTGGGGAGAGTTATCAACAAGCGCGGCAAAATTATCTAGCTGATAAACGGGCTGCTCAGATAAAAGCTTCTATATCGACTGATAGCGATCAGGCTGGAAAAAGTAGCAGCGGTCAATTAATTGGTCGATGGGTAAACAATAATATTAGTAAAACATGGTTGTTCCGACAAGGGCATGGCGAATTCATTCAGGAAAACGCTATAAATGGAAATCCAGGGACAATAACAATAAACTTCAAATGGTCGCTGTCTTCAAACGGACGTACTTTGAATTATACCCAAACAAAAATATCATTAATTGGTTCAGCTGGGCACGATAAAACACAACGATTAAATAAGTCTCTAGACGAACCGATTAAAGTTAACTCAACCTATATAGAGATGGGCGGATATAAATATCATAAACAATAATTAAGACCAGTTTTCAGCACTATGAATACCTTATAACCGCTATAAGGTATTTTTACACTGCTATAAAGCACCATCACGCTGCTACACGCGGTTACATCCTTAAAAATAAAATTCATATTGAACCCGAAGTTTAATTTTAATTAATCAACGGAGTTCAAGATGACTACAAATTTATTAACCCCAAAACAAACCGCTGAAACTTTAGGTGTCACTATTGGCACATTAGCGGTTTGGCGCTGTACTGGTCGCTATCCCCTACCCTTTGTAAAAATTGGTCGTCGCGTTATGTATAAGTTCTCTGACATTGAAACTTATATAAATTCTCATGTATTTCAAAATACCCTACATGAGGCGTCACTATGAAAATATCTAAAACACAATTTGGTTTATTAGTATGGTTATCAAATGACAATTTATTAGAAGTATGTAGCGAGTTAGGCGTCTACAAAGGAAAAACTAACGGTTTACATACTTTTAATGGTCGCTGTAGTAAACGGACTATGCTTCGCCTTGAAACTGAAGAACTGGTGTATACCAATACGGTTTATTATTTTGGTGTTGGCTGGCAACGATATTTTGTTTCTAGCAAAGGTTTCCATTTTATTGAAAACGCTTTGAAGCAATTTAAAGAGGTGATTCATCATGCCTAAACCCGATATTTACGACCAAAAATGGATTGATAAACAACTGATGCCATTCCCTAATGAATTTAGGCAATCGTTATTAACAGATTATTACCAAGAGCCTGACTCATTTAAAGCTAACACCCAACTTAGGTTAACTGTTCAAACCGTGGCTAATGCTTTAGATGCTAACCCACAATTATTTTCAACCTTTAGTAAAGATGAACAAGCCCTTAAAAACGAAGCTGACAATCGCTCTAAACAAGCATTAAAAATTAAAGGTAAATTTTACACCTTTGGTATTGATGCTATGCACAGTGCTTTAGTTAGATTTGTTGAACGCATTGGCATACCTGTACCAAAGGTAAATACGTCACTTACCGCAACAGGTGTTAACCCGTTAACAGGGGTAATTGAAAGAATGTGTGATAGCTCATGGTGGTTAAGATCATTAAGAAAAAAAAACAGTCAGGGCAATGAAATAGCAGGTCGTTGTTTAAATATTATCAATAAACAATGTCAGATTTATGTTACCGACATAACCGCTAATAATCGCAAACAACATTTAGCTAACTCAATAGAAATACTCGACAATATTATTGCCACAAATGAAGACGGTTTTTCTGCTTCATTAGCTGAATTATCAAAACTGAGTGTATCTAATCCTGAAATACGTAAAGCAGAACTTAACTGTCGTATTCGTGGATTAGAAGATTTATCGAAGATACTTAAGCATGATGGACTATTTATCACCATTACTTGCCCGTCAAAATATCATGCTAGTTTTGCTAAAACAGGTCAGCGTAACCCTAAATGGAATGGAGCGACTCCTATTGATGCACAAGCTTACTTAAACAAAACCTTTAGCCTTATTCGCGCACAACTAAACCGAGAAAATATTCGCATGTATGGTTTACGTGTTGCAGAACCTAATCATGACGGTACACCCCATTGGCATTTACTCATTTTTATTGAGCCACAGCACAGCCTGCGCATTAAAAAAATATTTCATGATTACTGTTTTGCTGAAGACGGTAGTGAAAATGGCGCCACAAAAGCACGATTAAAATTCGTTGATATCAATGAAAAATTTGGCAGTGCTACCGGCTACATTGTTAAATACATTTCAAAAAATATAGACGGTAAACATCTTGATAAAGGCATATATGGAGAAGACCCAATAACGGCGGCTGAACGCGTTAATGCATGGGCTTCATGTTTTGGTATTCGTCAGTTTCAACAACTAGGCGGTGTCAGTATATCGGTGTGGCGCGAGTTACGACGACTCAAAGAAACATTCACTGATGAATTTGAAAATATAGAGCCATTAAGACAAGCGGCTGATACTTCTGATTGGGCTACATACACACAAGCTATGGGCGGAGTATTTTGTAAACGCAATGCACAATTGTTAAGACCCTTCTACGACTTAAAATCAACCAACGGTGAGCTTAATACCAATAAATACGGCGACAGTTTTATTAAACAACTACGAGGTATTAGTTATGCAGATTTACCTTATATTACCCGTACAAATAATTGGGAGCTGTCAAAACGTCAACCGTAAAAACATGTTAGTTGCCCCTTGTGGGTAACTGATATGTTTTTGGGGTTCGGTCTTTTGAAAATGGACACAATGAGTATTCAGTATATGACTATCAATTATCTAATCCCTGATTTAGTTCTTAAATACAGTAGTGAAATCATGACTATCAATATAATAAGAGTGCCAATGACGACGAGCGCCGCGGAGCCTGAGCGAAGCAAGGAGGAATGGCAATCGCATTTCTTTTACTTATTCACTTAACCGAGCATCGCGAGGTACTTGGAGTTCTGTAAATAAGTGTACTAAATATAATTAACATAATGAAAATTAGAGATATTTTATCTAAATACATTCTCGATTGTGACTTTATACTGTTGTATAGTTAAACATCTTACTTCGAATATTACTTAACTATTCAGATATAGTTTTAAGATAATAGCTTTCAGGGATGCGATTAGTATGAAAAAAACAATGTATTGGTTTAAAGAGCAAGCCAAACAATTTCATTTCTTGTTATGCCGATTTTGCTGGTGGTTTATTCAAACCAGCGAGCAAAAAATTATCTTTGAAACATCCTCACTACCAAACTTATGCCCAACTTCAAATGCCGAAGGTACAGATGCATATGAAAGCCATTTAACAGACTTACTTCTGAATCATCAAAAAGTTACCGAGATAGCTCTCACAGCACCATATTCGGGAGGGAAGAGTTCGCTAATTGATACCTACATGCGAAAACACCCGTACCACCGTTATACAAATATATCGTTATCTGATTTTAAAGAGAAAGAATATATAGCTGAAAAACATGCTGATATCGGAAAGACAATATTACAACAAATAGAAAAAAGTATTGTTCAACAACTACTATACCGTGTCAAAGGTACGGATATGCCTAACTCACGATTTAGAAAAATAGTAATGTCTAAACCTTCATGGCATTGGTTAATTGCACAACCAATGGGTTTAATATTATGGGCTTTGAGTATCACATGTGTAATTTACACAAACTCAGCATTGGGCAAAGCAGTATTGGGATTGACTGAACAACTTGGGTATCTAAATTTTTCTAATTTATTTAGTTTGTTGTATTTATTTGTATTTCCTTGTTTATTAATCAGGGATGTTTATAAACAGTTGGATAAATTGAATGTAAGTAAGCTTAATCTCGCAAAGGGAGAAGTGACTTTAGATCCGAAAAATAATGAATCCGTATTCAATCTTCATTTAGAAGAAATAATTTATTATTTTGTAATCACCAAATCCAATGTGGTTATCTTTGAAGATTTAGATCGTTTTGAAAAGCCTGAAATTTTTATTAAACTGAAAGAGATAAATAAATTAATAAACGATAGTCACGAGATTAAACAAAAAGTTTGTTTTATTTATGCATTGAAAGATGAAGTTTTTGACGGGAGTAATCGCACAAAATTCTTTGATGCAATAATCCCTATAGTCCCTATTACTAATTCAATTAATTCATATCCACAATTAAAAGCGTTGCTAACCAGTGCTAATTTAATTGAAGGAATTAGTGATCAATTTTTACGTGATGTAGCAATTTACATTGAAGACATGAGGATGCTTAAAAATATTGTTGCTGAGTATGGTATTTATAAAATCACCCTTAAAGAAAGTTTAAGTACGAATGAATATCATCGCTTATTAAGCTTCATAATTTATAAAAATGTTTATAGTGATGATTTCGCAAAGCTTCAATCTAACAAAGGGGTGCTAAGTGACTTTATAAAACAGAAAAAGAAAATGCAAGAATCACTTTCTAATAAAATTCAAATTAAAATCCAAGTTTTAGAAAAAGAGTTGAAGGATATTTCAAACGAACAAATTAATTCAATAATAGAGTTAAATAGCTTATATGTTTTTTCTATACTTGAACATTTACCACAGAACAATGTTTGGCAAATTAATAATCAGCCCCTATTTAACTTAGTAGGAATAGAAAAATTTGAAGCACTTTGGAATAGTGATAAACCAATTACAATTATTTATAGCGGTGGTCATAGACAATCAACCAATACAAGTTTTAGTAGCTTCGATAAACACTTTCCAGGAACCTATTCAGAAAGGCTTAAATTAGTAAAGTATAAAAATGCTCATCATTCTGTATTTATTAATGAACAAATATCTAATTTAAAAAATACGCAAAAGCAACTTTTGACCTCTTCAGTGAAAGAATTATTGAAACAATTATCAAAATCCGAGGTTTTTTCTGCTTTAAATATAAATTCAGGCACAGAAAAAAATAGTGATTTAGGTTTAGATAATAGTAAATTATTAATTCATATGCTTGAAAAAGGTTATATTGATGAAATGTACCATATGTATATTTCTCATTTTCATGAAGGAGACATCACTAAAAGTGATATGAGCTTTATACTAAATGTCAAAAGTAACGAGTATACCGATAGTCAAAATAATCTAATAAAAATCCCTGAAATTTGTGAATATTTGAATTCAGATGATTTCAAAAATGAAGCTATTTTTAATTATGATTTAATTAATTATTTACTTGAACAAAATGGTAATGCTTTCTTAGTTTTGATTATTGAGATGCTAGACAATTCAAAAAAATTAGGTGAGAACTCTATCTATCAATCATTAGATTTTATAATAGATAAAGAAAAGTGGTTAGCCGTTATTGTAAATAATTGGCCAAATTTTTGGTCACAAGTAATTGCGAGTAATAGCTTAAATATTGAAGAAGTCCATAATTTCCTTACCTGTATGCTATACATATTATACTCCAGTGAAGATGGAGTTCTTAATATTACCGACACAGATCTAGAACATGTCTCTAATTATATAGATTCTATTGAAAATTTCTCAAACTACTTGCCAAAAGAGACTTCACAATATTTAGAGATGATAGGTGCATTGTCTTTTTTGAGTGTCAAATTTCACTCATTAAATATAAGCTTTGATGAAATAACATTTATAGAAGATATAATTAAACATCAACTATTCACTACTACATTTGAAAACTATAAATTCTTATTATCATTCACTTACAAGGATGAAGATAGTAATGTCGCTTTATCTTATTCAAATTTTGTAAATGATAAAGATGGATTGCTAGCAGAAAATATAGCTAATAATATTAATAATTTTGTTGAATTAATATTAATGAATAGTGATGTTATTTTAGGTGATGAGAAAGATACAGTTTCACTATTAAACAGCACAACTTTACATATTCATAATAAAGAAGAATTGATTTTTAGAAAAGATTTACTCATTTCTAATATTAATGAAGTAAACGATGAAACATTATGGCCATATCTTTTAGATAACAATAAGGTCACGATCTCATGGAACAACTTATTGTTGTGTTTTGGAAAAGACTCAAAAGTAAAGAAATCAATTCTAAATTTAATTAATACTCCTTCGGTTCTAGTTAAATTAATAAAAGATAAAGATAATTTACAGAACGAAAGTTTTTCTTCATATATTGCATTATTTATAGAAGAGTTATTAACTGATTCTATTTCTTTAGAGGCATTTTCAAGCTTAGCAATAATATTTGAAAATGAATTATCTAAAGTACAAATTTCAGATGTAAATTTTTCAAAAATTATAGTTTTAATTGAATGTGGCATAATTAAAGATAATGAAGATGCCTTCTTTGACATATCTGAATACCACCCTGAACTAATAGCAAAGTTTGTAGAGTACAATTTTAACGAAGTTAATGATTCTGGAAAGTTATCAGGTTTAAAGTTTGCTGTTGACGATATGGCGTTATTACTTGGTTCAGAGCAACTAAATAATCAAAGTAAACTATTGCTATCAGGTTATTTTGATCAGGCTATCGAAACTATTGATGCCAAGCTTTTTAATTTATTTACTGATGTTTATTTACATGATGTTCCGATTGAAATTCCAACTCATATATTAAACTTAATTATTAACTATAGTACTGGCGACATAAAAAGAAGAGTAGAATTACTTGCTGGACAGGTAAGGTACATATCTAAAAGTGATACCTTTAAGTTTATGAAGAGTTTAGGCTACCCGTATAGTGGAATTGCTTCTACAGGGTCATTTAAAAAAATAGAGAATACCAAGAGCAACATGCTTTTAGCTAAAGCATTAGAATCTGAAGGCTATTTTTCAATTTCAAATTTAAAGTATTCATTGAGTCAAATACGTTTAAATTTAAAGGGAAAGCATACTTATTATTAAACCGAAGTACGTCATATACTAACGTATAAGTAAGATACAAAGAGTTATTACACTTTAACTATTTTACTTATACCACTCAAAATGAGATATACATTATTCTAATAGAAATTATTGGGAAAGATTACTCCCTTTAACAACCAGCAAAGTTTATTGTGCATATCGTTATCAACCTAATAAAAACGCATCCCCACGAACTCCCCATAAAAACAAATCGACTTTAAATCATTTAATAACAAAGGGTTATAGCGCACCTCAACATTACACTTTGTAAGGCTTTTTTATTGCCTAAAGAAAGTGTAAGGCTAGAAGACTTAATTAACGTACGGTATAAAGTAGTGATATAGAATTTTAATGCTGTTAAAAATTTATCTACGGTTTTATGTCC
>Ga0209396_1002512_pt1 | contig 19200 bp, 12 predicted proteins | sample GOMGulsemesocosm_6_FD_184638 | JGI IMG/M metagenome (GOLD analysis project Ga0209396, IMG submission 184638) | Methane-oxidizing microbial communities from mesocosms in the Gulf of Mexico - GOM8C Gulf of Mexico (SPAdes) (version 2) | ecosystem: Environmental > Aquatic > Marine > Cold seeps...
TGGTTTTATGTTACAAAAATAGAGGCCCTATTTGCGGGGTCGGTAAATCAAACTCTGCGGGATAATCCACCGCTACCAGATACAAACCGCCAGGCTTAGAAGTAGCAGGCGCAATTGCCCGATCTTTGGCCAGTAGGATCTCACAGATATAGTCAGGATGTTGTTCGCCCTTACCTACCTCTATTAATGAACCGACAATATTTCGGACCATGTGATGCAAGAAACCATTGGCTTTAGCATCAATAATAATAAAATCACCTTGGCGTTTGATGTCTAGGTGATGAATTGTTCTTACCGGTGAATGTGCTTGACAATGCTTAGCTCGGTAAGAAGTAAAGTCGTGCTCACCTATCAGCAAATCGGCACCCTGCTGCATCAATTTTTCGTCGAGCGGCTGATAATAATGACTTAAGCCTTTTGCCAAGATAGCCGGACGCAATTGTGAGTTACACAATATATAGCGATATCGTCTTGCTGTCGCACTGAAACGGGCATGAAATTCTTCGGGAACATTTTTGAACCAGCGTACTGAGACCGAATCAGGTAACAACGCATTAATGCCCAGTGTCCAGGCTGAGTCTCTTCTGTGCGCCGTAGTATCAAAATGAACCACTTGACCCGTGCCATGGACTCCACAATCAGTTCGGCCAGCGCAATGGACTCTGATCGGTTCATTGGCGACCTTTGATAAGGCTTCTTCTAACACCTGTTGCACAGAGATAACATCGCTTTGACGTTGCCAGCCGTAATAGCGCGAGCCATCGTATTCAATTCCTAAAGCTATCCGCATAATTTTTACGTACCAAAATATAATCACAAGTTAAATGCTTAGTCGGTATTTACTGGTGTAAACGATACTAAGCTAACAAAGTCGCGTAGTGTAACATAGTGAATTTAGCTTGTGACCAACCGCGGAGCAATCAAACTGACATTGACTCTATGCTGTAATTAATCAAGTTGCAGCTATTATGATCTCTTAAAACTCTGAATTACCAAAGGTCACAGCAATAAAGGGTCTGCAACCGATCTTAGCTTTTACTTAACTATCGACAAAATCACGGTTTAAGTTAATTATCGGCGACTTCAGCCTTAACATGTTCAGCAAACCCAGTGCCAGCCTCAAGATAAAAATTGTAGGTTGAGTGAACGCCAAGACGTTCAAGTTCTTGTTGCTGATCGGGATAGTTGGCAATAGCAGTAACCTGACCAGAAAATCCCGAGGCATTTAGTTGTTCTAACGCCAGCAGATTTTGCACATGTTTGGGCATCGCCAGCATAATAACTTTGACACTTGAATGGTTAATACGCTGCCAAAAATCTGGATCTGTCGCGTCGGCCACTATGACAAAACGCCCACGCTTTGCATGCCTTATTACGCTTTCAGGATTAATGTCGACGCCGGTAACCAATTTTGGATAGGTTTGCGCGATCGTTTCATAGGCACCGGTGCCTATTCGTCCCATGCCAAAAATTAATATTTGGGCATCACCGAGGTTAACCGGCATTTCCTCGCTTAAGCGCTTATCCGTTTCATAATTTAATAACCAATGTTCAGCTTTAACATACAAAGTGTTGGCATGGGTATTTAAAGGCGATGCAATGATAAAGCTCAATGACAAGGCAATAGCAAGCACAGCTAACCACTCAGGTGAAATCCATAAATTGGTTGCCGCTAATGCGCAAACGATTAAACCAAACTCACTGAAATTAGCTAACGAAAATGCACTTAATAAGGATGTTCTCGCGCGTAACTTAAATATATTAGTCAGCACATAATACAACAGGACTTTTATCGGTAATATCGCCATTAACAACAACGCAATTAATAACGCTTCAACCGTTAAATTGGCATTGAGGCCAATGCTCAGGAAAAAGCCAACTAACATAAGGTCTTTAAAGGTTAACAATGATTTGGCTAATTCTTTGGCTTTATTATGCGGCGCAAATATCATCCCGATAATTAGCGCACCAAGGTCACCTTTCAAACCAGCAAACTCAAACGCCTGGTAGCCAATTAACAAGGCAAAGAAAAAACCAAACAACGGTAATAACTCACCATGCTTGGAGCGGTTAAATATCCAATAAAACAATGGACGAATTAGCGGTAAGACTATCAGTAACACCAAGGCCCAGATGTTGGGCACTTTACCGGTGCTGATCGCTAAAAATATCACGGCAAATACATCTTGCATCACTAATATTCCAATCGACACTTTACCATGTAGACTGTTCATCTCCCCGCGTTGCTCTAATACTTTGACCGCGAATACGGTACTGGAAAAGCTAAATGCAAACCCTAGCAACATGCAGGTTTCAAGCGACAAATCGACAAATAATGGTAAGCCTAACAATCCCATTAATTGCATAAAGGCACCAAATAGTGCCGTACTGACAATGAGATGGAGGCTAGCAGGCGCCCAAACATGAGTTTTAGTTAAGTTACTCACTCTTAGTTTTAAACCGATACTAAATAACAGTAACGTTACCCCTAGCCCAGCGATATTCTCCAGCAGTGCTGTGCTTTGATATCCCGTAAGATTGAGAATAAAACCAGCGGCTAGAAAGCCTATTAGCGGCGGTAATTTAAATAAATGTAGGATAAAACCACAGACAAACGCGGTTGAAAAAAAGATAAGTTCCATAAAATAATATCAATAATTAATTTGTAAATATGTTAACTAAATCATTAGCTTTTATACAGTAAAAAAGAAAGGAACATATAAATAGCTGGTTATATGCGTGGATTTATTGATTTGGATTATAACTAAGAGCTCGGCTGAGACAACCGAGCTCTTTATTACCAACACGTATTGGTATAACTCAAAGCTAACTTAACGTTAATCGAGCGACTTTATAACAACAGCCGTGCCCATACCACCACCAATACAAAGTGACGCAAGGCCAAGCTTATTACCGCGTTTTTTCATTTCGTGCAACAAGGTAACTAAAATTCGATTACCCGAAGCACCCAGTGGATGTCCAAGTGCAATAGCACCACCGTTGACATTAGTACGTTCAACTAAGGCTTCCAGTGTCTCATTATGATCAGCACAAAGTTGCTTCATCACACCAAGCGCCTGAGCGGCAAAAGCTTCATTTAATTCTAACAACTCAATATCTTGTAGTGATAAATTGGCTTTGCTCAGTGCTTTCGCTACCGCGGGTACTGGACCTAGTCCCATTACAGATGGGTCGATGCCTGCTTGCGCATAACTTAAGATCTCAGCAATAGGTTTTAGACCATATTTAGCAACGGCTGCTTCACTGGCTAACAGAATAGCTGAACCGCCGTCATTTAAACCTGATGCATTTGCTGCCGTGACCGTGCCATCTTTTTTAAATGCCGCACGCATTTTAGCTAAGCCTTCGCTAGTCGCATCAGCTTTAGGATACTCATCGGTCTCGAAAGTATTTGTTTTACGACGGACGGTAACTTCAACAGGCACAATTTCGTCGGCAAATCTGCCAGACTCAACCGCACTAACCGCGCGCAATTGGCTTTGCAACGCAAACTTATCTTGTTCTTCGCGGCTAACGCCAATTTTTTCTGCGACATTTTCTGCCGTAATACCCATGTGGTAATCATTGAAAACATCGGTTAGGCCATCGGTAATTAACGAGTCGCTAAGTTCCAAATTACCCATTTTACTACCAAATCGAATATCAGAAGTCACTACATATGGGTAACGAGACATGTTCTCGCCACCACAAGCGACTACAAGCTCAGCATCGCCTGCTTTGATGTGTGCAGCACCATCCATCACAACTTTCATGCCACTACCACAGATCATATTAACGGTATAAGCTGGCACTTCAACTGGAATGCCTGCGGCAATCGCAGCTTGACGTCCAGGGCCCATACCTTGACCCGCAGCTATCACATTACCCATGATGACTTCGTCAATAGCAGATGCATCAACGTTTGCCTGAGTTAACACACCTTTAATTGCTGCTGCAGCGAGCTGAGGAGCAGCAACAGACTTCAAGGCACCACCGAATGTTCCAATAGCGGTACGTTTTGCAGCTACTATATATACTTTACTCATTACTAAACCCTTCTATTTATTTTAATAGATATTTGATTACTGAAAAAAGATGAAAATCGTTGACCTAAGCACTAAGGCTAGTGCATGTATTGGCCGCCGTTGATGTTTAGTGTTTCACCTGTGATAAAACCGGCTTCATCGCTGGCCAAATAGCCAACTGAATTGGCGATTTCGTCAGGCGTTGCTAAACGACGTTGCGGGATTTGAGCTTTGATCGATTCTAATATTTCATCTTTAAGTGCTGTAACCATAGGAGTTGCGGTATATCCTGGAGCAACCGTATTGGCGGTAACACCGTAGCGAGCAGACTCAAGCGCTAACGACTTGGTAAACCCGATCATGCCAGCTTTAGCCGCTGCATAATTCGCCTGACCAAATTGGCCTTTTAAACCATTAATTGACGTGATGTTGATAATGCGGCCGCTACCTTGTTCACACATAGGTTGGAACAAGGGTTGTGTTACATTAAACATGCTGTTTAGATTGGTATTGATAACATCATTCCACTGCTCAATATTCATTCGCTTAAATGGCACGTCGCGAGTAATGCCAGCATTGTTAACTAAAACATCAACCCGGCCATAAGTTTCAAGCACCGATTTTAAGACCGTTTGACACGCTTGAGTATCACATACATCGAGAGCTAACGGTTTTAACGTATCAGTCTCGTATGCTTGCTCTTCAAGCCATTTACTAGCGACATCTTCTTTGCCCGGACGGTGCGTTGCTAGCACTGTGTAGCCATCTTGTACTAACCGACGACAGATTGCTGTTCCTATTCCACCCATAGCACCGGTGACTAATGCAATTTTCTTCTCAATCATGGTATCGGCCTCCCAGCCAGTTTGTAGTAAATCCTTAACAACGACTTATACGGTCGTTTGTTACTCATTTGAAAAATATTTATTCAGTGTTTTCTAAATAAAGTTGCTTTGGTCATCTGTTAGGCATTAACTCCATGTTAAGGGCCTAACAGATGTTGGTTACAGATTATCTCCCGCTCTTAACACGGGGTCTGGCTATGTAATTTATAAAAATAGTTGTCAAATTATGAATACTGTTCGTTACATTTTAATGACAATAATTTGAATATGGAACGTCAGACATCAAAATTATCGCAACAGTAATTAGCAGCAGTTATCGGCAGTTTATTTGCCGCATCTAGCGATCTTTCGCCTGATTAACACCGTAAAATCTATAAACAATAAATATGATTATAACGATGCAGCGGATGGTTAATATGCTGCTAATGTCTAATACAGATGTATATTGAACATTAAACAACGCTTTGGCCTATTTAATAACTACTATAATATTAAACGTGACCAAAAAAACAGCCTAATGGCTGAAATAATTAAATTTTTTTATTTATTTTATGGTTTACTTTCAATCGAAATAGGAGTTGACGAGTATATTTTTGATTATAAATGGCTGGGTTTATGTGTTTTATAGGGATGTAATAGCTAATATATCCCGTAGTATTTTAAGTACTACGAGATATTATACGGCGAGAGTTAACTAGTTTTTTTCAAGTTTCATCATTAGTTTACGCGCTTCTTTTTGCTGCTGCTTGTCGCCTAATAATTCTATTTGTTCAAGCATTTCTAGCGCACTGTCATGGTCATCAATTTCTAAATATGCACGTGCTAGGTCAAGTTTTTTAGAAGAATCATTGGGATCGACATCGACGTCAACATGTTCGCCCACAGGCATTACCTCAGGGAACTCATCAAGGCCAATATCTAAATTTACGTTGTCGTACGGTTCGGTCTTATTCTCTGAGCTCGCAGAAGCGTCAAGTAACTTATCGATATCGATATAACTATTTTCTTGCTCAAATTTGTCAAGTTGCGCACTAAGTTGCTGTTCTTTTATTTCGCTTGCGACTGCAATTGCTTCATCTGGCGATAAGGTTGAGGCAAGAATTTCATCTAACTGATTCAACTCAGCAACGCTACTACTTGCTGTCTGACCGGTGTTCGTCGCTGAAGAACCGATCATTTGGTCAAGCGCGTTAACTAAATGCTGTGCTGCACCAGTGTCCATTAACGAGTCTTGCTCATCTCTCGTTATTAAGTAAGGTTGCTCTATAATGTCAGCATTATAAATGGCACTTGCCGTTGCAGGATCAAGCGGAGCTGGTACTAAATCAGCTTGATCGGTAAAACTAGCAGTATCGTTGAGCGACTGTTCAAGGTTGGTAATGTCATCATCTTCAGCAGTTTCTGACAGCTCAGTACTAATATCAGATAATTGATCAGCTTGGGCCAACAAGGCATCGATATCATCAAGGTCATCTAGTTCTATGGCGTCAGCTTGCTCTTCGTCTGGGCCAGTCAAATCATCCGTTGCAGCTAATAAAGCGTCGATATCATCAAGGTCGTCTAGTTCTATGGCGTCAGCTTGCTCTTCGTCTATGTCAGTCACGTCATCAGTTTCAGCTAACAGAGCATCGATATCATCAAGGTCGTCTAGTTCTAAGGGGTCAGCTTGCTCTTCGTCTATGTCAGTCAAATCATCCGTTGCAGCTAATAAGGCGTCGATATCATCAAGGTCGTCTAATTCTATGGTATCTGCTTGCTCTTCGTCTGGGTCAGTCAAATCATCCGTTGCAGCTAATAAAGCGTCGATATCATCAAGGTCGTCTAATTCTATGGTATCTGCTTGCTCTTCGTCTATGTCAGTCAAATCATCCGTTGCAGCTAATAAAACGTCGATATCATCAAGATCTTCTGCGACTGTGGCATCGGCTTGTTGTTCAGCTTTATCAGTCAAATCGTCCGTTGCAGCTAATAAGGCGTCGATATCATCAAGATCTTCTGCGACTGTGGCATCGGCTTGTTGTTCAGCTTCATCAGTAAAATCATCCGTTGCAGCTAATAAGGCGTCGATATCATCAAGATCTTCTGCGACTGTGGCATCGGCTTGTTGTTCAGCTTCATCAGTCAAATCATCCGTTGCAGCTAACAAAGCATCTATATCATCAAGATTTTCTGCGACTGTGGCATCGGCTTTTTGTTCAGCTTCATCGGTCAAATCATCAGTTTCGGCCAATAACGCATCGATATCATCAATATCAACCGCAGCAGCGGCATCTGTTTGTTCTTCGCTTGGTTCAACTAGCTGATCAGTTTCGGCCAACAACGCATCGATATCATCAATATCAACCGCAGCAGCGGCATCTGTTTGTTCTTCACTTGGTTCAACTAGCTGATCTGTTTCGGCCAATAACGCATCGATATCATCAATATCAACCGCAGCAGCGGCATCGACTTGCTCTTCGCTCGTTTGCGTCAAGTCATCCGTTTCAGCCAATAAAGCATCGATATCATCAATATCGACCGCAGCAGCGACATCGACTTGCTCTTCGCTCGTTTGCGTCAAGTCATCAGTTTCAGCCAACAACGCATCGATATCATCAATATCGACCGCAGCAGCGGCATCTGTTTGTTCTTCGCTTGTTTCGACTAGCTGATCAGTTTCGGCCAACAAAGCATCAATGTCATCACCACCGACAATGTCATCGTTTGCTTCAGGCGCATTTTCCGCTGCTAATAACGCATCAATGTCGTCACCACCGACAATGTCATCGTTTGCTTCAGGCGCATTTTCCGCTGCTAATAACGCATCAATGTCGTCACCACCGACAATGTCATCGTTTGCTTCAGGCGTATTGACCTCTGCTAATAACGCATCAATGTCATCACCACCGACAATGTCATTGTTTGCTTCAGGCGCATTGACCTCAGCTAATAACGCATCAATGTCATCACCACCGACAATGTCATCGTTTGCTTCGGGCGCATTGACCTCTGCTAATAACGCATCAATGTCATCACCACCGACAATGTCATCGTTTGGTTCAGGCGCATTGACCTCAGCTAATAACGCATCAATGTCATCACCACCAACAATATCATTATCATCTGGTTGGCTTTCACCTAACGCATCAGCCTCGGCCAATAACGCATCAATGTCATCACTGCTGACAATATCATTATTATCATCTGTTTCGCTTTCACCTAACGCATCAGCCTCAGCTAATAACGCATCAATGTCATCACTGCTGACAATATCATTATTATCATCTGTTTCGCTTTCACCTAAGGCATCAGCCTCGGCTAATAACGCATCAATATCGTCGCTACTGACAATGTCTTCATTATTATCTTCTAACGCATTAGCCTCCGCTAATAAGGCATCTATATCATCGCTACTAACAATTGCTTCATCATCTGCTGAGTCGTCAAAACTGTCATCTAAGCGAATTTCTTCAATGTCGTCATCAGGCACTAATAATTCGTCGCCCATGTCATCATCTAACAAGTCATCATCTAACAAGTCATCGTCTAGCAAACCGCCATCATCAGTGATTAATAAGTCATCATCATTTAACTCGTCTTCAATAGAGCCGTCTTCTTCACTAAGATCGGGTTCGCCAACAGGTTCCTGCTGCTTACTTGGTTCCTCAACTTGCTCAACAATAGGTTGGCGTCTTCTGCTCAGCCAAAATACAGCAGCCGACAAGATTAAAATTGAAGGAATACTTGCAATGCCAGCGATAAACCAGCCATTATTTAGAATTGAGTCCTGTTCGTTCAATGCTTGATCTTCGAGCATAGCCAGCTCGTCTTGTAACAACTGGTGATCTTTTTGTAGTTTCTTATCTAACTGATCTTGAACCTTCATTTGGTCAATTGAATTGGTTAATTGTGCGAGTTGTTCACGCAATACCTTATTTTCATCAACTAACAACTGCATGTCATTCATTGCTAAATTAAGCTGTTTTTTAAGGTTTTTAACTTGAGGGTTAAAGCGTGGTTCAACCGGTAACGTCGCTGCGACTGTCGCTGTATTTGTGGTGTTGTTCGCGGGCTCAACGTCTTCTTCAACGGCTTGCTCAGGTTGCTTATCTTCTATAACAGTTTCAATAGGACGCGCCGGAACACTATGACGGACCACTTCTTGCGTTACTACTTTGGCTGGTATCGCCGATGCCACTACCGTGGCCGCTGGCGCAATATTTTTAATTGCCTGCGGCAGGTTTTTGCTGTCAGATTCAATTTTAGATTGAGCTTGGCTATTTGTTATCGAGTCAATATCGCGAGCAGCAGGGATCACTAACATACTGCCATCTTTAAGCAGATTGATATTATCATCAAGAAATGCATCTGGGTTAGCGAGAAAGATCGCGATCATCACTTGATCAACGCTTTGTCTTTTATCTTGTCTCTTGGTAAAGGCGATGCGCCATAACGTATCTTTAGAGTTTATCGGACCATAAACTTGCGTTCCACCATTCAAAGTTGCTCGAACTGGGCGAGCTGGTGCCGCTGTAACTGGGGATGCTACCGCTGGACTGACTTGCTTTGGCTGTGCAGTGTTGTCATCAGGACCCGTTAATTGGATTGCTTGAACGGCATTACTCAGGCTCAATAACAGCCAGAAAATTGCGCTTGTTGCTATAATGAAAGGAGTAACTCTATTAAAGGAAATCATCATTGTCCCTTGACAAATAAAAAAAACAAAGACAAGCAACTGATTCAACGGAGATTTAATGCTAACTTGAATTATTGTTTAAAATTAGTGCTTATCATATCAGCAAAATCATTAGAAAACCTATAGCAGATCTAAATCAAAAGCCAGATTTTTGACTTTCTTTATAATGCAATAAGTATGCCTTTTGACGCAAACATGTATTTAAATACACAATAAATACATAATCGATTGAAACAATGAAGAAAATCTAATTATATTAAATTTCTTGTATCTAATATATTGATATTTTTTAAGGGCAGAAAAGCGCTAACTGAGATGAACTACGTCGGAGATGGTTGTTAAATTCTGGTGTAAATGGTCATGACGAACAACAAGATCTTCTCGTTCGCCACAGCCATTAAATGAGTAATTTAACTATTAATTAATAGTAATCTCTTAATAACATTTCGGCGATCTTGACACAGTTTAGTGCTGAGCCCGCGCGTGTATTGTCAGCAACAGTCCACAGGTTCAAAGCTTGTGGATGAGATTGATCAGCCCGAATTCTACCGACGTGAACATATTCGCTATCTTTGGCATCACCGATTTGCGTTGGCTGGTGACTTGGATCAAATTCAATCTGCTCGAATTCTTCAAGCCATTGAATCACTTGCTCTGGTTCAACCGGCGTTAGCGTTTCGATATTAATCGTTTGTGCCAAACCATAAAATACGGGTGTCATAACGCTGGTTGCATTAATGAAACCAGAGTCATTACCGATGAATTTCGCCGCTTCATTCGAAACTAGCAACTCATCTGTGCTCAAACCACTGTCTAACAATGGACCAACAGCAGGTAGGATATTAAAGGCCAATTGCGCAGGATAAGGATTATCTTCAACTTCTAAGCCGTTAAGTAATCGAGCACATTGGCGGGCTAGTTCTTGAACGCCCGCTTCACCAGCACTTGAAACTGAGTGGTGGTTGACTAAATTAACACGGGCAATGCCAACATTATCAGCAATAGGTTTTAATACCGTCCACAGTTGCACACTGGCACTTGACGGACTTGAGATTATGTTGGTATTTCTAAAGTCAGCAATCGCTTCCCCGTTCAAATGCGGGATCACCATTGGAATTTCAGGACGATCAACAAATGCACTGGTACTGTCAATCACTGCAACGCCAGCTTCTGCTGCGATCGGTGCAAATTTTACCGTTGACTCTTTCTCTTCACAAAAGAATGCCAAGTGGACTTGTGACCAATCGAAATCAGTGACGTCTTTGGTCAATAATGGTTTGTTTTTAAACAAACCCGCTTGGGCTTCTGTCGCATCACTTGATAAGGCATGTAATTGATCTACTGGGAATGCGCGTTCTTCTAATAGTTCGATCAGTACTTTCCCAATCAGGCTATGCGCCCCTATAACAGCAATGTTAAATTGCTCTGACATAATTATTCTCCAGTAAATCCAAGTTGGTTAAGTGTATTGGTTTGTTGTTCATCATTGCATAGCACTGTTAGGGCGCTAAATTCACGACGGACAGCATATTGTTTGCGTAAAGTATCAAAGCCTAAGCCACTACCGGCTTTGCTCCGGCATAATTCATCATCATCACGAATGTCATAAATCATCCGAACTAATTTGATTAAACTATCGCTTTGGGCAATAAGATCTATTTTAGTTGAATTAAAAGTCGGCTGAGGCAGTAATTGCTGCAAACTTTTGTGCTGAATTTGCCCTGCCAATAAGCACCATTGCTGGTATAACATGAACGTGCCGCGGGCTTTACCTTCGAGGCTATATCCCGCAATATGCGGTGTTGCAATATCGACATTGTTCATCAGTTCTTGGCAAATCAGCGGCTCATTTTGCCACACGTCCATTACGGCATGTAGCGATTGCCCTTGATTGATAACATCAAGTAAATCTTGATTGTTGACCACATCACCACGGCAACTGTTGATTAACACCGTGCCGGGTTTAAGTTGGCTTAGAAATTGTCGATTGATTAAATTTTCTGTTTTGTCTAAACCAGTTTTAGTCATCGGTACATGCAAGCTAATAATATCCGCTTGAGCGACAGCCGCCATATCTCGATAGTCACCGTTTGCACCCGCACGTGCTAATGGCGGATCGCAAAAAAAATGCGCGATATTTAATGCCGACAATTTCTTAGCTAATCGTTGGCCGATATTACCAGCACCCACAATCGCCACGACTTTGTCCTGCAAGCGCATTTCATGGCGGGTCGACAACGTCATTAAGGCGCTAATCACATATTCGGCCACCGCAGTCGCATTACAACCCGGGGCGTTACGCCACTCAATCGCGCGTTGTTCGAGATATTGGGTATCTAGATGATCGGTACCGATGGTTGCTGAGCCAACAAATTTCAATTGAGCCGCTTTGCTTAATAATGTTTTGTTAACTTGGGTTATTGAACGAACCAATAACACATCAACCCCAATAAGATCGTCACAGGTGATATCGCGTCCCGCTTTAGTGCGGACATTACCGAGTTCGCCGAACAGTTGTTCAACGTAAGGCATATTTTCGTCTGCAAGGATCTGCAACATAATCAGTGGCACTCTAATAAATTCTGGCGCGATTGTAGCAAAAATAACAGCAAGACGTTACAGCAATTAAATGTCGAACCTCTACAAATCGTAAATTAGTAGCTGGGCGGGTGTTTTTTGACCGTCACAGGATCGAAATGTCACTATTATCATATGAAATAGCATAACGAGACGGATACCGACTTGGTAGTTTTTAACGCTTGCTAGCGGCCAAAATCGTTAGCTGTACCTAATAAAAACGCCAACTGACAATAAGTCAGTTGGCGTTTTGCCGAAATACTAACAAGCTAGTTGGTGTTTATTTTTCAAATTTCTGAAATATAAGCGTGGCATTAGTGCCACCAAAACCAAAGCTATTAGACATTACAGTCGTTAGTTCGCGTTGTTGCAGCTCAGTAACTACCGGTAAACCAATAGCTTCAGAGTCAAGTTCGTCAATATTAATTGAAGGCGCGATAAAGCTATTTTCCATCATAATAATAGAGTAAATTGCTTCATGAACACCAGCTGCCCCAAGAGCATGACCGGTTAATGACTTAGTTGAACCAAAAGTTGGCACATCGTCTTTAAACAATTCTCTGATCGCGCCAAGCTCTTTCACGTCGCCCACTGGCGTACTGGTACCGTGAGTATTAACATAATCGATTGTACCTTCGGTCGTCGCCAATGCTTGTTCCATACAACGAACAGCACCTTCACCCGATGGGGCAACCATGTCAAAGCCGTCAGAGTTGGCACCGTAACCGACAATTTCAGCATAAATATGGGCACCACGCGCCAGCGCATGCTCAAGTTCTTCAACAACAACCATGCCGCCGCCACCCGAAATGACAAAACCATCGCGATTTGCATCATAAGTACGTGACGCTTTTTCTGGCGTATCGTTATATTTAGTTGATAATGCGCCCATGGCGTCAAACCCCATCGCTAAGGTCCAATCAACTTCTTCACCACCGCCGGCAAAAACAATATCTTGCTTGCCAAGCTGGATTTGCTCCAGCGCATGGCCGATACAGTGTGACGAAGTCGCACAAGCAGAACTAATCGAGTAGTTAATGCCTTTAATTTTAAATGGCGTCGCTAGAGTCGCCGACGTCGTGCTCGACATGATTTTTGGTACTAGATATGGACCAACGCGTTTAACGCCCTTGTCACGAAGTTTATCAGCCGCTTCTACTTGACTTGCTGATGATGCACCGCCGCTACCGGCAACGATGCCAACACGTGGGTTTGAAACCTGCTCTGGCGTTAATTTCGCATCAGCGATTGCCTGCTCCATGGCAACAAAAGCATACGCAGATGCTTTGCCCATGAAACGTAATGCTTTACGGTCAACATGAGCCGCAGGATCTAAATTAATATCGCCCCAGACTTTACTGCGCAAACCATATTGTTCAAATTGTTCTGAGTAGCTAATGCCACTGGTGCCATTTTTTAATGACGTTGCTACTTCTTCTGTATTGTTGCCAATACTAGATACAATGCCTAGGCCAGTAATTACTGCGCGTTTCATGATATGTCCTGTTTTTTAATAAGCTGTTACTATTGTAATAATAATTTGACCCTAGAGTGGTCAGCTTTGATCATTTAATGAGATAATATCAGTAGTTAATCACTTTTGGATCAATTTTTTGCCAAACAAAATCACAACGGCGGCTCTGTCTTGGAATGAAGACGGCGAACCTTACTCTGACCAGTTCCAACAACGCTATTTTTCTAGGCATGATGCCTTAGCTCATTCTCGTTATGTTTTCATTGAAAAAAATGATCTAAACCAACGCTGGCTCGATTGCCAATCGGCCAGTTATGTCTTAGCTGAAACAGGCTTTGGCAGTGGTTTAAACTTTTTAGCGGTATGTCAAAGCTTCCAACAATTTGTACAAGCACATCCAGAGTCTCCGTTAAAACGGCTTTATTTTATCAGTTTCGAGAAGTACCCATTAGCGGCGTCTGATTTAAGTAATGCCCATCAACGTTGGCCACAGTTGACCGAGTTTGCAACGCAGCTCCAAGCCAATTATCCCAGCGCCATCGCGGGTTGCCATCGGTTACATATCGATATTAATGCCGGGCATCAACCAACAGCTGTAACTGAGCATCAAGTAATTGTTGATTTGTGGTTTGGTGATATTGCCGACACTCTGCCGCAAGTGAGCTACCCACCAACCGGTGTAGTCGACAGCTGGTTGCTCGACGGCTTTGCGCCAAGCAAAAACCCATCGATGTGGAGTAATGCCTTTTTTCAAAATATGGCTAAAATAACCAAAGATCAAGCGAGTTTAGCCACTTTTAGCGCTGAAGATAGCGTGAAACAGGGTTTAGCCGCAGCGGGATTTGAAGTGACAAAGGTTAAAGGCTTTGGCAAAAGTCGCGAAATTATCACTGCAACTTTTAAGCGTGAGCACTCAATTAGCTCAACCCAATCTTGGTATCATCGCCCTAGCCCGAATAATGTTGAGACGGTGACAATTATTGGGGGCGGCATTGCCAGCGCTGCACTTTGCCTGTCATTAGCTAAACGCGGGGTAAAGGTACGTTTAGTCTGCCAAGATCCCGCGTTAGCACAGGCGGCTTCAGGCAACCGCCAAGGTGGGTTTTATCCGCTGATAAATAGCCAGCACGATTATTTAAGTCAGCTCTACAGCCAGGCATTTTTTTACAGCAGGCAAACGTTCAGCCAATTCGATATGGTCAACAAGGGCGACTGTGGTGAGTTATGCGGGGTTATTCAACTCGCGTACAATGAGAGCTTGCAACAACGCTATCAAGCAATTAGCGACAGCGGCTTATTTCCTCGCGACTTGCTGCAATGGTTAAGTCCAAGTCAAGCATCTGATATCGCAGGGGTAGCACTTAGTCACCGCGCACTTTATTACCCGCAAGGCGGCTGGGTAGCCCCGGCACAATTAACCCAGGTTATGCTGGCACATGCCAGTAAATTATCTGAGGTTGAGGTGATCTATAATCGCCAAGTAAGCCAGTTAAGTTATCAAAATGAGCAATGGCGGCTTGATTTTAATAGTGACGAACCGCTGTACGCTCAATGTTTAGTCTTGGCCAACGGCCATCAGCTCACTAATTTTGCGCAAACAGCTCAATTACCGCTCTACCAAACGAGTGGTCAAATAAGCCATGTTCAAAGCACTAAGCAACTGTCACCGCTCAAGACACTGCTGTGTTATCAAGGATATTTAACCCCGGCCCACCAACAACAGCATTGCCTTGGTGCCAGTTTTGAGCGGAACAAAACCACCGCTCAATTGACCGCAAATGAGCAAGCACAAAACCTTGAAAAATTAGTCGACTGTACCGCTGGCAGTCAATGGCCATTAACAATACGTTTAAATAAACTCGCCGGCAAGGTGGGGGTTCGGCTCAGTGCTAAAGATCATCTGCCGATGGTCGGCGCAGTACCTGATTTCACCGCAACAATGGCACAATACGGTGATTTGGCACGTGGTAAGCCTGCAAGTAGATACTCACCAGCACCTCACTACCGCAATCTCTATATGATTGGCGCATTAGGGTCGCGCGGTTTGTGCTCGGCGTCATTGCTCGCTGAAATTCTTGCCTGCCAGCTTACCGGCGAACCACAACCCGTTAATCAGGCGTTACTTGACCAGCTTAACCCTAACCGATATTGGATCAAGCAATTAAAGCGTGGCAAACAGTTACCCTAGTTATCAGGTATTCAGGTATTCAGGTATTAATGTAGCGATCAAAAAAAGGAGCGATTAATCGCTCCTTTTTTATTTGGCTAACTACTGGTTATTAATATTAACCTTTAGCGAGATCTAACATTAGCTCGTTCATTTTGTTAACAAAGCCAGCTGGATCTTCTAATGATCCGCGTTCTGACAATAAGGCTTGTTGGTATAACACATCAACCCACTTAACAAAACGCTGCTCGTCTTGCTCGTCATTAATGTGCTTAACTAACGTATGCTCTGGGTTAAATTCAAAGATAAACTTAGTTTCAGGGACGCTTTGACCCGCCGCTTCCATTAATTTCATCATTTGGCTTGTCATGTCGTTACCGTCTGACACGATACAGCTTGCGGTGTTAGTTAAACGATGTGATACCCGGACATCCTTAACTTTATCGCCCAATGTTTCTTTGAAACGTTCAGCTAAACTCGCAAATTCTTTATCCACTGATTCTTGTTGTGCTTTTTCTTCGTCGTTAACATCACCCAAATCAAGATCAGCTTTAACAACTGAGACTAATTTTTTGCCATCGAACTCTTCAAAATGGCTCATTAACCATTCATCAACACGATCCGACATTAATAGTACTTCATAACCTTTCTTGCGTAGCTGCTCTAGGTGCGGGCTATTTTTAGCGGCAGCAAAGCTGTCTGCAGAGATGAAATAAATGCTTTCTTGGCCTTCTTTCATGCGCTCGATGTATTGTGGCAATGAAGCAGATTGCTCGTCAGTATCAAGGTGAGTTGAAGCAAAACGCAATAATTTGCCAATTTGCTCTTTGTTACCCGCATCTTCAGCCGGGCCTTCTTTAAGCAGCTGACCAAATTCTTGCCAGAATTTCTGGTATTTTTCAGGATCTTTGTTACCTAAACGTTCTAACATTTGTAGGACACGTTTGGTACAACCGCTGCGCATTTTCTGCGTTACTTTGTTCTCTTGTAATATTTCGCGTGAAATATTCAATGGCAGATCATTTGAGTCAACCAGTCCTTTTACAAATCGTAAGTAGGTTGGCATAAATTGCTGCGCATCGTCTAAAACGAAAACACGTTGCACATAAAGTTTTAAACCAGACGTTGTTTCGCGGTTCCACATATCCCATGGTGCACGTGCAGGGATGTAAAGCAGGCTGGTGTATTCAAGTTTACCTTCTACTTTGTTGTGGGCCCAAGTTAATGGATCTTCATAGTCGTGTGAAACATGCTTGTAGAATTCTTTGTATTGTTCATCTTTAATTTCAGACTTGCTTAACGTCCAAAGCGCTGATGCTTTGTTAACAGCTTCCCAGTGTGCTGGTACTGCTGGGGTGTTTTCACCCTCTTCCACTTCTACTTCGGCAACTTCTTCGGTAAACATTTCAACTGAAATCGAAATATGATCAGAATATTTTGAAATTAACTGCTTAAGGCGATAGTCATTTAAAAACTCGTCTTCTGAATCTTTTAAATGAAGAATAATTTCAGTACCACGTTCTGTCTTGGTGATATCAGTTAGATCGTAACTGCCTTCACCTTCTGATTCCCAGCGCACTGCTTCATCGGCGCTTGCGCCAGCAGCACGCGTATTTACTGTCACTCTGTCGGCAACAATAAACGATGAGTAAAAACCAACACCGAATTGACCGATTAATTGGCTGTCTTTAGCCTGATCACCGGTTAAGTTTGTAAAGAATTCAGCAGTACCTGACTTTGCAATCGTACCTAAATGTTCAATCACATCAGTACGGGTCATGCCAATACCGTTATCGCTGATCGTTAAGGTTTTAGCTTCTTTATCAAAAGAAACACGAACTCGAAGCTCGCCGTCATTTTCATAAAGGGCATTATCAGCAAGTGCTTTAAAGCGTAACTTATCTGCTGCATCTGCCGCATTAGATACTAATTCACGTAAAAATATTTCTTTGTTTGAATAAAGTGAGTGAATCATTAACTTCAGTAATTGAGTTACTTCAGTTTGAAAACCATGGGTTTGGGTAGTCGCAGTCATGCTCGAAACTCCGTTATCTAATTATAAGCGATACAATTTGGTCATTTGACCAAGGATAGTTAATAGATGGGGGGCTCAAGTAATTATTCAAGGGCTCAAACAAAAAAAACACCCGTCGGTGTTTTTTATCATCGATATTGGCAATACTGCGGCAATAATTATCATTAATTGCCCATTTGGACTGCTCATTGTGTTGTTGCTTGTTGTTTAATTGGTTAGCTGTTAGTTATTCATCTCTTAACCATTGAGAACTGAACGGCCGTTCAATGAGTGACTTAGCGTCGTACTATCAACATATTCTAAATCACTGCCAACTGGCACGCCATGTGCGATACGAGTCGCTTTGATATGATAATCTTGGCATATGTCAGCGATATAATGGGCAGTCGCTTCGCCTTCAACCGTTGGGTTTGTTGCCAATATTACTTCTTTAAATTGCAAACTAGCAAGAATTGTTTCTAGTTTGTCTAACCCGATATCTTGTGGCCCAATGCCATCAAGTGGTGATAAGTGCCCCATCAATACAAAATAACGGCCGTAGAAGTGACCGGTTTGCTCAAAAGCAATGACATCAGCTGGGCTTTCTACCACACATAGTTCGCCGCTAAGCCCCCGTTTAGGGTTAACGCAAATTTCGCATAACTCATGTTCGGTAAATGTACGGCAAGCCTGACAATGACCAACCTTCGCCATGCTCAACGCTAATGCGTTAGCCAAAATGTCGCCACCACGCCGGTCACGCTCAAGCAAGTGAAACGCCATGCGTTGAGCCGATTTTTGGCCCACGCCAGGTAAACAGGTGAAGGCTTCGATCAACTCACTAATATAAGGACTAAATTTCATTGGTTTTACTCTACTACCAGTGCAATACGCTGACTGGAATACGACAAAATATTAAAGGAAAGGACTTAGCAGCACAAGACACGGAATTACCGTGCAGTATATACCTGTAATCAAAGAAGTTGCCCGATTGCAATGCTCAAGGCTATAACACCAAACAACAGCTAATTGCCGGCTAAGTGGACTCACTTAGCCGGCACAATGACTTAGAACGGCATTTTCATCCCAGGAGGCAGTTGCATGCCGCCCGTGACTTTCGCCATCATTTCTTTGTTAGTTTCGGCAACACGACGTGCTGCATCATTAATTGCAGCAGCAATTAAGTCTTCTAACATTTCTTTATCATCTTCCATTAACGCTTGGTCAATATTGACCTGACGGACGTTATGGTTGCCTGTCATTACAATTTTAACTAAGCCAGCACCAGACTCACCAGTTACTTCAATTTTTGCAATGTCTTCTTGTGCTTTAGCCATGTCGTCTTGCATTTTTTGGGCTTGTTTCATTAAGTTGCCCATTCCGCCTTTACCAAACATAATGTTCTCTCTTTATTTCTCAATTA
>Ga0209396_1002514_pt1 | contig 19183 bp, 16 predicted proteins | sample GOMGulsemesocosm_6_FD_184638 | JGI IMG/M metagenome (GOLD analysis project Ga0209396, IMG submission 184638) | Methane-oxidizing microbial communities from mesocosms in the Gulf of Mexico - GOM8C Gulf of Mexico (SPAdes) (version 2) | ecosystem: Environmental > Aquatic > Marine > Cold seeps...
CCTTGGCATTAAACTCATTACCTGTATCCGCCAAGCCAGCTCCCATATCATGTAATAGGAAGTCACTGAAAGGGAAAAAGGTTCGATTAGACAGTACCTTATAGTCAGTGACTAGACCCGTCTTCATTTTGGGAATGTGACAGGCTGCACAGTTTAATTGATCAAACACTGACTTGCCTTGCATAAATTGATCGTTTGCAAGGTTTCGTATTTTACTGGGCGCAGACAGGGCTGAAAACTGATTAACCAGTGACATCATTTGTTCACTGACTTCCAAATTATCAAGGTGTGCGCTATTGCCATTTGCCAAAGACAAACACGCGACTTGAGCCTGGGTGCAATCACCATAAGCAGAGGTCACTAGTGGGGTGGACAAGCCAAGGTCGCCATTAAAGGCACTTTGATTTTGCTCTGATAGGGTCGCAACGGTCGCCTTCCAACCAAATCGACCTAAGCGCCAGGTTTGATTGATTTTGTCCCAAACTTGATTGCTACGACCACTGATGCCGTCTTGGTCGAGGTCATTCTCATCGGCATTGTGCTCAATGGTTTTATCATCAAGTGCATCGATTAAGCCCACACCCATAAGAGCGGGAGAGACACGTCCTGATAAAACCGTGTCTTTAGAAAAAGCACCGTAACCCAAGTTGTTTAATGTATAAGTGGGTTTTCTTAATTGGATGGGGGTTTTATCTTCGAACATAAGGTCTAGGTAATCATATTTAACGACTAAATCGGCTTCAGGTACTAGCTGAGTAGTCGACAGCGTTTGTAGTTGTGTGCCGTAAATAGGGTCGCCACTGACCGCTTTTTTAGGATCAAAGCCATCAGGTCTAGGCCAGCGCTTTAATCGCACAAAAAATGAAGGAACAGACACAGCGCTTTGTAAATTGGCGGGAGCATGACCCTTGGCGTTATTTAAGTGGCAGCTATGACAAGAGCGAGCATTATATAAAGGGCCTAATCCATCGCTTGCTGTGGTCGAGGAGGGGGATGCAACCCAAAACTTCTCGAATAAAGAGCGACCTAGGCTGTGGTTAAACTTTTGTTCTGCGCTTAGTTTCTTAAACGGATGTTGAAACGCATTTTTATCGGGGGTTGACGTTTCTGCCATTAGGGCAGTTGAAAATGCAAAAAAACCGGCAACAAGTAAACTTGTTCCAGTGTGCTGGTATAAAGCGTTCAATGTTAGCTTGGGCATGGTTTCACAAAGTAACTTGTTTAATTTAAATGTTAAGTGAAAATCAAATAAAAGAGACAGCAAAAGCGTGCTGTCTCTTTATCGCTTTTATTTAAAAAACAGAGCTTGGGTCATCCAAACTATCTGACCCTTCAAGTGTAATGTCTTCAAGTTCAAGTAAACGGATTACGTCTTCAGTGGTTCTTGTTTCAGCAACAAGAGAGTCAACGAAATCTTGAACAAGCTGGTTGCCTGCTTGATTACCCATGCCAATCAGAACATCAAATGTTTGTCCTACTTGAGCGGCATCAACCATTGCTTGACCTGCATTTTGTGTATTTTCCAGTTTGCCTTTCATTTCAGCATCTAGAATCGTGTCTTGCGCGCTAACCAAAGCGGATAAAGACGGGCCTTTTACCCAAGAACCATCAACACGTTGGTATTCACCAAGGTAGACATTCTGAATGCCCTTGGCATCGTAGTAATGGGAATAATGCGTGTTGTCAGAAAAACAATCATGCTCTTCTTCTGGATCATGCAACATCAGACCCAGTTTAGTACGTTCACCACCCAGCTCTCCGTAGGCTAAACTGCCCATGCCAGTCAGAATGGTTGATAAACCTTGTTTGTCGCTTTGAGCCAAGATGGCAGTACGAGCATCACCGTTAGCGCTCCAGTTTGCAGCCATTTCTTCTAGATCAGTGATCAACAAGTCAGTTGCGGCGACAAGGTAAGCAGCACGACGGTCACAGTTGCCGCCAGTACAGTTATTCACATCATAATCAGTTGCTGGGCGTTCACCTGCACCTGGGTTAGTGCCATTTAAATCTTGGCCCCAAAGTAGGAACTCAATCGCATGATAACCAGTCGCTACGTTAGCTTCCACGTCATCTGCTTCGTGTAATTCTTGTAGAAGTGCTGGCGTGATGTTTGTTGTATTAACGTTTTGACCCGCAATTGTCAGCGATGTAGAGGCAACAACATTGGCATTATAAAGTGGGTTTACGTCAGATTCTGTACCGTAATCAGATGCAACATAATCAATTAGGCCTTCATCAAGTGGCCAAGCATTAACTTTTCCTTCCCAGTCATCAACAATGGCATTACCAAAACGGTAAACTTCACTTTGTTGATAAGGTACACGTGAGTCGATCCAAGCTTGTCGTGCAATTGTAAGATTTGCTTCAGTAGGCGTTGCGATAAATGTATTAATAGCCACTTTCAACGCTTTAGCCGTTGTTAATGAGTCCGTATAAATAGCGTGTGCGATATCAGAATAGTTAACCACAACATCATTTGCGGTAATGCTCTTGCTAGGCTGTACACCTTGTGAACCACATGCAGTAAGTAAAGCGGCAGCAACACATGCTGCGATTGGTGTAACAAAACGTTTCATTTAACAACTCCAATTAAGTAAATATCTGTTCGGCTTAATGGGTATCGTAGTCAAAATGAAAATCATTATCAAGTGCGTTCTTAATTTAATTTACTTATTAAGAACAACTGCTTGCTTATCAATAACAAGTTTGACCGAAGTCATTCATTGCTAAATCATCAAAACTTAAAAGGCAGCCTTTATCTCTTAAGTAGGATTCATTTTCCCAAGAAACTTTCAAATTTTGTGGCTTACTATTGGGGTAACTTGGAATAAAACGGTAAGACGCCAACAGCTCTATTTCACTATTCGCCGCCAATTTCACACTGCTACCAACTAATTGTTGGCGTGTCTCTATGTGATAAAGACTGTAATCAGTGGTGTATTCCGTTGCGCCGTTAGCATGTTCAAAAGTAAGCCATATCTTTTTAAAGGATTTGCTCTCATTGCTAGGGTTACTTAGTTTAAGGCGGGTATGAATGATCTGAGCGCTATAACTGGGTTGATTATTTGATGCTTCTAAATAGGTGTAACCCTCATTATTTTTTTGCCAAGGAAACTTGTTTCCAAAAGAGATATCAACCAGTTGAATGCTTTCGTTTGCAAACTGCTTAGCCAGCCAAAACAGTGTGTCTTTAACCGGAGAATAGGCCGCTAATAGAAATAGCCCAATAATAAGATAAATATTACTATTTCGGCTGAGGTTAAATACGGGCTTTTTCATACAAATAATCTCTTTCACTGTTTGGATATACAGTACTGTATGGATAAACAGGTTTTTGGTCAAGTAACAATTTTTGATAGATATCCACATGCCACAAAATATATTTTATTTTTTTTCAAAAAAAATTCAGCTCGTCAGAAATTTAAAGGTATGCTCATTTTCAAACAAAAAACTACTGGTTAAATAACCAGATTAAGGATTATTTTCACGTTAAAAAAATTGAAAAAAATGGCCTTGAAATATTGACATGAAAAAATGTGAAAATGTCTCCAATTTTTAAAAAACCTATAACATATTGTTTTTAAAGTGTAAAAATGTGCTTCCCACAGGTTCGTTCACGGATTTTGTGGACAGAATTTTTGTCAAGTCGACTACCTAAATGATTGTAAACCGAATGCCTGAACTTGAATCAAATCGCACCATTGTCTAAATGCGTAGAGAGTGCTTTTAAAGCCGATAGAGCGGGTGATATGGTCAAATTCGTTTTTAAGACTGATGCTTTTTTAGGCATGTGGATAACTTTTAAAAATATTAAAATTATTTTCTGTGTTTGGGTAAAAAGACTGTATTGCTAACACTGAATCACTATAATGCCCATTCTGAAATTAGGTGTATGACAAGTGAAAAAAGTAGATGTGTTGATAATTGGTGCTGGTGCTTCGGGTCTTATGTGTGCTGCAAATGCCGCTTATCGGGGGCGCTCAGTTACCCTTATTGATCATGCCAATATGGCAGGTAAAAAAATCATCATGTCTGGAGGTGGGCGTTGCAACTTCACCAATATGGATGCCTCTCCTAAGCATTTTCTATCGCAAAACCCTCACTTTGTTATTTCCGCCTTAAAACGCTACGGGCCAAGTCATTTTGTCGAACTCATGGACCGACATGGTTTAGAGTATGTCGAAAAAGCCCCTGGCCAACTGTTTTGCAAAGACAGTGCAAAAGACTTGTTAGCAATATTACTAACGGAGTGTGAATGGGCGGGTGTTAACCTTGTACTTAAAACAGCGGTCACAAACATCATAGATCTTGGCACCCATAAACAGGTTGAGACAAACCAAGGTACTTATGAATGTGAATCTTTGGTCATAGCCACGGGTGGCTTGTCAATTCCGACTAAAGGCGCGACTGGGTTTGGCTATCAAACTGCCGAACAGTTTGGCCTCAAGGTATTGCCAACCAGAGCGGGTTTAGTGCCGGTTACCTTACAGCCTGATTTAAAAGCACGGTTTGAACCTTTAGCTGGTGTGAGTTGTGACATCACTGCAAAAGCAAACAAGGTTACTTTCAGTGAACCTATGTTGTTCACACACAGAGGTTTGAGTGGCCCTGCTATATTACAAATATCGAATCACTGGTTGCCAGGGGATGAACTCAGCATTGACCTTTACCCGCAAGATTCATTGTTAACCTTATTGATAGAGGCAAGAGACAAACACCCTAAAAGCCATATCGATAAAATACTGACTCAGATATTACCCAAACGACTTGTTGCATTATTGATTGAAGAGCATCAATGGCAAGGAATACTCGCCGAATACAGTAATCAAAAGTTTGAAAGCATCGCACAACTACTGCATAACTGGGTGATCAAACCCAATGGTACAGAAGGCTATCGCACAGCAGAAGTCACCTTAGGCGGCATTGATACAGACTATGTATCCTCGAAAACCTTCGAAGCAAAAGACGTAAAAGGGCTTTATTTTATTGGAGAAGTACTGGATGTTACCGGCTGGCTCGGGGGTTACAACTTTCAATGGGCTTGGGCCAGTGGTTATTGCGCTGCACAATATGTGTAGTAGATTCACTTAATTAGATAGCTGAATTAAAACGAAGGTCTTCTCTTTAAAATATGGCTGCGAAGATATTAGGTAAAAAAGATGAAATTAGAGCGAAGGCAATCTAACTAATTCTACTCACTTTACTGCGTTATATTTTCTCGTACAAAAGAATTTTTTTAAGCCGAAACACGCGTTTCGGCTTTTTTGTATGCCATGACCCTGTCTTATTAAAGGTGCTTCACCTACTTTATTTCTATAAATAGCGTGTCAATCAAAATAAGAGCTTACAACAGCTTTGAGTTTAATTAAGAGAGTCGATAATTCGCCGTTGATATGGGTCTTCATACCAAAATATCATTGATTCCTTTTTTTGAGTTCAAGCAACCGATAGGCATATTTAATACTTAATGTAGGGTTGCTTGAAATGAAAATTCTACACCTCAAACACTAATCCAGAAAATCTTATATTCCTAATACTAATCTAGGCAGCCATAGAGATATTGAAGGGATATAGGTGACTGCTAATAATGTTGGGAGCCAAGCAAAGGTAATCATACATAATGTGGGTTTCATCATGGTATTTATTTTTGCGCCACCAAGTTGCCCACCTAAATATAGCAAGGGTGCGGTAGGAGGTGTTATATTACCCATCCCTAAGTTAACGCCTACAATTGCAGCAAATTGAATAGGGCTTACGCCAAGTTCTATTGCTAAGGGTAATAATATAGGCGTTGCTAAAAGTACAGCACTAGCATCATCCATCAGCATTCCAATAATGATCATAAACAAATTAATCATTAATAAAATAAGAAGAGGGTTTTCGGTAATAGAATTCAAAAAAACCATTATGGTGCCTGGTAAGTCTTCCATTATATAAAGGCGACTAAGAATCATCACTGTATATAGCATCACCATGATAACCCCTGTGGTGATTGCCGCTTCTAATAATGCTTGAATGAAATTACGACCATTTAATCCTTTATAAATTAAAAAACCAACGGGAATAGCATACATAACACCAATGGCAGCAGCTTCAGTTGGTGTCACGATACCACCATAAATTCCACCCAATATTAAGAAAGGCATTGCCAATGCGGGAATGGCTTTCGTACCTCGCTTAACAAATAATTTTTGAAATGTTTTTACATCGATAGGATTTTGAATAACTAGATCTTTATTTTGTCGGACTAAAGCAACATTAACAATGCAGAGTAAAACGGTAAGAATTAAACCAGGTACAACAGTGGCTAAAAATGACGCTAATACAGACTGATTTCCAATCCAAGCATAAAGAATCATAATGGCACTTGGTGGTATTAGTAGGCCTAAAACCGAGGCATTAGCGATTAATGCAGCAGAATGGCCGGGTGGATAGCCTGCTTTTGCAAGTTTAGGAAACATAATTGCGCCAATACCTGAAAGCGTTGCTGCAGCACTTCCTGTTATTGAGCCGAATACCGCACAGGAGATAACGGTGACTACACCTAAACCACCCTTCATGCGGCCGACAAAAAGGTCGATTAAATCTACCAATTTGTCACCAATATGCCCTTTACTGATGATACCGCCAGCAATAATAAATAAAGGAATCGCAAGTAATACAGAATTACTCATGCGGCTAAATCCAAACGGCAGGAGAAAGCTAGGATCGTAACCCGCAGAAAATATTAAAAAAGTGGTTGAAGCAAGGAATGCAAATGGAACGGGCACACCGATAATTAGTGTAATAATAAGGATGAATAGAGCGATTACTGACAACATTTTTAGTGTTACCTTTTAATTAATGGGATCAACTTTAAATCTTGATCAAATAGCTATTTTTTTAGGTAATAAAATTCTTTTGCTTTTTGCAGAAGCTCTAATAAAAAATAACAACTCATGAGGCTAAATCCGAAGAACACTGCGCTATGGCCAATCGCTAACGGTATTTGTAAACGAGTGGTTTGTCCTCCTGCATCTATACTCCAAATTAGAAACTCCCACCCCCAAAATGAATATAAAATAGACAATGAAGTGGTAATTAAAGACGCAAAAATGGCAACTAAATGTCGTAATGTGGGTTGGGTGCAGTAAATAGAAAACACTTCTGCGCGAATGTGTTTGTTTTTATAGCTTGCGTAAGAGGCACCGCTAAAATACAACCAAAAAGAGGCAATCACTAACAGCTCTTCTAAGCCATGAAAGCTAATACCAAGCACATATCTAAAAAAAGCCCCACAGCTGACACCTAAAACAATAAAGACACTTCCCGCTATGGCAATTGATTTCTGTATGTTCAGGGAGGCTTTACTAATATTATTTTTTAACAACATATATTTCGCTCTTATTGTTATTCAAATTATTACTGTTCAGCTGAAAATATGAGTAAATATTTAGCAGTGAGGTCGCCTCACTGCTAAACGTACTCTTTGTTTATTGATTCGTTAAATCAGTTTGATAAGCGTTTTGCATGCCATCGATTAGTTCACCGGTAAGACGCTCTCTTAATTTTGGCCATGTCACATTTCGTGCTTGTTGAGCCCATTCTTTAAGTTCATCATCAGAAAGTTTGATGACATTGATGCCTTTTTCTTTCAGTTTCTCTTGATGCAATAAATCATTTTTCTGTGCTGAATCAATACTTTTAAGTGCGTATTTAGATGCAACTCGTTGAACAATTTTTTGATCTTTTGTCGATAATTTTGCCCATAACTTATCACTTGCCAACCAACCGTAAGCATCAATGAAATTGTTTGAGACAACAAAATGTTTTATAACATCTCTAAACTGCAGGTAATTCAGAGTAGATGAACCGCCACTCCAACCATCAGCAACGCCGGTTTGAAGGGATGTATAGAGTTCCGCAAAAGGAACGGAAACAGTTTGAAAACCTTGATCTTCAGCAGCGACTTTAAATATGTCCATAGGTGGAACACGAAGAAGAATTTTCTTAGATTTACCAGGATGCATATGATTTTCTGGTTGTTTGGTTAATCCAAAACCACCAAAACCATCGACTTCAAATCCTAGTAATTTGATATCTTGTTCAGCAATCAATGTATCCATGATTGAATACAAATATGACCCAGGAGAGTATGTTTTTCGTACTTCTTCATAGTTAGTTGCAAGATAATGGAGATACATTACTTCAAGTCGAGTATCAAATTGACTAGGGATATTGATCAATCCCATATCAATAGTGCCCCTAGAAAGCTCTTCAAAAACTTGGGTATAATCTCCCAGTTGATTAGCTGGAAATACACGTACTTTTACTCGACCGTCAGTTTCGCTTTCTACCTCCTTTTTGAAGTTTTTTTGCGCCACAGTAACAGGGTGATCTGGTGCAAACATACCTGCAAAGTTAATTCTTACTGAATCATCTGCAAGGGCGTTAGGAATGCCTGAAAGCATAAGGCTTGACGCTATCATAACGATTGATAACGAGTCCTTGAATGAATTAAAAAATTTCATGGTTATATCCTCTTGTTTTTGTTTTCAAAAATTATTTGATTTGTTGTTTTCTCATTGCCGCGTTGAATGTGTTTTCCATTAACATTGATATTGTCATCGGGCCCACGCCTCCTGGCACAGGCGTTATTGCTGAAGCGATAGGAAATACACTGTCAAAATCGACATCACCAACTAATTTGCTTGATCCATTTTCTAAAATGGATCTATTAATACCCACATCAATAACAACGGCACCGGGCTTAATCCAATCAGATGTGACAAGCTTTGGTACGCCTACGGCAGCAATAACAATGTCTGCTTGTTTGGCTATCTGACAGGGGTTATTGGTTCGGCTATGAATAATGGTGACAGTGCAGTTTTGCGCTAATAACAGGCTCGCCATTGGTTTTCCTACGATATTAGAACGGCCAATAATGACGGCATGTTTACCATTAAGATCATTCCCTAAGGCATGCTTTACAAGATGCAATGCTCCTGCAGGTGTACAGGGAACAAGTGCATCAGCCGTGTCCCCCGTCATGAGTTTGCCGGCATTAATATAATGAAAACCGTCGACATCTTTTTCAGGTGAAATAGACTGAATAACCTTATGTGGGTCAATCTGATCAGGTAACGGCAGCTGCACGAGTATTCCATGAATTTTGTCATCATCATTGAGCTCAGCAATGAGTGCTAAGACGTCTTTTTCAGATGTTGATTGATCTAAACTGAATTGACGTGATTCAAAGCCACACTCTTTAGCGCGATTGCTTTTATTTTTGACATAGACGCTACTGGCTGCGTCACTTCCAATAAGGATGACAGCCAAACCTGGCCGAATATTATTTGATAGAGTACGAGAAGCCACAGATTTAATAATCTCTGATGCTATTTGTTTACCATCAATAATTAGGGTGTTTTTATTGGAAGATAACTGTTCGATGGTCATGCTTAAGAATCCTATGTTCTAATTGTAATTTCACCGCTTTGGCAAGCACTTGAGTCTCAGTATCACGCCCAATTGCAACCATATCGTCCGCTGAAACCGCATGATCAACGCGCTTAACGTCCTGCTCTATGATCGGGCCTTCATCAAGGTCTGCTGTCACATAATGTGCGGTAGCACCAATTAATTTGACGCCTCTATCGTGTGCTTGGTGATAAGGTCGTCCGCCTTTGAAACTGGGTAAAAATGAATGATGTATATTGATTACCTTGCCACTGAGTTTTTGGCATAAATCATCTGATAAAACCTGCATATACCGGGCGAGAATAACTAGATCAATATTTTGATCGTCGATTAATTTAAGGAGGTTTGCTTCTTGTTCTGACTTTGTATCTTTAGTAATAGGGAGGTGGTGAAACGCAATGGACTCATGTTCTACTCGTTCTTTGTATCGCTCATGATTAGACACCACAGAAACAAGCTTCATTGGTAATTGGTCAATGGAGTATCGATATAACAGGTCATTTAAGCAGTGACCAAGTTGGGACACCATTATCAAAACACGTGGCTTCACTGAGAGGTCATGAATATTCCACTCCATATCAGTTGTAGGGACATCTTTTGTAAAGTTGTCTTTAAAATCAGCTAGAACTGTAGCTTCATTGATTTCAAAACACAGACGCATAAAGAAGCGATTTTTATCTGGATCAACGTACTGACCACTTTCAATAATGTTGCCACCGCTTGTCGTAACAAAGTTTGATATCGTGCTTATGATTCCAGCTCGATCACTACATGATAATGTGAGTACGAATTTTCGTTTATTTATATGCATCATATTTTTCTGCTTAGCTTTCTTCTAATTAAAGGAAGGAATGTTTTAAGGCTATAAACGTGCCTAGGTATAAAAGCGAGGTAACTTTTTCACGTGCTCAAGTCGCAAGCTTCTTTAAAAACGATTTACCCGATGAGCCAACCCCACTCAACGTGGATAATTTATAACGTATTATTTACAATCAAAACAAAGGAATAAATGGAAGCAACCAATTCCATTTTGGAATTCATTTGTTTTTTGTTACTTTAATTAAGCTATGCTATACAGTGTTTTGAACTGGAGGTTTATATGAAAAGCACACTACCATTCATGAATTCGTTAACATTTTTTGAAGCCTCGGCGAGGCATAAAAGTTTTACAAAAGCGGCTGAAGAGCTATGTATTACACAAAGTGCGGTCAGTAAAAAAATTAAGATTTTGGAAGATAACTTAGGCTTTGATCTTTTTATACGAGAGCCTAGAGAGCTTATTCTTACCAATGCAGGTAAAGAATTCTACGATGAGAGTAAAAGCGTTATCCGACAGTTGTCAGATAGTATTAATAGAATACGACGGTATTCAGACACAAGTGCGGTGACGATTACGTGTACCCAAGGTGTATCACATTACTGGCTTTTCCCCCGGATTATGCGATTTAATCTTGAGTATCCAGATATTGCAATCAACATATATGCTTCAAATGATATTAGTGAAACAACCTGCTCCCAGTTTGATTTAGGCATTTTAAACGGAAGTGGTCAGTGGCATTCCGAACTAAATTGTCATTTACTTTTTCATGAAAAGATTTTTCCTGTTTGTAATTACGATTATCCTCTTGATCATTCCCTAACGTTAGAGGAACTTCTACAGCAGAAACTCATTCATTTAGATCCATCTGATTGGCGCTGGCCTACTTGGATTGATTGGTTTTCGAGTTACGGAATTGATTTTGAAATCCCTAATAATGCGCAACTCTTTAATCAAGTCACGCTTGGTCTTGAGGCGACGCGTCAAGGTATGGGGATTGGTTTAGGTTGGGAGTTTATGACAGAAAAAATGTTAGAACGTAACGAGTTAAAGCGCGCTAGTGATTTATATTACGCACCAGACATGGCTGATTATTTAGTTTATCGAAAATCGAAACAACTCTCTTCCTCTGCTCAAATATTTAGTGATTGGTTACTAAATGATATAGCGCTTGAAATATAGCGCTGATATAAACGCTTTTCTGAGTAACTGATATATCGCAACACTCATTCCATATTGGAATACATTCATTCTATAAAATCGTTTGTTTATATAGATATCAAAACCTAGTATCAACTCGAAAATTATTTTCGGAGTTGATAAATGAAAAAAATTAAACGATTCCCTGCTATTGATGGTTCATTAGGCTGGTATGAAAGTATCCCTAATCCGATAGCGCCGCCAATAATGCAAGTATCTAATAATGAGCATTTTGATCATATTATTGTTGGTGCCGGTTTTACAGGCCTATCGGCTGCCGGTCGTTTGGCTGAATTAGAGCCTGATTCGAAGATTGCCATTATTGATGCTTTAAAAGTTGGTCAAGGAACATCTGGACGTAATGCCGGGTTTATTATTGACCTACCTCATATACTTGATTCTGATGACTCAAATACAGAAATAGATAAGCATATCCAACAATTGAATTGCTTTGCTATATCTAGGCTTGATGCGATTCGCCAAAAGCAAGGTGATGAAATTTACTGGCATCAAGTTGGTAAGTATTTAGCGGCACATGAAGAAAAACATTTCAAAAACCTAGCTGATTTTACTAAAAAATTAGAATCCATCGATGCTGAATATACGCTTTTTGAAGGGAGTGAATTAGAAGCACGATTAGGGACTTCTTATTATAAAAAGGCCGTTTATACACCCCATAATGTGTTAGTGAATCCAGCTGCTTTAGTGTGCTCTGTTGCAAAGCAGTTGCCTAAAAATGTGACAATCTTTGAAGATTCTAAAATTACTTCGGTCGATTGGAAAACAAAACATTTATTTGTAAATGGAAACACTTTAACAGCCAATACAATTGTATTAGCGACTAACTCTTTTACTGAAGAGTTTGGTGGATGTAAAAATAAATTAGCACCTATTTTTACATATGCAAGTTTGACCCGAAAGTTAAAAAAGTCAGAGCTTAAACTATTAAAAAATGTTGCTCCATGGGGTGTCACTGCAGCTCATCCAGCTGGTTCAACGGTAAGGCTTACCCCTGACAACCGTATATTGATTCGAAACTCATTTGATGTTCTCACTAAATTAATCAGTAATCAAAAGTTAATAAATAAAGCAAAATCGCAGCATCGAAAATCATTTTTGTCCCGCTTTCCTTTTCTTAGTAACGTTGATTTTGAGCACAGTTGGGGCGGCATGCTTTGCATGACGATGAATCATGAGCCGGTATTTAATGAACGTCATAGTGGTGTTTATTCCATTGCAGCTATGAATGGGGTGGGGATCGCTAAAGGTACATACCTTGGCTATTACATGGCGGAAATGATTAACGGTATTAAAAGTAAAGATCTCGATTTTATTCTTAATTACTCCGATCCAAGTTGGGTTCCACCCGACCCCATCAAATCTATGGGTGCAATCGTTCGACTTTCCTTTGAACAGCGCCTCGCCAAAGGCGAGAAGTAACGTTCGAGAATCACATTTAAGTAGACTATATAAGAGCGAATCTATGAAAGAAATAATTAGGCAAGAAAGTAATATTCGAATGAGTCAATCCGTCACTGCAAATGGCTTTATATTTTTAGCAGGTCAAGTCGCTGATAATTTGGCGGGTGATATTAAGAGCCAAACTAAGTGCGTACTTAGCAAAATTGAAATGTTATTAGAAAAAAGTGACTTCAATAAATCTGACCTTATTGATATTAAAATATATATAAAAAATAGTGATGATTTCAATTCAATGAATGAGGTTTATGAAGAGTGGCTTGGCGGTAAAGATCAACCTGCTAGATTGTGTCTGCTTAGCGTATTTCCAAACCCAGAATATCTTGTCGAAATTCAAGCTATAGCTGCAAAAGTATAGTTCAGTTTTGTTTATATAAAAACTTGAATAGTGCTTTTCCAATGAATTAATTGACGAGCAATAATGTTCAGTTTTCATAGGATTTATACCAAGGCTGCATAGTCAAATTTGTATATATAGTGACGGTCGGTCTGCGTTCCATTACCGATAACTTTATGCAAATACTAATAATAAAGTGGAAAAAACCATGCAACAATACTCTGGATTTGGTCTGTTAAAACACAGTTTAAGCCATCATGAAAATTGGCAGCAAACCTGGCGTAACCCTACGCCAAAAAAACAGTACGATGTAATCATTATAGGCGGTGGTGGTCATGGATTGGCGACGGCTTATTACTTGGCAAAAGAGTTTGGTATTACCAATGTCGCTGTGATTGAAAAAGGCTATTTAGGCGGAGGTAATACAGCCCGAAATACAACAATCGTTCGCTCAGGTTACCTTTGGGATGAGTCGTCATTACTTTATGAACATTCTTTAAAAATGTGGGAAGGATTGTCACAAGAGCTAAATTATAATGTGATGTTTTCACAGCGCGGCGTCTTAAATTTAGGGCATACATTAGGTGATATGCGCGATATGCAACGCCGTGTAAATGCTAACCGTTTGAATGGCATTGACTGTGAAATGTTGGATTTACAGCAAGTAAAAGAGCTTGTTCCACATTTAAACTGTTCTGATAATGCTCGTTATCCCGTAATGGGCGCGTCATGGCAAGGTCGTGCTGGCGTTGCTCGTCATGATGCGGTTGCTTGGGGATATGCTCGCGGTGCGGATGCACGTGGTGTTGATCTTATACAACAAACAGAAGTGCTAGACTTGATTATTGAAGATGGCACTATCATAGGTGTTAAAACGGATAGACACGGTGATATTAAAGCTAACCGAGTCGGCTGCGTCGTTGCTGGTAATTCAAGTGTTTTAGCTAAGAAAGCCGGCTTTGATTTACCGATAGAATCTCACCCACTACAAGCCCTCGTTTCAGAACCCATCAAACCTATTTTAGACACAGTTGTAATGTCTAACCATGTCCATGGCTACATCAGTCAGTCTGATAAAGGTGACCTTGTCATCGGAGCAGGAATAGATGGCTATATTGGTTATGGACAGCGCGGATCTTATCCCACTATTGAACATACGGTTCAGGCTATCATGGAATTATTCCCTATTTTTAGTCGTGTTCGAATGAATCGCCAATGGGGCGGTGTTGTCGATACATGTCCTGATGCGTGTCCCATTATTAGTAAAACGCCTATTAAAAACCTGTTCTTTAATTGCGGTTGGGGCACAGGCGGTTTTAAAGCAACACCGGGTTCTGGCCATGTCTTTGCCTCGTCACTAGCGACTGGTGAAATGCACAAACTTGCCAAACCGTTTTCTATGTTTCGATTTCATAATGGTGCACTCATTGATGAACATGGTGCTGCCGGCGTAGCACACTAAGGGGAGGTTTTAAAAAATGTTTCATATCTACTGCCCGCACTGTGCGGAATACCGAGAAGAAGAAGAATTTCATGCATCGGGTCAGGCACACATTGCTCGCCCGAAAGACCCAGACACTTGCACGGATAAAGAGTGGGGTGAATATTTATTTTTTCGCAAAAATCCACGAGGACTTCATCGTGAACTTTGGATACATACAGCAGGTTGCCGAAAGTTCTTTAATATTGTTCGTAATACACAAACCTATGAGGTTAAAGACGTTTATAAAGTTGGACAAAAGTCATCATGTGACCCTGTGCCTAATTTAAAACAACCAGTTGGAGCAGTGTTATGAAACAGATAAATCGCCTCAAAGTAGGAGGTCGGATAGATCGTTCTAAACCGCTTGTATTTACGTATAACGGCAAACAATTTAATGGATTTCAAGGCGATACATTGGCCTCCGCCATGTTGGCAAATAGCATCGATATCGTCGGCCGTAGTTTCAAATACAGTCGACCAAGAGGTATTATTTCAGCGGGAGCAGAAGAGCCGAATGCAATTTTGCAGCTGGGTCGAACAGAAGCGACTCAAATACCGAATGTCAGAGCGACACAACAAGAGCTTTTTGATGGACTTGTGTCATCCTCTACTAACGGTTGGCCCAGTGTTGATACGGATTTAATGAGTGTCATCGGGAAAGCTGGAAGCAAACTCATGCCTCCTGGTTTTTACTATAAGACATTCATGTATCCAAAATCCATGTGGAACACTTATGAATCTCTCATACGAAAAGCGGCAGGATTAGGTCGTTCGCCCATAGAACACGACCCTGATATTTACGACAAAATAAATCAACATTGTGATGTACTAATTGTCGGTGCAGGTCCTGCTGGTTTATCTGCGGCCTTGATGCTTGCCAACAGTGGTGCGCGTATCATAATCGCTGATGAGCAGAATGAATTCGGCGGGCATTTACTGAATAGTAATGAGCGCTTAGATGACAAACCAGCAATGGATTGGGTCGAGTCAGTTGTTACTGAACTGAGCTGTTTTGATGATGTGATAATGCTTCCTCGCTCAACGGTTAATGGTTATCACGACCATAATTTTTTAACGATTCACCAGCGCTGTACAGACCATATTGCTGATAAAGCGCCATTAGGCCAAGTTCGCCAACGAATGCATCGTGTTAGAGCCAAATGGGTGATATTGGCAACAGGGGCACATGAAAGACCCTTAGTTTATGCCAATAATGATATACCTGGATGCATGATAGCCAATGCTGTCTCGACCTATATTAATCGTTATGCCGTAGTACCAGGCAACGAACTGGTTGTCATGACAACCAATGACACCGGTTATCAAGCCGCTTTAGATTGGCATGAGACAGGTAGAACAGTTGTTGCAATTGTTGATACACGTCAAAATCCGGTTGGCGAGAAAGTCGCATTCGCGCGTGAGCTAGGTCTCAATATCATCACCGGTTCTGCTGTCATTGAAGCGCATGGTAGTAAGCGGGTCACAGGGGCGTCTATTGCAGCAATTAGTCGTGACGGTAGCAAAATTAATGGACCCGTTTCAAGGTTAAAAACAGACACAATTGCCTCTTCAGGGGGCTGGAGTCCGGCAGTTCATTTGTCCTGTCATACCGGTAGTCGACCTATTTGGAATGAGGCTCAAGCATGTTTTTTACCTGGAATTACCACACAAAAGCAACTTACTGCGGGTGCCATTAATGCTTGTGCTACCACAACAATGGCTTTGTCGGAAGGTAGAGATGCCGCTCAAAAAGCACTGGTAGAACTCTCGCTATCCATCTCGTCTTTTAGCTTACCTAAGGTAAAAGAAGAGCGTATTGGCAATGCTATGCATCTATACCACATTCCGCATAGCAAACCGACGTCTCAGGCACCCAAACAATTTGTTGATTATCAAACAGATGTGACCGCCGCCTCGATAGAAATAGCGTGTCGTGAGGGATTTCAATCGATTGAGCATGTAAAGCGTTATACCGCTATGGGCTTTGGCACAGACCAGGGTAAATTAGGCAACATTAACGGCATGGCAATCACTGCCAAGGCTCTCAATAAAACGATTCCTGAAACGGGTACGACTATTTTTCGTCCAAATTATACGCCCATTTCTTTTGGTGCGATTGCAGGGCGTGATTGCGGTGAGTTTTTTGACCCTAAACGTTATACCTCAATACATAAGTGGCACCTTGAAAAGGGCGCTCAGTTTGAAGATGTTGGCCTTTGGAAGCGACCATGGTACTACCCCAAAAATGGGGAGAGTATGCATGACGCCGTGAATAGAGAATGCTTAGCAGTGCGCAAGTCCATCGGTATCCTTGACGCTTCGACGTTGGGAAAAATTGATATACAAGGTAAAGATGCACGAGAATTCTTAGGCCGAGTATATACCAATGCATGGGCTAAATTAGCGGTTGGTAAATGTCGATATGGTCTTATGTGTGGGGAAGACGGCATGATATTTGACGATGGTGTAACGGCCTGCTTAGGAGAGAATCATTTTCATATGACCACCACAACAGGCGGTGCCGTTCATGTCATGGAGTGGCTAGAGTTGTGGCATCAAACTGAATGGCCAGAGCTTGAGGTGTATTTTAACTCAATTACGGATCATTGGGCGACTGTAACGATTTCAGGGCCTAATAGTCGAAAGCTTTTATCTGAATTAACGGACAGCGACTTATCTAATGACGCGTTTTCTTTCATGGACTGGAAAGAAATGAACGTGGCTGACATACCCGCTCGAGTATTTCGTATCTCCTTTACGGGAGAGCTAACCTTTGAAATTAATGTTCAAGCAAATTATGGACTTCAGATTTGGGAAAAACTAATTGAGTACGGTGCTAAATTTGACATCACACCTTATGGAACAGAAGCCATTCACGTACTAAGGGCTGAAAAAGGCTTCATCATTATTGGGCAGGATACGGATGGTTCTGTACACCCTTATGACTTGGGCATGAGTTGGTGCGTCTCTCAGAAAAAGCCTTTTAGTTTTCTTGGTAAACGAGGTATGGCACGTGAGGATTGTATACGTGTAGATCGAAAACAATTGGTAGGTTTAAAAACGAAGGATCCTAAACAGGTTATTCCAGAAGGGGCTCAGGGTGTTTTGAATCCTAAAGCGGTCATCCCAATGCCGATGGAAGGGCATGTAAGTTCAAGTTATTGGAGTGCAAATTTAAATCAGAGTATCGCTATGGGGTTTATTAAAGGAGGCCTTGAGAAGATAGGTGAAAAGATATTTTATCCCTTAGCCGATGGGTCTGTGATTGAAGCTGAAATTTGTCACCCTATATTCATTGACCCAAAAGGAGATCGTCAAAATGTCTGATAGAAAGAGTGCTCATTTAGCGTTAGACAAGATTCAAATACAGGGTTTTTCAGTTATGAATCAATTACCTGAAGTAAAGATTTCAGGACTGTCTCCTTTAAGCCATGCTGAATTCGATACCCTGGCTAAAGGCACAATGAATAAGGGTGGAATACACCTTAGTGAAAAGCCGTTATTAGGATTTTTAACCCTAAGGTGTCATTCACAAGAGAGGGTTCAAATCAATGTGGTTGAAACTGTGTTGGGCGTTACGTTTCCGATAACACCACTCACGTCGGATGAAAGTGGGGCTTGTTCTATTCAATGGGTATCACCTGATGAATGGTTGATTATTGTTCCGGGCGCTGACGTTTTTAATATAGAGATCCTCTTACGAGAAAAATTATCAGGGCATTATTCACTCGTCAATGGCAGTGGGGGTTTAACCGTCATTGCTCTATCGGGCGACAATACAATTGATTTGTTGAAAAAATGCTCTCCTATAGATTTTCATTTAAGCAATTTCCCTATTGGAAAAGTAGTCTCTACGGTATTTGCTAAGAGTAATGCAATTATTCGACGTAAAGGCTTACATCAATTTGAGCTCGTTATCAGACGCAGTTTTGCAGATTACATCTGGTCTTGGATACTGGATGCAAGTAATGAATTTGGTTTAGTCATAAATTCATAAATATTGGTTGCCCCCAATTTAAAGTAGCCTTAGGGCTACTTCTTTTTTTATAGGAAAATATTGTATTTATAAAGACACTCATCTTTAAATTATATTCGATACTTAGCTGACGCTTTTCTCCTTATCAAACAAGTGCTCTGAGCTTTGTCAGGACAATACAGTTTTGATTATGTATTGCGATTTAATTCACGGTAAACCGTAGCTCTGTGACATTTAATGGTGTCAGCTATTTCTGATACGGATATTTCTCGTTCTAAAAGCACTGAAATCTGATATCTTTTCCCTTCGGTCAACTGCTGATAATTCATGTTAGTACTGCTTTGTTCTGTGGTAAGAAGAAGTGTACCAACGTCAGCAGTTGGCTACTTCTACACCTGATTTTCAGTGTCGCACTTATTATCTGAATTTAGG